>Ga0114976_10001258_pt1 | contig 15762 bp, 11 predicted proteins | sample S_130805_EF_Meta_FD_87319 | JGI IMG/M metagenome (GOLD analysis project Ga0114976, IMG submission 87319) | Freshwater microbial communities from Lake Simoncouche, Canada to study carbon cycling - S_130805_EF_MetaG | ecosystem: Environmental > Aquatic > Freshwater > Lake | place: Lake...
AAACCTTGCGCCCCAACCCGCAAAACCTGCCCGAAAATCGCCGCTACATACGAACCGAGCCGGGACGACACATCCATCAATTTCACCTGGTAAGGGTGAAACAGCCATGTGCCTACCGCTGGTTGCCGCCCTTTGGGGTACCGCGACGGTCTCGTCCGCGCCGCTCACGTCCGTCTCGATCGATCTGTCTCAAAAGACCCCGATCTCGCGCTACATCTACGGAAACAACTTTCCCGATTGGAAAGTACAAAAGGGACTCTTCACCCTCGCCCGAATGGGCGGCAACCGCCTCACCGCCTACAACTGGGAAACCAACGCCAGCAACGCTGGTAACGACTACAAGCACCAAAACGACGGCTACATGGGCGAATCCAACGAGCTGGGCTGGTCGGTTAGGCAGTTCCTGGAGCCCGCGCAAGCCAACGGGGCCGCCGTCCTTCTCACCGTCCCCACCGCCGGCTACGTCGCCGCCGATAAAAAGGGCGACGGCGACGTGAACCAGACGCCCAACTATCTGGAAACCCGCTTCCATCGCTCCCTGGCCAAAAAGCCCGGCAAGTACACGCTGAACCCCAACATCACCGACCGGGTGGTCTACCAAGATGAGTTCGTCAACTGGGTTGAGAAGATCAAGCGAAACAACTCGCCCGTCTGGTTCAGCCTGGACAACGAGCCCGACCTCTGGGGCAGCACCCACCAAAGAATCTGGCCCAAGAATCCGACTTACGCCCAAATCGTCGCCAACAACGTCGAATTCTCCCGCGGAATCAAATCAGTGGCGCCAAAATCCCTCATCTTTGGCCCCGCCAATTACGGTTGGCAAGGCTTCCGAACCTTCCAGGGCGCTCCCGATGCCAACGGTCGCGACTTCCTAGATTTCTACTTAGCCGAGCTCAACAAAGCCGGTTCGACCGCCAAACGTCGCCTTCTCGACGTGCTCGACATCCACTGGTATCCCGAAGCCAAAGGCGGCGGCGTCCGCATTGCCTTTGAAGGCGGAAACGAAGCGACGGCCGCCGCGCGCATCCAAGCCCCCCGCTCGCTTTGGGACCCGACTTACGTCGAGGATTCCTGGATCGAAGAAACGATCAACCAACAGCCCATCACCCTGATCCCAAGAATCCAAAAGCAGATCGCCAAGCATTATCCGGGCACCAAGTTTGGGATCACCGAATACAACTACGGGGGAGGAAAGGACGTCTCCGGCCTTCTTGCTCAGGCCGATGTGCTCGGAATCTTCGGCCGAGAGAAGGTTTTCGCGGCCTGCGCCTTCATTGTCGGCCCCAAAGACGTTGCCCACATGGCCGCTTTTCGCGCTTACCGAAACTTTGACGGCAAGGGAAGCCAGTTCGGAGATTGGGGTCTGAAGGTGAAAGGAGCCGTTCCGTCGACCTCGTCGGTCTACGCGGCTCTGGACTCTTCCAATCCAAAGCGGCTAACGGTGGTCGCGATCAACAAAACCAAAGCCCCGATGCCATTGCGCGTGAACCTAGCCGGCTTTCGGGCGACTTCGGCCAAGGGTTACGTGGTTACGGCGCCAAACTTTGGGAAAGCAGCCGGGCAAGCGGGATCGCTGGCGGGCGGCTCGCTTCAGTCCACGTTGCCCGCAGAAAGCGTGACCACCTTTGAATTGAGGCGTTAGGGGCTTAAATCCGCAAAGAAATCAGTCCTTGATCTCTTTGCGGAGTCCTTTGGTCGCGAATGGCTCCATCGCCAGACGAATGCTGTTGAGCAATGCCTGATCGATGCGGGGCTGCATCTGGGTTTTGGTGCCGGTGCGAATGCTGGTCTCGGTCTTCTGGTCGTTCCAAACGTACGCGTTGCGAACGGCATCAAAAATGGTGAGGTTGATCGAAGCCCGCCCCGTAGTGCGCGCGCTCAACCCGCCGGTTCGGGCGCCGGTGAGTTCCAGAATAATATAGAAAGCCACGTACCGAGCCTGCAATTTCCCCGCCACTCGCGCAAGCTTCGACCGATCGGCAAGGGTGGTGATGGATCCTCGGTCGCCAAAAATGCTCTTCTGCTCCCGCAGCACGTTTTTGTAGTCGCAGAACTTCAGGTCCCAGCCTTCCCACCGACCCGACTCACCGCGGATCCGACCAGCGACTCGGCTTGCCGCGGCAAACGGATCAGTGCGGGCGCCCTCATTGGTAAAAACGCTGGCCACCACGGTGGGCTCAAGCAGCGCAACTTTCCCGGTCGTGGGAGTTTCGGTCTGCGCCGTTAGCGCAATCATAGCAATGGCGGTGATCACGCATGGATTCTACGCCACCGTCCACCCGCAATTCCCCACGACATAAAGTGAACTATAATCCATGCCAGCAAACTTGCCTCCGGGAGGAATTTGCCGTGTTTGGTGAACCATGCATCAATTAGGTAAGTTTTTGCCCTTGCTTTCTGCCCTTGGGATGACCCTTGTTTCGGTGAGCTCTTTCGCGGCCGAATCGACGGATGACGAGGTTCGACTCGCGGGACAGGATCACGCTTCGGTGAGCCTCGGCACCTATGGTCGCCAGCGATCTACATCCCTGAAGGTCAATGCGACCGGGGTTGCGGGGACGAACATTGACCTGAATAAGCGATTTGGATTCGGTCGTCGAATCGACTCCGGCCGAATCGACCTTAGCTACCGGTTTGGTCGCAAAGATCGAACGGAACTTAGCTACTACCGAGCATCACAGGCGAATTCGTTAACCTTGGATCAGGACGTAACCATTGGTGGAGTTACGTTTGATCAGGGGGCCGGGGTGCGAGCCTCCCAAACCGTGGAGGAACTGCAGTGGCGATGGAAGCGGGCGATCTGGCTTGAGAAGAATTACGATGTGGGTTTCAGCCTGGGAACCCACACGTTGGCACTCAAATACGACGTTTCGACGACCAGCGGTCAATCGAAGAGCCGAAAAGTGAATGCGGTATTGCCGCTTCCGTTGCTGGGAGTGTACGGGGAGTACTACTTCTCCCCCCAGTGGAGCGTGTTGGGATCGTTCGAGATTCTTGCCCTGGAGATTGGCAGCTATTCGGGCCGCGTAACGGATATCAAGTTCGGCGTGGACTACAGCGTCAATGAGCGATTCTCGCTAGGGCTGGGCTACGCGTCGTTCCAAGCGAAGGTGGGTGCCCACACCTCGGACTTTGACGGCGAACTTGGCCAGAACTATTACGGTGCCCGGATCTACGGGACTTATCGGTTCTAATGTTCGAAATACCGAGCCACTGGGTCTCGGTGGTTTTGGATTCAAACCGTCAATCTGATTTGACCCGGCGGGTTCTGGAATCAGAGGCTACGTCACGGCCGCTGGCCCATCCGAGTGTGATCTTCGGGGGATGGCCGGAGCCATCGCTGCGCTTTAAAACCGTGATCACCGGCGATGTGGTGGAAGCGCGCAACACCCATCCACGGATCACGGCCCTGGGACACTGGACCGCAGTGGATCCTTTCTACCGCGCGACCGGTCTCGACTTGGTGGCGGACCGAAAGCAGTTGCGCTACCGGGCCGACGACCTGACGTTTGTCGCCGGATCGTACCGCGTGGCAGCCAAACGGTTTGATCTCAACCGAGAGGGCGGAGAAGCCGAGGATATGAAGGTCCGCGTGAGTGCTGGCCGGGTTCCGTTGGCGGGCGTTGACATCAAAAAGCTCTCGTACGTGCCGGGCGGGCGATCCACCGCTCAGCAGGTTTCCCTGAGTGTTTTGGGAATCCGGTTGCTCACGCTGAAAGAACTCCCGCTGAAGCTGGCCCCCACCGATTCGGGTGAGAAAACGCTGAGCCCCGACATCTTCCCCGATCAGCTGGGGGTCTCGGACATCAATAATCCCAAATCCTTTGCTTCGCGGTGGGATGTTGGTGGTGGCGTTGGATTAAGCCTCGACCACCCGGTCGCGTGGGATGTTCGAGTGGCCTATAGCCTCATCAATTCGCCCATTCCCATCGGTCCGGGTTTTGATGAGCCGGATCTGAAGGGTTCCTATCAATCCAGCTTCTACTCGGTTGTGCGCCAGTCCAAACCGGACGAATTCGTTCAGCGGTACCGAGTGCCGAGACTCGCGCTGGTCTCAATCTCTAACTTCAACAAGGGGTACCAGGATGCGGATCGGACGGCATACGGCGATCGCCCCTTGGCCTTGGGGGTTGAATTTGGGGGGCCCATTGCATCGGCGGGCTACCGGTTACAGGTTCGTCGGGAAACGATTCGCACGGACACACGCGGGAAAGCCACCCGGAATTTGGCGCTTGGGTCGATCGGATTGGTCAACCGGGATTTTGCCCGGGGCTGGCGCGTGGATGCTCGCGTCGACGGAATGGCGATTGATCAGGCGGGTGAGACTTACGCGTGGACCCGGCCGATGGTGGGGGTGACGGCACGCGTGAATCCCTTGCTTACTACATCGACTGCTTATATGTACACCGCGCGAAATAACGTCGTCGCGCCCTTTCAGTTTGACGAGGTGATTCCGGGGAGTGAAGTCCACCTGCGGACGGATTGGAATTTTGGCAACATTCAGCTAGGGCTGCTGACTCGATGGAGTGCCTCCGAACGAGGATTCTATCGGTCCCAAGCGGTGATCTCGTTCCCCGTCGGGGCGTTTTTGCCGTGGTTCAAGTACGACTCTCAGTACGGAAACATCGCCTTCGGGTTCTCCATCCGTACGGATTCACTCACAAAGGCATTGCAACCTCGAAAATTGCTTCCGATCCCGAATCCTGATCCTGACTAGGTGTGAGTTACTTGATTAGGTTCTGAAGGTAGATGCCGTAGTCCGTCTTGGCCAAGGGAACCGCTAACTCGTTGAGTTGATCGGCGGTGATGAATCCCTGATTGTAGGCGATTTCTTCCGGGCAACAGATCATCAGTCCCTGACGTCGCTCAATCGTTTCCACGAAGTTGGCGGCCTGAAGCAAAGAGGCATGGGTACCGGTATCTAACCAGGCAAACCCGCGTCCCAAAATTTCAACCGAAAGCTCGCCGGCGGTCAAGTACTGTCGATTCAGGTCCGTAATCTCGTATTCGCCGCGGGCGCTCGGCGATAGGTTACGGGCGATCTCACAGACTTGCGAATCGTAAAAGTAGAGCCCGGTGACGGCGTAATTAGATTTGGGGACGGCGGGCTTTTCTTCAATCGTGCGCGCACGACCATTTTCGTCAAAGTCGACCACGCCGTACCGTTCGGGGTCGCTGACATAGTAGGCGAAGACGGTTGCGCCATCTTGCCGCTGATTTGCGTGATTCAAATGTTCCACCAACCCGTGACCATAGTAAATGTTATCGCCGAGAATCAGGGCCGACGGGTGGTCTCCCACGAAGTCCGCGCCAATGGTAAAGGCTTGCGCCAGCCCCTTGGGTTCGGGCTGCACCGCGTACTGAATCTCAATGCCCCATCGGGCACCGTCGCCTAGTAACCGCATGAACTGAGGCTGATCTTCCGGGGTCGTGATGATGAGGATCTCCCGGATTCCCGCCAGCATAAGCACGCTTAGCGGGTAGTAGATCATCGGTTTGTTGTAAACCGGCATCAGCTGCTTGCTGACGCTGAGGGTGAGCGGGTGGAGACGCGTGCCGGCTCCGCCCGCCAGAATGATCCCTCTACGATTCAGCATGGCTCGGGAGTTTACTGTGGTGGAGGATAGTTAGGGCCGCGATTAGTTGGGGCTAATCCACTCGCGAAGTTCCTGGCTGCCGATCCGGTAGTAGTTCGGCTGATCGGCGTCCATGATATGCGTTCGAAGGATGGGCAAGAGTGCCTCGAACCTCTCGATCGTGTCGGTGGTCTCCAGCAACAGTTGCTTGTTGATGTTCTCCATGCTGAGCAGATTGGCAATCGTAAAGCTGAGCGCAACCGGGTCGGGGGGGAAGACCACCTGAACGCCAAATTCTTGACGTTCAAAAAGTCTTTGCACGAGTAGCTCGAACTCTTCCCGCGCCTGACTCAACAACTCCGCGGCCCGGACAGGGTCCGAAAGCGGCTCTTCTTCGACGGTTTCCACGAGGCCGACCAGGTAGGGTTCGCGATCGTCCAACTGGCGAATTCGGAACCGGCGCTCCCCTTGAACATAGATGTCCATGCGACCATCGTCGTAGTTGTGAACCTCTTTGATTCGGACGGCCGTACCGACCATGTAGGGATCGGCGACATCTCCCACCTCAAACCCACTCCGAATGAGAACGACGCCGAAGGGCTGCTCTCGGCGTATGCACTCGCGCACCATCTCCTGGTAGCGCTCCTCAAATACGTGCAACTGAATACTAGCGAAGGGGAACAGGACGGTATTCAGGGGAAACAGCGGTAGTTCTTCAAGGCTCCGCACATAGTCCATGGTCTTTTTGTCTCCTTCGTCCTCGAACGATCGACCCGAAACGTGCCGATTGGGTCATTATAGCGTCGATTCCCGGTGTTCGGGAACGTACCGCAAAAGGTACGATTTTCCGCGTGTCTACTACTGCGGTTGCGACTCCCGGAAACGGAGATGAGAACGAGAAGCTAAGGAATCAAATTCGGGAACTCCAGGAGCGAGTGAACGAGCTGGAGACCGACAAGAACCTGCCTGCTTCCCGATCGGCCGAGAGTGATGTGACTCCGCTGAGTGAGGCGGACGTGACGTTGCGCCGGTTGGTACAGCGCATTGCGATGATTCTCCAGGCCGAGAAGATCGTGATCATGTTCTACGACCACGAATCCGGCGAACTGATCGGCATCCCGCCGGCACTCGGGGTTGACGATGAGCATCTCCGTGCTTTCCGAGTGCGCGCCAGTCAAGGACTTTCGGGCGAGGTTTTCCGCACCGGCGAAGCGATCATTTTCCACGATGCGCTCAACGACCCGCGCACGCAACGCGATCCGTTTGGTCTGCTTCATGTTGAGAATGGCCTCAGCGTCCCGCTGGTGATCGAAAAGCGAGACGAAGAGAATCGTGTCACCGAGCGCAATACGATTGGCGTTCTGCATGCGTTCAACAAGCGACGCGGCGAGGAATTCAACGACGAGGATGTCCGGCTCCTGGAGCGGATGGCAAAGAACGTTGGTTCCATCATCGCCAACCTGCAGCTCTACCGCGAAGTGGTGGAAGAGAAGGAAGAGCTGGCGCAAACCTTTGAATCACTTAACGCCGCGCTGGTGTTGATCTCGCCAGAGGGCCGACTTAGCCAAGCGAACTCCTCGGCTCGGGCCGTGTTTGGCCTCACCAACGACTCGGTGGGCAAGAGCGCCAAGGACCAGATCAACAACGACAATCTCTGGGAGCTCGTCGAAGATGCGCATCGGAGCGAAGAGGGAAGCAAACGCGACCTAAACCTCTCGATTGCTGGTTCGGACAGGATCTTTGAAGCCCAGGCCGCACAGGTACGGGGCGAAGACGGACGCGACCTCGGCGTGGTGGTTATCATGCAGGACGTCACCGATGTCAAAAACATCGACCGAATGAAGTCCTCGTTCGTCGCGATGGCATCGCACGAGTTGCGGACGCCGCTGACGGCAATCAAGGGCTTTTCGTCCACTCTGCTGGACGGATTGGATGAAGACCTGTACTCCAAGGAAGACCAGCGAGAGTTCCTCGGCATCGTGGTTCACGAGTGCGATCGCCTTCGACGCCTGATCGACGACTTGCTCAACACCAGCCGAATTGAAGCGGGTGAATCGCTCAGTCCGAACTACACCGAATTCCAGCTTCGACCGTTGCTGGAGCGTGTGGTTCGTGTTCAGCAACAGGCGACCACCGGTGGCCATGCCGTTTCGCTCAAGATCCATAACGATCTGCCGGAAACGGTCATTGCCGACGAAGACAAACTGGATCAGATCTTCACCAACCTGCTGGGCAATGCGATCAAGTACTCACCGGGCGGCGGCGACGTTATTGTTCACGCCACCTTGGAAGGCGACAAGTTGCTTTTCGGCATTCAAGATCACGGGCTTGGTATTCCGAAGGATCACCTAGCGCGCGTGTTTGAGAAGTTCCATCGCGTGAACAATGACGACAACCGAAAGATCTACGGAACTGGGTTGGGTCTGTACTTGGTGAAGCACTTGGTCGACCGTGTGCACATGGGCGAGATCTGGGTCGATAGTGAAGTTGGAAAGGGCTCGACATTCCTATTCCGCATCCCGGCCAAGCTCGACATCGAGAAAGCGAAAGCGCTGAACATCTGATTCCGCGCTTTCTCATGCGGCCTCCCTTTCGAGGCCGATTCGCGGGCGGGTAACGTTGGGTCAAATGACTAACGGTCCGCTCGCCAACCTCTCCCAGATCGTCGACGCTCGTAGCAAGCGTATTTCTAGCTACGACCGCTCGGGAGGCAATCACGACTCTATCGTTATTCCGGCGGGGGAGACGGTTGAACTGGCGGCAATGGTTGGCTCCGGGATCGTGAAGCACTTATGGGTCACGCTATCAAGCGAGGACGACCTCGCCCGCCGAAACCTAGTGCTTCGGATGTACTGGGACGGCCAGGAGCATCCCAGCGTGGAAAGTCCGATCGGAGACTTCTTCGGGCAAGGTTGGGGAATGAAATACAACTGGATGTCGTTGCCACTTGCCGCCACACCTAAAGAAGGCAACGCGATGGTTTGTTATTTCCCGATGCCTTACGGTGACGGCGCGCGGATTACCATCGAAAATCAGTCAGCGGTGACTTGCAACCACTTTTACTATTACATTGATTACGAAGAGCACGCGTCCATCCCGGCCGATCAAGGGCGATTTCACGCGCAGTATCGACAGGAACTCACGTCTCCGGAAAGCGACTTTGGGGATCGCGAGAACGAGTGGGCGGTTCTAGGCGAGTTTTCCAAGAACCCGAGCGATCGGTTCAATTACGAGTTCTGCAGTCCAATCGGGACTGGCCACTTCGTCGGCGTGAACTACTACATCAACTGCCCAACTCCCATCTGGTACGGGGAAGGAGATGACATGTTCCTAGTGGATGGCGAGGACTGGCCGGGATCCCTTCATGGCACCGGCACCGAGGACTACTTCAATCAGAGCTGGTGCCCGGATGAGCACTACCAGCACCCTTACTTCGGCACGGCGCGGGCGCCCGGACGGCTCAACGATTCACCACGCTTCGGATGGCTGGGCCGAACTCACGTATATCGTTTTCACCTAGAGGATCCGGTCCGGTTCAAGAAATCGCTACGGGCGAGTATCGAGCATGGCCACGCGAACTGCTTGACCCTTGATTTGGCCAGCGTGGCTTATTGGTACCAAACATTGCCCTCGGCGCCGTTCCCTGAGCTTCCGTCTGCCGAAGAGCGCAAGCCGCGACCGGAAATCGGGGTGGTGGATGTTCATCGGTGGCGCGACTGCTGGCGATCCCACCGCGAGGGCGGCCGTTGGGGCAACGAAAACAGCGCGTAGGCTCTGAGCGCGGATATCGTTATTTCGAATTGTAATACGGCTCGCGGGCTGAACTTTGTACGTTTGGCCCCGTCTTTCTGCCTCATTCGGTCCCGGAATGGAACCATTGCGGGTAGAAACTGGCGTAATCAATTGCTGGATCTTCGAATCCCGCAACTGGAGCTCATACTTTGATCGCACTTAATACCGCCGCGCTAATCGGCTTACTTGTTTCGGGCGCAACGCCCGAGCCCCTTCAAGGGGCTTCCATGGCATCGGCATCCAATTTGGAGCCACGACTGCTCCGACAGCCCACCATCAAAGGCGACACCGTCGTATTTGTGTATGCGGCGGACCTCTGGGTCGCTAAGACTGGCGGCGGCTTAGCGCGTCGACTGACGACTTCGCCCGGTCAAGAAGGCGCACCAAAGATTTCTCCCGATGGCGAGTGGGTGGCCTTCACCGGAACTTACGACGGCAACGCCGATGTGTACGTGATGCCCATTGAAGGCGGCGAGCCGAAGCGGCTGACCTTTGATCCGGAAAACGACTTGGTGGCAAACTGGACTCCGGATGGTCGGATTGCGTACACGTCGCAGGCCGGAAACTTCACCAACCGCCAAACGCGGCTTTGGTACGTGGATCCTAAGGGTGGCCTGCCTCAGCGAACCGTTTTGGCCGAGGCCGCGACGGCATCGTTCTTTCCAAGCGGGGACAAGATCGCTTTCAATCGCCGGAACAGCTTTAATTTCAACTGGCGTCGTTACCGTGGCGGTACCCAGGGCGTTGTCTCGATTTACGACTTCAAGACCAACAAGTACGAAGAGATCCCGCAGGGCCGTGAGCAGAGTTACTTCCCCATGGTGGTGAAGAATTCGATCTACTTCATCAGCGACCGTAACCAGGCTACGCAGAATCTCTATCGGTACGATCTGGACTTCAAGAAGACGACCCAGCTGACTCGATTCACCGACGCGGACATTCGGTTCCCCAGCACGGACGGCGAGTCAATCGTTTACGAGCGCGATGGCTTGCTCTATAAGTTCGACATCGCGACCAGCGCGATCAGCATGATCACCCCGACGATCAAGGGTGAGAACATTGCCGCTCGTCCATACCTGCGCGACCTGAGCCGTGAAGTCAGCGAGCTTAGCTTGTCACCTTCGGGGGCCCGCCTGATCGTGGGAGCTCGGGGCGAGTTGTTCAGTGTCGCTGCCAAACAGGGCGATACCCGCAACATGACCCAAACTTCGGGTGCTCGCGAGCAGTACCCGACCTGGTCTCCGGACGGAAAATCCATCGCCTACGTGAGCGACGAATCAGGGGAAAAGGCGATCTACGTGAAGCCTCAATTGGGCGGCCAAGCCACCAAGCTCACCGGAGCGCTGCCCGTAACTGGTCTGGACTACGCGCCAGATAGCAAGTCGTTGGCGGTCACGCTGAACGATGGATCGCTGCACATTCTCGATATCGCGACCAAGAAAGTGACCCTGATCCAGAAGCCGAGCTACGGCATTGCCGGATTCGAATTCAGTCCGGACAGCAAGTGGATCGCTTACGCCTCGGCCGGTCGTAACCGCTTTGGCTCGATCTACCTATATGAGATCGCGACGGGCAAAACCACGCAGGTGACGTCCGGTCGGTACGACGACCGGTCTCCCACGTGGGATCTCACCGGTAAGTACCTGTACTTTATCTCGAGCCGGTCGTTCTCGCCCTCGTTTGGCAAGTACGAATTCAGCCTTAAAGTGGACGACTCGGAGCGCGTATATGCGATTCCGCTAGACAAAGGTCAAACCAACCCGCTGATCGCGCCGAGCGATGAAGAACCATCGCGTGATGACGCGCCGGCCCGTCCGACGGGTGGTTCCGGTGGCCCCGGCGGCCCTGGTGGACCCGGCGGTCCCGGCGGCCCGGGAGGACCCGGTGGTCCCGCCAAGGCTGAGCCCGTCGTTAAGATCGACTTTGACAACATCGAGGCACGCGCATTCGTTCTGCCTTGGGGGCCCTCCAGCTACCGAAACGTGATTGGCGTTCGCGATGGGGTCATCGTGGATGCGGGCGGCACGCTGAATCAGTTCAGCTTTGCTTCTCGAGAGAGCACCCCGCTCATGAACGGTCTCCTCGGGGGCTACGTCCTCAATGCCTCTCGAACCAAGCTGGCTTACGCGGCGGGCGGCATCCTTGGCGTGGTTGATCTTCGTCCGGGCGTCGCCGTTGGGCAGGGCCGCGTGGATCTGAGCGACGTTCAGGTCATCGTGAACCCTCGCGACGAGTGGAAGCAAATGTACTGGGAAGTGTGGCGGTACACCCGCGATGAGTACTACGATGCCGGTATGCGCGGACTGAACTGGAAGGCGATTGGCGATCAGTACGCGAAGTACCTACCGTACATCAATCACCGAGCAGATCTGAACTACGTACTTGGTCTGCTCATTGGTGAGACCGGAACGGGCCACAGTTACGTGACGGGAGGCGACTTTGGGGCTGGTCCGCGAGGCATCCCGGTTGGTAACTTGGGAGCCGATTACGAAGTCTCGGGCAAGAACATTCGGTTCAAGCGAATTCTGCGGGGTGACAACTACGAGGAATCGCGACGAGGACCGCTCGGCGAGCCGGGTATCAACGTCAATGAAGGCGATTACCTGTTGGAGATCGATGGAAAGCCGGTCAACAGCTCCGTGCACCCAGCTTCGCTGATGCTCAATAAGGTCGGCAAGTACGTCACCCTGACCGTTGGTTCGACGCCGGACGGAGTGGGCTCTCGCAAAGTCCGGGTTCGTCCGATCGCTTCCGAAGGCAACCTTCGCTACCTCGACTTCGTCGAGTCCAACCGAAAGAAGGTTGAGCAGTTGTCGGGTGGTCGCATTGGCTACATGCACATTCCGAACACGGCGTTTGAAGGTGCGGTCGAGCTGATTCGTGGCTTCTATAGCCAAACGGATAAGGATGCAGTTCTGGTCGACGAGCGATGGAACGGGGGTGGATACATTCAGCCCTGGTTCGTTGACACCCTCGCCCGTAAAAAGCGAGCGGGCATCCAGCAGCGACACGGAGACGACTGGGAGGACGCGGTTGCCATCGAAGGACCCAAGGCGCTGTTGATCAATAGCTACGCCGGATCCGGTGGTGACTTCTTCCCGTGGATGTTCCGCCAGAGTAAGCTCGGACCACTCATCGGCACCCGAACTTGGGGCGGATTGGTTGGCATCAACGGTGGTATCAACCTGATTGATGGCGGCAACGTGACGGCACCCGCGTTCGCGATCTACGATCGGGAGACCGGCGACATTATCGCCGAGAACACCGGAGTTGATCCCGACATCGAAGTCGACATGAAGCCGGATGAGTGGGCAAAGGGCTACGATGCCCAGCTAGCCGCTGGCGTCAAGTACCTGCTTGACCAGTTGGCGAAACAACCGGCCGCAAAGCCGCGAACCAAGGTTCCGGAAGTCGGACCGAAAGGCAAAGTCGGCGGCGGAAAGTAACGCGCTCCCAACTCCCTCCGGATTAATCCGGAGGGAGTCTTGGTTTCAATGAAACGTCAGCAACAGGCCATCAAAATTGCCGCCCTCGTCTCGGTTGCCCTCTGGGTAATCCCCGGGGCGGCCTACCTGATGCTGCCGCTCATCTACCTGAACGTTCACATCCATGAACTTTGTCACGCGTTGGCCGCCGTTCTGACCGGCGGATCGGTCCAACACATCATGGTCTTCGCCGCCGGAAATGGCGTCACGCCGGTATCGGGAGGCAGTCTGCTTCTCGTGGCTATGGCTGGCTACCTGGGGGCGACGGCGGTGGGTGGCGCAATCATTCTGTATAGCCGCACGGAGAACTCAGCCCGAATTGCGCTCAAAGTGGTCGCCGGATTACTGGCTTTTTCCCTGTTAGTGTGGGTTCGAGGTGACATCGTCGGGGTGATCAGCGGGGTCTTTTGGGTTGCCATTCTTTGGCTTGCGGCGACCCGACTAAAGGGCGATCAACTTTTGTTCGCCGCCCAGTTCGTCGGAATTCAGCAATGCTTGAACTCCATTCAATCGGTTCTAACGCTCTATAAGTTGTCGGTGATTGGCGAGACTCAGAGCGATGCCGGAATACTTGGCGACGCCACTGGTACCTCCCCGATCTTTTGGTCCGTTCTGTGGTGTGGATTCAGCGCCGTCATCATCTTCGCGTCGCTGCGCCGGGTCTGGCGGCCCGAATCGCGGAAAGGATAAGGGGATTGAAGTCGGGCGTTTCCCGTTGAATTCGGGTTAATCGGGCCGATTTAGTCCTATAATCCTATCCAGAGTGAAGACGCTCTTTCTCGCGGTGCTGACGGTGCTCGTCGGCTTCACCGCTTTCATGATGGCAACGGTGCCTCACGAAGATCTGAATGGTAAAACCCAGATCTTCTGGTCCACCGATCTTAACCCTGCCCGAGAGGAGCAAATTGGCCGATTTGAGGAGCTAAATCCCGGCATCAAAGTGGGCCTGGATCCCAACAACGGCGGCCGGGAAAAAGTCATCGTCCAGAGTCAAGCGGGAGTGGGTCCGGACGTATTTGACTATTGGGGAGAGGCGAACTTTGATGCCTTCGTGAAGAGTGGCACGGCCCTTGACTTGACCCCCGAGTTGAAAAAGCGGGGTTACGACTACGAGAAAATGGTGTGGCCACTGGCCCACCCTTGGACCATCCGTGACGGCAAGGTCTACGCCATCCCGGCCAACGTGGGAACGGACGCCGTTTGGTACCACCGAGATTTGTTTGAAAAGGCCGGGGTGCCATTGCCCAAAGATGGTTGGACTCTTCAGGATTTTGTCGAGACTGCGCAGAAACTAACGATCCGCGACGCAAATGGTCGTGCCACGCAGTATGGCGCGCTGGTTGAAGTCGATCGATTTTACGGCGAATGGATGGCTTCGTTTGGCGGTGACCTTTGGAGCGAGGACGGGACCGAGTGTTTGGTGGATTCGCCGGAGTCGATCGCTTGCCTTCAGTTTGGCTACGACCTGCTTTATAAGTACCGAGTCTCACCCACGCCCGCCGATGAAAGTTCGATCGCGGCCGCCGGCGGCTGGGGCGGCGGCGCCGGCTCGATGGCGTACTTTCGGCGCAAGGTCGGAGCGATGGCCCCCGGCGGTCGATGGTGGCTGGCGCAATTGCGGGACGACATTAAGCTTCGGGGTTACCAACTTGGCTCCGTTACGCCGCCAATCGCCAAGTATCCGAAGTTCAGCAACGGCGGAACTCGGGCGGTGATGGTCAACTCGTTTTCAAAGCGGCGAAAGGAGGCGGTGGAATTTGTGATGTATCTGATGGGTGAGCCCTACAACACCTTGTTGAACGACCAAGCCGATGCTCTTTCGGGAGTGAAGGCGTCAGCATACACCGAGCGCTACATCAAGAATCCGCTGGACCCCGGTGCCCAATTCCACCTCGCGTTCCGGAAGACGCTGGAAATGGGGGTCCAACTTCGCAGCACGCCGTTTCTGCTCCGTAGTGAGTTTGAGATCTATTTGAACCGGCAGGTTGACTTGGTGAAGCTGAATCAGAAGAAGCCGGCCGACGCGCTGCGCGACGCCAAGCGCGATATTATGGCGGCGATGATGCGCAACATTAGTCGCAACCCCGCTTTGCAGGCGGAGTACAACCGGCGGATGGCGGCTAAGAGCTCGAAGCCAGAGGTTGCTTCATGAGCACCATGAGTCGATCAGCAAGCGAGGCCATGACGTTGGAACGTCGGTCGCGTCAGCGAAGAAAGCTGGGTGATCTTTGGATTGCGCTGCTATTCCTATTGCCCAATCTCCTGGGCTTTATGGTGTTTACGGCGGGACCGGTCTTTGTTTCCCTAATTAGTTCGTTCACCGACAAGTCGCTTTTGGTGAATGATTGGCATTGGGTCGGTTTCCGAAACTATGCGGATTTGGCGGCAGACCCGCTTTTCTGGATCTTCTTGGTGAACACCATGTACATGTTCATCGGATTGCCACTCGGCATGGCGGGATCGCTGTTCATGGCGACGTTGCTTCACCAAAAGATCCGGGGTTCGACGATTTTCCGAACTCTGCTCTATCTCCCGAGCTTCACCGCGGGCGTGGCCACGATGATCCTTTGGAAGCAGCTGTTCAATCCGGACTACGGCCTGATTAACTCGACCCTAGCGGCCATCGGCGTTCCCAAGGAGCAACTTCCCCAGTGGCTGAACTCCACCAAGAACCTGCTTGCGCTGGACCCCGAAAAGCTGGCGCTGAACCCCTCCCAGTGGGGAATAGGTGCCCGGGATGCGCTGGTTCTGATGGGCGTATGGGGGGCAATCGGTGGCGGGAACATGTTGCTGTACTTGGCGGCGTTGTCTAATGTGCCCGAGGAACTCACCGAGGCGGCTCAATTGGATGGCGCTTCGGGCTGGAAAGTGTTCCGCAACATCACGTGGCCCCAGTTGGCGCCCACGAC
>Ga0114976_10001259_pt1 | contig 15755 bp, 16 predicted proteins | sample S_130805_EF_Meta_FD_87319 | JGI IMG/M metagenome (GOLD analysis project Ga0114976, IMG submission 87319) | Freshwater microbial communities from Lake Simoncouche, Canada to study carbon cycling - S_130805_EF_MetaG | ecosystem: Environmental > Aquatic > Freshwater > Lake | place: Lake...
AAGTCGCGAATACGGTATATCATATTGGATCAAAATGCTATAAGTTTGAGACGGCGCAAATGGACTGCCCTAAGGAAGGCGTCATCGAAGCATTCCAAGTGCGCTAAGAGCCTCCGGGTTTCTTTACAGTGAATAAAAAGAATGGCAAACGCAGGAACTCTCCTTTCTGATCTGGATGGAAAGGTACCCGTTGCGGGCGACAATGATTTAGTAAACATGATCTACAAGGATATGAATTCGGGCCCTGGCTCTGGTTCTGGCTCTGGTCTAGGGCCGGAGATGCGTCCGGGTGGAGCAATACAGATGATGCCCTCTCCTCAGACACACCACATGAATCAGATGGATTCAGTGCCCGCGACGGCCCATGTTATTGGTGGACAGCATCCCACTGCAGGTGATTTTGCTCATATGCTACAGAGTTCTTCTACGGGGTTTGCACCTGGCGCATGGGGTGCCGCGCCCCAGGCTCAGAGACAGATGACTCCGGAAGATTTAGCAGCGCAACTAAGTGCCATGCAGGCTCAGCAGGGTAAGGCGTGGAGTTCATTCTTAACAGACGAGATGAAGGTGCCTGTATTAATTGCACTTCTGGTGTTCATTGTAAATATGCCCTTTGTCAGTGTGCTTGTTGCACACTACGCTGCATGGATGCTGAAGGCTTCGGGTGAAATGAATCTCTATGGAGAAGTCTTCAAGTCGGTGCTCGTTGCAGGATTATTTTGGGGTGCGAATAAGGTAGTTCTTCCTCTGTTACGATAATCCTCTCTTACGATAATCTTTTATACCACAGGTGATAGTAGATGCAGGCAGCGGGACAGACCAATGACAATTCGAAAATAATAGTAATTTCCCTGTATATCTTAATTGTTATCCTGTTTTACAGAAAGATCAGCAATGTTATGATCATGATTAGCGTTGGCGTAGGAGCATTAATCTACGCCTTTGAAGTTTCTATGACGATTGCTGTGGGTGCTGCTCTTATTACCCTCGGACTCCTGGTGTACCTCCATAACAGGGAGGGGTTCGAATCTTCTGAACCTACCGATATCATAAATCAAATTCGCAGTATAGCCAGAGTGCCTAGGTCAATTGAAGGATATGAAGATGTGCGAAAGGAAAAGGATGAGACTCCAGCCCCGGCGGACATTAAGAAAAAGAAGAATACCTTAGTCTCAGAGGAAGAAAATAAGGAGTCTGATACACTCGCCAAGCCATTTAAGTTAGGCGAGATCCCAGGTCAGGCAAAGAAGGGTCCCCACCTCGATGTATCATCAACCCTGATGAAGGCCATTAACAACCTTAACCCTGAACAAATCCAGGCAATGTCTGTCGACACCAAGCAGTTAATCGAGACTCAGAAGACTCTGATGGGGATGTTAGGCACGATGAAGCCCATGTTAAATGATGGAAAGGAACTCATGAGCACCTTCCAGGACATGTTCGGCAAGGATGTGTAAGCATGTAAATATAACGAATAAGTTTATTTTATGGATTAAAATAAACTCATAAGTAAAGGAAAAGCAATGGCGTCGTCTCAGTGCGCAGCAGGAACCATTAATGGGTTTCCATTAACCTTAAAACAGAATCTATTCAAGCCCTGGTCAACATGCCCAGATAAGGATACCAAGACACCGAGTGAAATCATGCGAACTCTCACTGTTACCTCTGATATAACCATGGGCTGGGTAGATGTAATTCCCAAGGGCACTTCGATAAGTACTTCAGTGCGAGTTAATCTCTACACTCGGATTGTCTTACCAGATTCCATATCCGGATTTAATTCTACATTAACCCTTCATGGCACGAGATATAAGGCATCTCCCTATATCTCAATTGTTGGAAAGCAGCATACCAATCTCATTAAACATAATCCGAATGATGCCACCGTGGAACTCATCTGGGCATTTCAGAAGGAGCACACTAAAATCGCAAATGAGGATCCACAGGTCATCTTACTATGCCGCCCGGCTAAGTTTAGTAATTCTGGATGGGCAGATGTCTTCTGGGATGCAGTGAATTCCTCTCTGGCAGATTCCAATAAGGCGAAGCAATTGGATAGAGACTATTCACCAAAGAATCTTTTCCCAATGTCGAGAACTGTAACCTATCAACTTTGTCTGAATTCGAAGGTATCAAATTCCTACGGAACCACGTCGGTAAATTCGCCGTTTAAGATTCGCGTCTATGTGATTAATGACACCATGGAAATTCCGAATCCTAAGACTGGCACTGAGACGAGTGTGGGGGCAACCTGTCCTGCTCTCGTTCAGTATTCTCTCATTACCTTTGACGGAGCAAATGGACCCGCGGCCATTGTAAATGCTGCTCCCACTCCTGGAATCTTTCAGTTTACTACTGGCGCAACCTCATCTAGCGCTGAGAATGTAAAATTGCCCAAACTCACTGGGAATTTTATTTCTGACTGGGACTCCGTAAAACAATACATCGAAATCCAGTTACCCGATGAAGAATATCGGTATAATATGTCTACAGAAATTGCACTACCAGGACTCTCACCGAGACCGAAAAAGAAGTTCAAGTGCTACACTATCGATCCTGAGAAGGACATCGTGGGCGATCAGATTACTATAGATCCGAAGACTGGGCAGCCCCTGGAGGAATACATGCGAGAAGAATACTATGGCACTGAGTCTGGAGATATACGTCCGCCAGGAATCTTACCTGGTGATATGGAATATTATCTTCAACTGATTGCTGGCATTGTGGGCGCAGTGATCTTACTGGCCTACTTTGGGTATATTCTCAATTTATGCATCTTAGCAACTAGTGCTCCAGGGGATCAAGCATGGTCCATAGCACAATCTGCATTCATGCACTTTCTACTCTGGGGCGCAATCCTAGGATCGGTAATAGCGATGGAAAGGAACTATAAGAAGAAAGAGGGTTTTGAAGATAGTGTGAAGCCAATAGAGACCAAGGATAAACGCTGTTACACCATGATCACAAATGCCTTGATAGGGACTAAGGTCAGATTAAAGAAGGGTGCAAATGCTGATAAATTCATGATCTCATATACCCAAGAAGAATGTGAGGATCAACTGGGTGGCTTCTATAAAAAAGAAGAAATCGAATCAGGCGATGTTGAGCCAGAGTCCTTCGAAGGGCCGATTGGCTTCTGCTATAGCGTCGATCCCAAGATCTCTACCCCCCTGTCAACTCAGGACTATAGTATGACTATCTGTGCCCCTAAACAGCCTACTCCTAAGCCTAAGGTGCCAAATAGACAGTGCTATAAGCCTACTCCTGGTGGAGCGGTTTTACTAGGAAGGGAGTTAGTCTTGACCAAGTTGGGCCTTGATAAATTTAAACCACTCAACAGCGTTGTTTCTTATAGCACGGACGAATGCAACCGTCTGGCTGGAATTTACAAGAAGATCACTGTGCCGTCGACCTTCGTAAAGTCGGATGGCCCTGGAGGACCGACTACCACGGATATTGGATTCTGCTACAGATCAGGGTCTGATTTATCCAAGAAGGACGTTGATGTCCAATTAAACTATTCGTACACATGTTCTCCTACATTTTCACCATAGTGAATTAGATGAGTCCGGCGGTTTTAACCTTGCTATGGTTTATATGTGTATGCGCTGTAACATTCGGCGTATACATGTATCTGATAGTGAATCAACCAAATGAGAAAGAAGGATTTGATGCGAGAAGAGCAGACCAAATAAGAATTACTACCTGCCCTAATGGAACGATCTCATATATTAATTCTGCAGGAGATACCAATTGTTGCGATAGTGAACTTCGTGGAGGAAAGTGCCCTGGAACTTCTGTATGCACCCTATCTCCCGCTAGGGATAATTCGGCGATTAAGACATGCTCTAATATCATGGCCGTTCTATGGGGAAAGCGATCCTATGAATGGTGTCCACGAAATTGGTATTATTATGGAACAATTGACCTATTCTGGCCAAATACAGGCGACGCCAATATCTGGGGATGTTCTACTGTGCCATCTAAGATGAATGGATCCAGACCTGATATTGCGACTGGAGTAGATTTCTGCACAATTTACGGAACGGATGATGATAATCTTTCTAAGATCACCACTGCTGCAGTTGCGGCAACAGGAACGACACCTGCAAAACCAGCCACGGTGGTGAGTTGTAAAAATCTAAGAGAGATGGCTAGAATTGAAAAGCCGACGCCGACTGCTACAGTCACCATGATTAACACAAGTAGTTCCGCAAGGAAAACACCTGCTCTGTTTAATGTCACCTTTACCCCCGTGAAAAACGGAAGCAGTGTGCCTGTACTGTGTACAGATTGGAATAGATTTAAGTTATTTTTAGGAAAGGTCTTTCCTAAGGCAATCCCGATGTATGAGAAGATTTATGGAAAGCACGTCTATTTTTGCCCTGCAGCAAAGGCCTATTATGTCGATGGAACGCTCAGTGCCTCCAATGCCATGGGGGTACCCAGCGGTAATGCCTTGCCTGGTATATGTCCTCCTACTTCTACGACTCCTCCTAAGTAAACAACATCTATCTAGACGAATTTGCCATGTGCTCGATGTTTTTACTGGTTTCTTCAGAGAAAATGTCCTCTGCCTTGGATCCAAGAGGTTCTGACATCAGCACTTCCTTCTCATTGATCGAGGGTGCGACCTTGCTGGCGCTATTGTCCTGCACCTTATTCGACGGCATAAAATCAACTGGCTCATGGACTTCATCTGACTGTCCTCCATGATTCAGATTTACGGTCGCCTCAGGTGTCTTAAAGACGTTAGACAGTGCATGCAGATCTCCAAGACCACGGATTCCTAGTAAATCAAATTGGTGATGTTGGGCATAGACTGCCGTGATCACCATGAAGACTCCCAGAGACACATAGGGATCATAGGCCAGTGAGGCGAGAAGGGCAAGGAGTGCGGCGAGACGCATAGGGAGGGTGTCGAGTACTCTACCGAAGAGTTCTGCTAACTGAGGTACTGCGAGAAAGCAGACTCCCAGGCCTACTAGGATAGCGACCTGCACACGTTGTTTATTTACACTATTCATTCTACCGTCAACCTTTAAAATAAAATGCGCTATTCAGAGCGAGGTAGTGTAAGGGTTGACAGGCTGCCGACTTTACGGTACCATGACCACTATAAAATTGAGCATAATTACTGTGCATAACGTATACACATGGCTACTATACTGACTACGCATGGATATGCTATTGTCAAGTCATCTCTTACACCTGAGAAGGAAACTCAGATTCGCAAGAGTCTGACCGTAAAGCCTGTCACGCAGCAGCAGCGCTATTCGGCCATGGACGAGGAGTTTCCGGTCTATCTCGAATCGGCAACACGCCTATATGTGCCCCGGATGTGGGCTCTGGAAACTCTTGGCCCGGCATCTTCCTCAGTGATGACCGAGGGGAATCCTCTGCCGGCGGCCCTGACCTTTACAGGGAAACCCTACGACTACCAGGAAAACATTATCAAGACCTTTCTGAATGCCGATGCGAATGGATTAATCTGTGTTCCTTGCGGAAAGGGAAAGACCTTCATGGCTCTCGCCATCGCCTTTCGTCTAAATAAGCGATTCATGGTAATTGTCGACAAGGAGTTCTTGCTAGATCAGTGGGCCGGAGAGATGAAGTCTCTGTTGCCTGGCATTCGTATTGGGCGATTTCAGGGAGCAAAGGCTGAGGTCGAACCTGAGAAGTATGATTGTACGATATGCATGATTCAGACAATTGTGCAGCGACAGGTTCCTGAGTCGATGCTGAGAACCTATGGGTTTACTATCTTTGATGAGTGCCATCACCTGGGGGCAAAACATTTCAGTAAGGTCTTGAGTAAGATTCAGACGAAGCACATGCTTGGTCTAAGTGCAACACCCACTCGTGATGATGGTCTGACCAAGGTCTTTGAGTGGCATCTGGGGAAGCCAGTGTACTGGGAGAAGAAGAGGGAGGCTGATACGACGGTGTCAGTGGAGATCATGCGGTTCGAGTGTGATGATGAGGAGTATGCAACCGTGCCGACAAATTTCAGGGGTGAGGTCATCTTAGCGAGGCTTCTGGGGCAGGTGGTTGCATGTGAGAAGCGGAACGTGTATATTGCGAATAAACTCAAGGAACTCATCAAGGAGCCTCAGCGGAGGGTTCTCGTTCTCAGTGAGCGTATTGGTCACTTGGAGGCCATTGAGGCTCTGATGAAGCCAACGGGCTGTAAGATCGGCTATTACATTGGGGGTATGAAGACAGGGGAACGCGATAGTGCGGCTGAGAGTGCTCAACTCCTTCTGGCATCGTATTCCATGGCGAGTGAGGCCATGAATATTAAGACGCTGAATTGCGTGTTAATGGCGAGCCCTCGCAAGAAGATTGAGCAGAGCACAGGGCGAATTCTGAGGCAGAGGCCGGAAGAGAGGTCCCTTGATCCGCTAATCCTCGATATTATTGATCAGCATCCTACCTATGGTCGTCAGTCTCGTGAGCGCATTGCCTATTATAAGAAATGCGGTTACAAGATTATTGATCCCTCTGCTGGAAGCGACAAGCCGGAAAAGACGCGAGCACGAATTACTGCCTATGGGATTGTAGAAGAGTAAGTTATCTGCGTCTCTTAGTCATACGTCTAGACTTCTTACCCTTTTTGCCCTTTCTGCGCTTTCCACCAGTCTGACCGCATGCCTTGGACGAAAAGGTAGTACTAGATGGCTGATTGATCATGTGTAGCGAGCCAGTCATATCCTTGAAATTTCCTACACCAGGATTCTGAGTATAGGCGGCATTACTCTGCTCTAAGATCGGAGCGGCCGAAGCAGCGGAATTGCCTACACCGCCCTTCTGCACAAGGTTCAGAGGGTTCACATGATTCGGCGTGCAGGGAGTCTTTACGATTTCCATGAAGCCGCCGAGACCCCCTACAGGGTTTGGAAGGACATTCGTGTAACCTCCTCCCTTCTGCATCCCAGGGAGACCACCAGTGAGAGAGAAACTTAAGGCTCCAGGTCTTGCTGCACTCATACAGGCATCGTAGGGCTGGTTGACCATATTCGGCTGACCAGATCCAGGGATCAGTGCACCGCCGGGGCCCCATCCTGACCCTGCGCCACCCCCACGCTGAGAGCGTCTAGAACGTCTAGAGCGTGTCGTCTTTTTGGAGCGCGTTGTCTTTCTGGACTTAGCCATATCTAGTTATACGCACTAAAAAAGTGTAAGCACTAAAAAAGTGTAAGTACTATTATTTTTGCTAATGCAATCTAAGAATTCCTAAGCCAGAGGCCATATACCCTCTCTGGACTCTCACGCCTAGAATCAATATAATATGAGATCGTAGGAGTCATCTGAGCATTCTTAGCCTCCTCTGCGTAGGTCAGAAGTCCAAGAATCTGCTGAAGCGCGTAAACCTGGTCCTTCACCGCAGGATGACCATAGATATGATCATACAGATCATTGACCATAATATTGCTATTGGCAGACCTAGTAATTACGCGAAGCCAGAGAAACTCTCGGAACCTCTTATAAAACGACTCAAGGTGCGCCTTGTCCTCTGGGCTCATCAGAGTATCGAACATTACGCGCATGTAGACGGTTAGGATCGAATCCGGAAGTATGCCCCAATACTCTTCCAGAGTTTCCTCAGTGAATTGGAATGAGCGCCCGCATACCGGGTTAATCTTTTCCTGCTCCTCCTTAAATCTTTGCTGGGACTCCCAGATTAGCCGATAAGACCCATGCTTGAGTTCATGATCAGTGTAGATAAAGGAGGGGGGAATTGTATTCCACTCGGCCAACTTAATAATTTGCGGTGTCCACTGACGCGCATCCTTGAGAGCAGGTGGTAGAGCAGGCGCAAAGAGTTCAAGATACTTCTTAAACTCATAGTCGGGACTGAAGCCACTAGTAATCCCCCCTGTGTTATAGGCAAGTCCGTTATGTCTCAGAAGAAGGCTATAGAAGTCAAGAGAAATACGCGGCGTGGATCCATGATAGTCGGAATCAATTACGGAACACCGCCCAGCGAAGTGATTGATAAACTGGATAAACTGGTCCTTATCGTGAATGTCAATAAGAGAGATATACGCAGTGGGCGAAAGGACCTCAATGTTCGCATGGAGATCAGTAAATCCGAAGCAGACATAGAGATCATAGCCAGGTAGCCTCTGCACATCGGGTACACCACCGTGAACACAATCACCTGCCCAGAGCATGACACGAATGTCATTCAGTGCGAAGAGTGCAGAATAAAGGTTCTTGTCAATTTGCTCGTTTGTCTTGTAAGAAAGTACACGCTCCATGCCTTACTAGAAGCATGGAGCATGGTTCAATTTTATTGTTTGCTATTTGCTATTACATGCTATACCTACAGGACATGTGTTACGACATACGACTCAAAGTCCTCATTCCACGAGGCTCTTACCTTTACAGCACCCCCTCGTTTCTCTTGAAGCGCCTTACTAATTGCCAGAGTCTGAATGGATGCGCGCCCCTTGTCTTCGCCATTGAGAGTTAGAGTATAGACATCAGGCTTCCCTTCAACGGGGGTGCATAGAAATTCACCATCTTGAGTATTAGTCTTAGGAGCAAGGTGAAAGACTGAGGTTACCTTAAGAAGACGTAACTGGGGCGAATCAGGCATGAGACAGATGCATCCCCCATTGAGAGTGGCCATGGCCTGTCGAATGTCCTCGAGAGGATAGAAGGGGGCTACCTGAATCTCCTTGCCTTGAAATTCCTTATCCTTTGACCACATTGTACTGCAGAAGCGCTCCATGTAAACATGGCGCTGCTTGAATGTCTTTGTTGATCGGAGTTGCTCACCATTGGCGACAACACAGTCCTCTAACTGGATGAGCCCTTCTGCGCTATATAGACTAATTCCGAAGACCCAGGTGCCGAGGATAGACTCGCGATCGATGCGCATGGGACACAGATATGGCTTATCTGGGGCCTCCTCATCAATGATTGCTGGCCGCGAGTTCTTGCCGATAATGAGAAGCCCCTGCTTCCCCCTGTAGGGGCGAGTAAAGATGACGTAGGTATTGGCTTGGATACGGGGTAGATCACGCTCGCTTTTGAAGGTAACCGCTGGGCTTCGCAAGATATCAGGGTAGAGTTCTGGTATCGTGCGAATCCAAGTATGTTCTTGGCTCTTTAGTGACTGGTCGTTGCCTCGGTGAGTGCCTCGGTGATTGCCTCGGTTGTTATCATGTCGGCGCATCTATACCATACTATAGTTAACGGTGTTTAGACCTTGTGGTCACGGCGTTTAGACCTTGTACCCTTCTTCCGCAAGCGCCGTGTGCCTCCTTTAGGCATATTACCAGGGGTTACAGGAGTGGAACCAGGTGAGACCTGTTCAGGCAAGGCCTGTATTGCCTTTGCCTCCTCTGACCCTGTTACACCCTTAACAGCCTCTAAGGTAGAGTTTGGATGAAGACCCACAATTTCTTCACCAACTGAGTCAGCAGACTCTAAATCCTTATAGAATAGTTTATACTTGACATTTGAAGAACTATTCACCGGTGTTGTGCTCGCTAACTGCCTATTAGCGAGTAACATGTCCTTGAATGCAGGCTTTTTGATCCATTCATTTGTCTTGCTAGAACCCTGTTTAGCATTCATGTAGAGTTCAAAAATATGCTGCTCTCCTAACATTATGGAAAACCAAACAATAGCAATTGTGATATCGCGAATAATCTGTCTCAGGGTCTCATCAGGAGAGAGCCAGCGAGAAGTAAATCCTGTAGGCAGAGTGCGAAAGGGGTAACGAATAGTCGACCAAATCTTACTTGCTAAACTCTTCTTTACCTCAGGAGCAATAGTGGCAGGCTTAGCGTCTGCTGCCTTTAATTTTTCAACCGCTGCAGCCTTTTCCTCTATAAGCCGCTTAGTCGCTGCTTCTGCTTCTGCTGCAACTCCATTTAGTAAGTCCTCAGCGGTCTTAACTTCTCCATGTGAGAGATAATATTCAAACTTCTTGATTAGATCTAAGGTTTCCTTGCTTGAGAACTTGAGAATATTCGACTGTAGGGCCTTCATGCAATTTGCCAGATTTGTCGTATGTAAATTGATTCCCTTCTCATCAGCAATATCCTTCATGACATTGTGAATCCTATACATGCGCTCGACCTCCATCTTAATAAAATATAAGTTCGTGGCAAGTTCTTCATTCAGACCCTTTTGTCTTAGAATAAAGAGGGTCGCCACCAGAACACCAATGAGAGCGGGCATGAGAACCGGCATAGTTACTGAAATTCCTACTGCCGATGCCACTGTAGCACGAATCACAGGATTACTCATTGATGCACCAGCCCAATATGCTCCACTGGATAAGGCAGCAACAGTGGTTCCTTGACTAACTATCGCTCTTAATGCAGTAGCATTACCTGCCTTAGTCACTTGACCGAATCGTTCTGCTCCAACCACTTGCGCAGCGGTCTTACCAGAAGGAGTAGTAATTGGCCCCCTTTTAGAAAATGGATTCCACATCTATTTAAAATGCAGAATACATTCCAGGCTCAGCGACATCATTTGCGAAAATGCCCTGCATAAATTCTCCACCATTCTGGGCAAATTCGGGCGTGAAGGCCTGAAGAGCATTGCCGGCCTGGTTGGCCGAAGCGCTCGCCACACCCGAGGCATCACCGATATCTACAGATGAATTCGCCGGCGCAGGCTCAAACATGCGCTCAGGATGTCTCAGACGCTCGGGGTGGGCAGCGCTCTCCTCCGTAGTCTCATAGGGATCATTCGCCACCTCAGGGCTCGTTACACGTATTTCCTCAGGAGGTGCACGCTGGGCAGGACTAGAGGGGCCTGCGGGGCTTACTATGCGTCTAGGATAGATGATCGGCTGGGTTTCTATGACAGGCGCAGGTGCAGAAGTATTGAGAGAAGTGAATCCATCTCTGGGGGCAAACCAAAGAACCGTTGTTAGAAGTACTAGAACTGCAACTAATACGCCTACGCGGAATGACATCTGAGGCAATGCGAGGAAAAAAAATAGAGAATTATACTATAGTTTCCACATTCCATCCGGGAATAGAAAAGCCCGTTCTGTGCAAAGTTACCGGAAGTGATTCTTTCCATACTGGATTTACGGGGACAACCCAGAGATCCAGGGCTTCGAGAGTTTCAATAAATCCCGTGGCCGTCTTTTTCCTGGAAATAACCTTCCAAGATGTTTCTGAACCATCGGGCCAGCGCTCAAAGCGAACCGCTCCGCTATCCCAAATATGTACCATTTCACTAGCAGTCTTGGCTTCTGTTGAAGTTGTCCATATGCGTTGAATGTATCCCATCTACTGATAAATTTGAGTGACTGGGATTTAAGCACAGGCGGTATAGTAATACTTATGCCAGGAACATTCCATGCCTTACATCTGAAGCAAGATGGTGATGTGGATTCTGTAAAGGTAAAGCAGTCTGGAGATAGGCCTTCGCTGAAGGACATTCAGGTCTTCTTAAAGAAGAAGGTTGCTCCTTCCCTGGTGGTATCGTATGCCTATGGTGACAGGCGGCTATCTATGCTAGGTTACATCACTGGTAAGGAGTCTGAGTTAACCCAGCATCAACTCCCCCCTCCCTGCGAGCACTCTGAGTTATATGGTTCGCTTATGCTCCTAGTTCATCCTCTTAAGACGACCTGGGATACCTCGACGCCGGTAGAATTCCCAGCCTCAGACTATGAGGAGTTTTATGAGAAACTGTGCTCAGGTGAACTGGATGACGAGCAGGAGGCTGATGGAGAAGAGGATGTTGAGGCAGAGGCCGAGGCTGATGTCGAGGCTGAAGAGGAGGAGGATGCTGAGGCTGAGGCTGAGGTAGACGAAGATATCGAGGTGGAAGCAGAGGTTGATGTGGAAGCAGAGGTCGAAGAGGCTCCTCGTATTCGTACGATACGCAAGCCGATTAAGATTGATGCCTATAGCAATCAGTTCAAGTATACATCCACCCTAGTCACAGAGACTGAGTCGTCACCAGATACAGTATCGGCGAATGAGCAGCGAAAGAGGACCCATGCGGTCTTACAGGATCTCTTCAAGGGTGACTGTACTGAGGCAGAGTTGCTCGACTTGGAGCGAGGAATCTTTAATGCTACGATTGAGGAAGCGACACGCAGGCACATTCCCCACACCTGGGATCATGCGACCTTCACCTGGATCTATAAGATGATTTCTAAGCGAGTGATTAGTAACTTTTATGCTGAGTCCTATATTGGCAATAAGTCACTCTTTGAGCGGTGGAAGGAGGGCGAGTTCACCCTCGATCAGATTGGTTCCTGGGATCCCTATGAGTTGAACCCGACCCAGTGGAAGGATCTGAAGGATCAGCAATTTAGGCGTGAGAAAAAGGTGCTCGAGGGCAATCTTGCCATGGCTACTGACAGGTTCAGGTGTTCTCAGTGCAAGAAGAAGTTGTGCTCGTATTATGAACTTCAGACTAGGTCGGCAGATGAGCCGATGACAATCTTTGTGACATGCTTGAACTGTGGGAAGCAATGGCGCCAGTAGGCTTTTTAGAAAAAAGCCTGCCAAAAACACCTTAGAAAAAAGTTCGCAAAAACACCTCTGAAAAAAGCCTGCCAAAAACGTTCAACGGTTTAAACCAACTTATATACTAAGTCTATACATGCAATCAGATCTGAAGGCCTTCACTGATGTATCGGGATCCTTCCTTGTCTTCAAGGATATCTACCAGTTTTTTGGTGAGAACATCAAGAATTCTGTGGCAATTCATATCGGCTGCAGTGACTGGAGACACAATCTTCAGATTCTCGAATCCTATCCTCTCCCCACCATTATCTGCGACCCCAAGAATGAGGTATCAGACTTTGGACTCGCCCTCGAAACCCACCGCAGCAAACTCATGGACTGGATGAAGTTCTTAAAGGAGTCAGACTGCGGCAAGCATTTTGTAAATCCCAAGTGGACCGCCGTGGAATCCACATATCCAAGTACCTTCGATGGCAGTCGCGCAGACTATAATGTGCCCGTATCTTCCTGGTCAACTCTTCTTCGGAAGGCCAACATGCTCCGCGGGAAGCCAACACAGGAGATTCACTTTGCCCTCTGCAAGATCGAGTGTCTGAATGAGGAGCGGGCAATTCTAGCAAGTCTTCTTGCATCCGAGTACAGGCCATCCATCCTCTATGTCAGATGGTCTGCAGATCCTGATGGTGATCAGGAGACCTGCGAGGCTGCCGGCCATGTCCAGTCTGCAGGCTACCGCCTTCTCGCCATTCAGACGGATGGATGGTTTATCTACCACTATTCAGGCCAGGATATTTACTCCTGTTGCTCATGGACTGATGTGGGAATGACACACCCACTTATAAAGATGATGATGGAGCAGGTTTCAGAGGCTATGGAGAAAATACAGAACCCGGTTAGGAATGAACCGGTTGCTTCTGAAGGGGCTGCCCCTAGTTGAATCGGCCCTCTATCAACAGAGGTTCGCTCTTCTTTCTAGAACCAGTAGACTATCACAGTCCGCTAGGGCAATCGAGCCTCTCGTGGTATCCCTTCAGCGCCCTAAGTCTCATCCGCTAATGACAAGAAAGCGATCAATTAAAGACTTAGATAGTCTCTGTATAGATGGCGTCAACGAGGCTTTCGGAAACTCGTAAGATGAATGCAGAAACTCTGAATGAATCCTCCCTGCTAACCCCCTTTTTGTATATACACCCCCAATTTGGGTATTCAGCGTACTCTATTTATAGAAAAATAGAGTCCCAGGCCACCTTACATTTAGGAACGTATCCCAATACGTTTCCAAATACAATAGAGGAGTATTATTGGATTTATACAAATGCAGAAAAAACCCTATGGAAGGCCCTGGGTACCATGGGACTTAATGGCATCACGGTCTACTTTTTTTATACCGCCGCCATATCCATAGGTGAGTCCTTTGAACATGGGCATGGGCATATGAATCTCTGGGTCTCTGCGCAGTATTCAGATATTATCCAGCACGTTATGGATACAGAGACCTATGAACGCTATGTTTCTGAGACAACCTCTGTATTATAGGATGAGTAGATCCGAAAGCCGCCAGAGTTCGAAGGTCCCATCAGGCATGGGCCTCTTTAGGATGATAGGAAGGCGCCTGGCCTCGAGTTCCAGCCTAGCAATCTCTCTGAGATCTGTGACATGGTCGGGCACGGCAATATAAGGCCTCGCTCCAAGACTTAGTTGATTCGTTCGGAATCCGAGAATTTTTGTTTTCTCGAATTGCGTAAGAAAGGGAACACTTCGGTGTTTCGCATCAGTCTTTCCGTCTGCAGTTGTAAACCCTGGCGGGACAGTTGTAAGAAGAAGGCTCTGTTGCACAGAATCCACGGTATCAATACGAGCCTCTGGATGGAACTTCAGGAGTTCGTTGCCGAGATCACGCTTTTTAATATCCTCATCGAGTTCCATGTCCTCCTCCACCTCGCGCCCCTCGTCGTAGACATCATCCTCATAGTCCTCGTCGTCAGCCATATACCTATCTAAGGTAGAATTACATTTCATTTTTTACACCGTTTTTACCTAGCATTCTGTCTCTGGGTCGAAGTAATATGTATACTGATTTCTGACTTTCTTGTTATTCATGGTACGCTCGCATCTTGATTCTGTGGGACAATATTCTGAGCCATCTCCCTCGCTACCCTGGGCTGCATCGAAGCCTGGTAGAGGCGCATCCATAGGTTTAGTCTCAGAAACCTTCGTGGGATTTGATATTGCTGATACTCTCTCGATGACAGGGGCAATTCCGGGTATACCCTTGGCATCCACTGGCTGGGTAGTAGCGGGATCGAATTGTTTGTTAAAATTGCCCGACTGATTCGGCTTAGCATAGGGTGAAGATGAGACGGGTGGCTCCAGAGGTTTAGCCGCAGCAGCAGCCATAGTAGCAGGCGTAGCCATAGGACCATTTATAGCCATAGGACTAGGTGTAGACCCAGGTATAGGCCTAGGCTTACTAGTGTCAACCGGGCTCTGTACTGGGACATCCGTAGGAGGAGGTCTATACACCGGTTTTACGGTAATCTTTCTCCATATGTTTGTATCCTTATCAGGAGAAATACCTAACACACGGATATATTCATTTCCTACAGCGGGGGTCCATTCTGTACAGATAAATGTATCATTCACGTGCTTTACCACATCACCTAACTTATACGGTCTAGTCGGAAAATATTTCCCCATATCCCTAGGTGTTATGATTATAGGATCAGTAGTTCCTAACTTGATTTCCTCATTCACCGATAGACTAGCCGGTATAAGTTCAGGGTTGACTAGAAACTGTCTCCATGCAGGAAGATTGCTGTTGGTAACTAAATTCGGATTAGGGAGAGACTTGGGAAGGATCTTACTAATGACCTGCCATGTGCCAGCAGTATCGGGAGTAGTATTTATTGTCCCAGTAAACGTGCCGGCTCTCGGATCCTTATCCCAGACTGCGCACATATAGACTAGGGCATTATATGTCACAACATTACCCAGAGTGTACGTCTGCTTCGATGAGTAATCGCTGATGTATGTGGGCTTAATTGTAAGAGGGCTTGTTGCGCCTACAGTAAACTCCTTACCCAGGGTTAGTGTATCTGGAATTGGGTTTGCAAGGATATATTGACCCCAACTAGGGCCAGTTTGATTGAGGATAAAATGGGGAGGCGGAGGATTTATCTTGACCACCGTGAGTTGTATCCAGGCATTTTTGTCCTGATCCGGAGATACACCGTAGGTACCTGAATAGGCTGGGCCGCGCGCATCCTTCCATGCTACACACATATAGGTATT
>Ga0114976_10001260_pt1 | contig 15746 bp, 48 predicted proteins | sample S_130805_EF_Meta_FD_87319 | JGI IMG/M metagenome (GOLD analysis project Ga0114976, IMG submission 87319) | Freshwater microbial communities from Lake Simoncouche, Canada to study carbon cycling - S_130805_EF_MetaG | ecosystem: Environmental > Aquatic > Freshwater > Lake | place: Lake...
AATCTAAATCTTCTTGTGCCAAATAAAAGTCTCTAGCCTGTGTTTTAAGTTCTTTAATTCGTTCGTTCATTTTCAGTTCCTTGAGGTTTAGTAATTCATACAAATATCAATATTTGCCTTATTAAGGCCTTGCCCAGATCTATCACAGACGCATTTATATTCTATTCTCATTCAGTACCACCAGGGCTTAACGGTTGACCCTGCCGTAACTGAGTCATGTACATTTTAGTCATAACCGCGGACTGTAACTCCGCCAGGGCATCAACAATACTGTTGTATTCCTCCAGACTAATTCCACCACTGACGATAAATTGATTAAATTTTTCAATCGCAGCCCTAACAGCCATAGTATAAACTCCCGAATTAAATGATTAAGTGATAAAACAATTGTAAATGGTGGTGAATTAATTGTCAACAGGTGATGTTAATTCACACTTTACTACACAATACCACACAATTATACACTAATTGGTGGCGAATTATAGTCTGGTGTCAGTACCCTAGACCCGACTGAAAAGAGCGAGGTGTGTGGGTAGACACAATGATTGACGCACAGACACGCAGCATGACTGTGATAGTGGCAGCTAGAGTGTGACGCATCACCTTCGACGTCACCAGATGCCTTCTTCACCTTCGGCATCACCTTCGAAGACCCTTGACCCACGATTTCCCGACTTTCCACTCGATGGAATCCGGTTGTATACCTACCCTATTCCACCATAGCAAAACCCTGTTCTAAGCTATTTAAAGCTATACTCCAGGGCAGCGATTGTAACTCTAACTTTCCACTCGACAGAATCGAGTTATAGAACCAACTTCTACATCTTCACTCTTAGAATGAGTTTCCGAGATTTCGCATCTAGAGTCAAATTCTTAGATTTCAGACCTAGATCCAAATTCTTAGATTTCGTTTCTAGAGTCAAATTTTTAGATTTCGTTATCGGGTATATGTATAACATATAAATACATTACACAAGGAGCGTAACATGCCATACACAGTAACAGTATTATCTACAAAACCTCAGGGAACTGAGTGGTGGGATGCCGTTGAAGGATCACCTGACTATATAGCTCGCGAGGAGTTATTTGCCTGGACAGCACAGCAACCGGGATTCATCAGTGTATCGTCGAGGATTACAGGACCCAATAACGGTGAGAATATATTTGTCTTTGATACAGAAGCCAACTACCTGGCTTACAATGCAGCCATGATTCAGCAGCCTGCTGCCATTACCCGTAGTGCTTATAATCAGACCTGGGGTATCACCTGGACCGCCAGCGCCGAGACCACCTAGGTCTGGCCTTCAGATTTCTTTAGGGCCTGCCGGGTCACCAGATTTCTCCTCCGGTGACCCAGATGGAGTTCAAGGATCGTCGTATTTTTACAACAGTCATTTCGTTGTTTTTATGCGACACAGAAGTTCAGGCCACGACTCCATTATAGCTGATTTTTCGTTAATTGTCAACCGGTTTTGGTGTCGTTTTTTCGCAACATGTCGTTTTTTTGCGACACCAGAACCAGAAACCAAAGCTATATTATAGCATAAAAACCGTTAATTGTCAAGTGAAAACCGATGTCGGTTTTTTGCAACATCAGAAGTGTCAGGCACAGTGCCGTCCATCCCTTTTCATTCGACAAATACATTGTAGTTGATATTGATTTAATTGTCAACCTCCAGGTTAGGTGTGCTTTTTTCACTACAGTCCCAAATCCTACCGGTATTTCATTTAATTGTCAACCTCAGCATGCCGACTGTTGTTTTGACCTGATTCTAGGAATGACAGGCACCCTCGCCGTCCATCCCTTTTCATTCGACAAATACATTGTAAGCGGAATTGATTTAATTGTCAACAGGTTTTGTTGCAATAAAACACTAGACAGATAAATCATATTAGGCTATAATAGTTATACACTAACAAAACGGAGTACTAAATGACTAAACAGCGCAAACCCACTCACAATGCAGAGCTGCATGTTGAGCTGCTCAGCATTGTACGTCAGTACTCAACAGGGCTTATTACGGACATTGAGCTGCTGGAGAGCTGCAAAACCCTGCAGGACTTGTATGCTAAGTTGGACGTAACTGAGCTGTATGATGGTAATGGCATTAAGTACACTAGCAACCCTTTTGCTACTAAGGAGTAAGCAATGACTAAATGGCATAAGCAGTGGAATATTAATGAGCTTAACCGAGAGCTTGCTGACATTGTAAAGCAGTACTCGTCAGGGCTGTTAACAGACGTTGAGCTGTTGCTGAACTGTCAGCTGTTGCAAGAGCAGTATGCGCAAGTGAACTTGAGCGAACTGTGCGACCCTAATACAGGGTTGCGTCACCCCAAGAACTTTACACCCTTTGCTACTAATAAGGAGTCCGTATGAAAACAGTTATACTAGTATTAACCCTCAAGGTACCCGAAGACGTCAGTGTACAGGCAGCTATTGAGTCAGTTGAGTGTACGTATAAAGGGCAGGACTTGCTACATGACTGCCGCATATCAGGTTATGAACAGGAGGCAACACAATGAGCTGGAACTTAGAAGGTTTGCGAGTACGTGGTACTTACCTTGAGGACTTCCCTGTTGAGGGGCGGGTGGTGCTGAGCCGTGTATCATACGGGGGTAAGGTTGTGCATACTGTGGAGCTGGATGCACCTATTCAGGTCTTTGGGTCAGTGCGTGACCGTGTTATCCTGAGTCAGGGGGAGGTATTGCAGATTAGCAGTAACCGCCAAATGACTGCTTGACCATTAAATCATATTCGGCTATAATAGCTTTACACTAACAAATGGGAGTAGTCGATGAAGGGTTACGAGAGCGTTTACAGCGGTGTTCGGGGTGCGTGTTGCTGCGGATGTTCGGGCCGTTATTGGGCTGAGGGGGAGAAAATGTTTCCCAGTATGCTTAAGAAAGTCCTAAACAATCCTTTAGTTAAGGATGAGGGCAGTCATGCATGGGTAGAAGTGGGTGCTAAGATCTACGTAGCATACAAGTACAAATAGTCTAAGGGGGCCTTAGTGCCCCTTTAGCGGTTGACAGTTAATTCTAATTCGGCTACAATAGCTATACACTAAACAAACGGAGCAGTTGATGACTCACTTAGCAGATCTGTCCCACTTAGAGAATTTGAAATTGACTGATCGAGTACTGGATCAGATCCAGAAAGACATTGCAAGTCAGCACCTATCCGCAATTGCGGAACTGTTAACATTCGTGCCTGTTGAGAATCTCAGAGGCTACTTACCAGAGGCAGAAAATATGATTACATCTTGGGAATCGGCAAAAATATCGTACGACATGATGTTGGACGAAGAGCGTGAGGTTATGGTGGCGGGACTACAGTTCTGGCCCAGTGAGATCCTGCGTCGTCTGGATCCTATCGCATACAGAACCGGGCTTAACGATTACTTAGACGCCTTGGGTATTGACTCAGACACGTTTGACTCTGTGGAGGACCTGATCGGCGGTCCCAGCGTGCCCTATGGTGGCAATGAGTAGTTTGACAATTAAATCATATTCGGCTACAATAGCAGTACACTAACAAAAGGAACTGCAATGTCTAAAGACGCACTCATAGTAAAGTTAAAACGACGTGAAGCTTCTGCTAATGTCACTATGGTTAACTTCAAGTCAAACTTGGAAAAGAACCCAGCGTATGCACTAAGCTGGGGTTTAGATGCGTTTGCTGCTGCTGCAATGCTAACGATTACCGAGCAGATGCTTAATGCACTCAGCTCTGAGACCTGCTCAGTGAAGGCATTGCACGAGCTCTTAATGGATCGTGTTAGGAACCGCAGTAAATACCCTCCACAAAGCACCAGCCCCACCAGCAACCTCATGGAGCAGTATGAGCTTGCGGCTTGCTCAGAGATCGCTGATGACTGTGAGCGTTATTTTTCTGTTGACAATTAAATCATATTCGGCTACAATAGCTGTACACTAAACACTTGGGAGTTAAAGATGCGCAAATACAATTTAGTACTTACAGAGCGTGAGTTGGATATGTTGGACAAGTACCTTGATCTAGCGGACGTGGAGGCTGAGGATGCACAAGCCTGTGCGGACATCCAGGAGAAGGTGTACGCAGTACAGCAGGTGGGTATTGACAATTAAATCATATTCGGCTACAATAGCCGTACACTAACAAAAGGGAATTGAACATGAAAGCATCTAACCTTACCGCATTCGTAGATCAAGAGAACCGCTTTGCCGCTGTCTTCCGACGTCCTGCGTTGAGCTTGCAAAGTGCCAGGTACCGCCAAGCAATTGCTAACCGCCTGGATGCTGCACTCAGCCCCGAGCACCTTACCTGCGATGGGGAGATCTCCCGTGCAGAGGTAGCACGCCGTTACCGCTTCCTGTCGGGTGCTGCCAAAGAATTGCTAGCACTGGACAGCTCTGTAAAGATGTACGAGTTTTAATCCCTGGGGCTTAGGCCCCTTGACAGTTAATTCATATTCGGCTACAATAGCTGTACACTAACAAAAGGGAATAAAGATGATTACTGCAAAAACCATTAGCCGTCTCTCCAGTTATCATGACATGAGCCTTACCCGTGCATTACATGACTCGGGTCATAGAGATGACTGCATCTTTGACTCAGAGTTTGTGGGCATCACCAACACAGGCAAATTCTGCTACAAGATCCGCTTTAGAGAAGACGGTGAGATGCTTGACAGCAAAGTGTTCCTTAGTGAAGATGACGACGGAGTACTTGCAGAGTATTGACAATTAAATCGTATTTGGTTACAATGTACTTACATTAACATTCTGGAGTAGATGATGAGCAACGATACTATTGATCAATTGAAAGACGGCAGCGCAGCTATTCCCCCAGATCTCTCTGACGATGACATGCGTCAGTTGATTATACATTATGCTACAATTGTACGCAACCCTAAAGATGATAGGCGCAAGGAAGTCTTCGCAGCATGGGACTCATGGCCTAAACCAATGTTTGCCGCTTTCCAAAAGATGGTGCTGGACAATGCCTATCCTGGAAAACCCTTTTGGTCTAAACCAGCTGACATTAATATCAAATACGGCATTGACAATTAATTCTAATTCGGCTATAATAGCTATACACTAACAAAACGGAGTAGATGATGAAAGTCTCGTTTACTATGCCCAAGAAACAAATACGTGCGCACGTTGTACTATTCTGCGAGAACACACCCTTCAAAGCTAAACGGGTGGAGAGCAAGATTAAGTACAAGCGTCGCGAAAAACATAGTAAACGAGCTCTTGACAATTAATTCTAATTCGGTTATAATAGCTATACACTAACAAAACGGAGTTAAAGATGCTAACAGTCAAACAAGTGCGTCCCATACTAGAAGGTTATGTGGACAGTATTGGGCGTAATAAAGCAGGCAACATAGTGCTGCGCAAGGGCTTCTTTTACACGCATGGTATGGACGGGCATAAGTTTGCTCAAGCAGCCATTGCACGCCTAGCTGCGCAGGGTATTGCAGCACAAGTAGTGGAAGTGGACACGGTGTGGAAGCCCTTTAGGGGTGGTGCTACAGTGAGTCAGGGCAGTCACTTCTTAGCTGTACTAGCGTAAACATACACTAACAAAACAGGAGCACGCAATGACTCAATACTGGCATGGTATGCGGCAAGCAGAGCAGGACGGCATGCTGATTGTAGTGGATCGCACATACTGCGATATTAACCCAGCTGACATGTTTGATGACTCATGTTATGACATAGCTGAGATTAATCGCAAGATCAACGATGGCTTCTACGACTGGTTTGACCTGCGTGTTCGTGTCTTGGTTGAGGGGCTGGAGGTTGGGTACGCTGCCTGCGCTGGGCACTTGTATGAGAACCCTATGGATGTATTTGAAGATGGCGTGGCCCAGGACCTTATTGACGAGGCTGTAGCTGATGCACAACGCAAGTTCTACGCCCTGGGTCGTAAGTTTACAGCCCTGGCGGAGGCAGTTGACAATGTATAAGCCCGCAGTCAACATTGGGCACTTGAGCCCTAAAGAGCTCAAGAGGCTCACCCCAGGGCAGTGGGTATATACTGACACAAACGACCGTGAGTCACGCGGCAGGTTCTGGGGTGTTAAACCCTCAGGGACTGTGGTGGTGGCTTGGCAGGGTAATGCTCAGAAGCGGTCCTGCTATTGGGAGTATCAAAACGCCCTGCGACATTTCGCAAATAACTATTGACAGTTAATTCTAATTCGGCTATAATGTACTTACACTAACAAAACGGAGTTGAAGATGAAAGCATATGTACAGACTACTATTATCCAAGAGATTGAAGTGCCCGACACGGCTAGCCAACAGGACGTGCTGAACTTCTTGAGTCAGGAGCAGAGCTTCCGTGACGCCTTTGTGGGTATCAGTGACCAGCATCAGTGCTATCGCATTACCGACATCAACGTCACTACTGAGGAAGTAGTTGAGCTTGGTGAAGAGTGTTTTGACAACTAAGGAGACAGTTATGCCCAAATTCAGAATCATGGCCCATGAGACAGTATACTACATGGTTGAGGTTGAAGCAGAGTCTGCGGACGCAGTCAGAGATTCCATCACTGAGGGTGACATAGAGTTCTCCTCAGAGGATATCGTGGACGGTGACAATTTTAATCTTATGTCCGTGGAACCGGTTGACGATTAAATCAAATTCGGCTACAATAGCCGTACACTAAACAAACGGAGCAGATAATGGGTAACGTTAAAATTAAAGTCAGCAAGGTTGTAGCTTTAACCATGTTAAAAGTTCTGCGTAAACGAGTATCCCAACTATCTCGGGGAAATAACGTTGAGCGTATTGACTGTGAAATCGTTATTCGAGAGTTAGAAGACCAATTAGGTATTGTCAGAGAGTCAGAAATACAATTAGAGTTTGACAATTAAATCTAATTCGGTTATAATAGCTGTACACTAACAAAACGGAGCAGATATGTACTGGACATTCAAAGATCTTCGCATTGGGCAGATGTTCCACTTTGACGGGGAAGACTATGTTAAGCAGAGCACCCGTACCGCCCGTCGTTTAATCTCAGGGCTTACTGTGTACATGGGACAAAAAGAAGGCCCTGTCCACCGTATTGCTTGGTAAAAGGGAGTATACAATGATTAAAGACGCAGACAATAAACTGTTAACAGTAGGGGATCGTGTAGTTCGTGCTATTCCCTACAACCAACAAGGGTCTTGTACATTAGAAGTCCGTTGGGTAGAAAAGATCCAGGCGGGCCGGGTCTACTTAAACGGTAGCAATACCCCGATCAAACGTCCAGAAAGTTTGGCAATTATTAGTTGACAATTAAATCTAATTCGGTTACAATAGCTATACACTAAACAAACGGAGCAGTCGATGGGAACACGTTCAACTATTGCATTAGAGTTTGCAGACGGTACAGTCCAACAAGTGTATTGCCACTGGGACGGCTATGTGCAACACAACGGTAAGATCTTACATCAGCACTACAGCGATCCGTTCAAACTGCGCGATCTTATTGACCTGGGGGACCTGTCTAGCCTGCGTCCTAACATTGGTGAGCAGCACGCCTTTAGCCCGTTTGAAGTAAAGATGCCCTTAGCTGAGCATGATGCGCTCTACGGCGAAATGTGTACGTTTTATGCTCGTGATCGCGGTGAGCATAACTGTGCAGCTAAGAAGTTCAAAGACTATGCGGACTATGTAGAGAATCATCATTATCAGGAATATGAGTACATCCTGCGGCAGGTGGACGGCAAGGCAGTTTGGTTTGTTTTGAAATACGATTACAAGGGCAATTATAAGCCCCTAGCGAAGCTGCTTGCAGCCTTGCCCGAAGAACTGGTTGACAATTAATTCATATTCGGCTATAATAGTACAACACTAACGAAACGGAGTTAAAGATGAATCATCAACAATTGTATGCGTATGCGTTAGGCTACTATCAGGGTCGCGTAGTGGGCAAGTGGGAATATCTGGGCTGGGAGACTATGAACATGGTGGAGCAGCATGCCTTCCGTGAGGGGTATGATCGAGGGGTATCAGACTATTGTGAACACGACACAGCCAGTGACCCTATGGATGACTTCAATTATGTTGGTTCCCCTATTCACTATTGACAATTAAATCAGATTCGGTTACAATGGCAGTACACTAAACAAACGGAGTAGGCAATGGAATTCACACACGACGAGTTGGTTACCCTGTTTAAGGTACACTCAAGCCAAAACAAAGGCCCACGTGGTGCTTACGAAGCATATTACGGACATCCCCCGGCCGCAGATCCGGAGGGTACCGAAGCAGTAGAGGACTTCATCTGCGCATTTTATACAGCGTATAATCACTATCGTGGTTATCAAATTTTTTAATTAACTAAGAGGTAGTACTATGAACTTTTTCAAAGTAGCAGGTGTTGCACGTAAGGGTCTAACGTTGTCGGTGCGTTATGCGAACACACTGGATCGAGTACGGGTCTTAGAGCGTTCGGGATTCAAAGACATTGGGCTGATTGAGCTGCCCAGCCCTATGAGCAAGCGGGAAGCAGTACAGTATCTTGCTCATGCAGACTTTGCACAGGGCAATGAAGAGATCCGTCAGGCCCTGGGTTATGAGATGGAGAAGCTTCGCCTGAAGTCCGGGGAGCTGAAGTTGAAGAAGGGTCAGGTTGTTCTGGCATCAACAAAAGAACCAGAACAAATTGCTTGACAGTTAATTCATATTCGGCTACAATAGCTATACACTAACAAAACGGAGTTGAATATGAACTATACTGTAGAGGTTTATAAGCTGGACAAGCGTAAGAAGGCAGGCGAGCGTCTTGAGCACAAGGTAGAGTACAAGGACGTGGCGTACACTACTCTGTACGCAGGCGCTGCAATTATGTGGCCAGCTACTCGAGGGTTCCGTGTAGCAATACACGAGACTTACGTAACACGCAAGAACCTGCTGAGTGGGCAAGAGTTTACTGAGCGTTATGATACGCCCAGCTTTTGCAGCCCTAGTTCAGAATCATACTGGAGTATGTAAAATGATTGATGAGAAAAAGAGTGAGATGTTGGACCAGTTAGCAGCCCAGGCTATGAGTGGGCTGCTGGCCAAACACGGAGCACGAGCAGATAAAGACGACCTAGCAGAAGTTGCGTATAGTGTGGCCTCGGCTATGATGACACACCGAGCTCGTGTACATGCTGAAGCTATGCGTTTGACGGCTGCTCAACAGAGCAATACAGCTCAACTCTCAGCCTTTGAAGCTAGACAACGAGCCAGAGAACAGTACAGTCCGTTCGCCACACTAAACAGTTGACAATTAAATCATTATCGGCTATCATAGCAGTACAGTAAACAAACGGAGCAGACGATGAAGACAAAGCAAGATTTGGATGCACACGCCAAAATGATTGAATGGGGTAAGACTGTGCTGGAGTACGATGCGGCATGCAAAGCAGCTGGCCCTGCACTCAGCTGGACACTAGCACATGAACTTAAAGTAGCTGCCATTGAGCGCCGTATGGCTCGACTGCGCGGCCCGTTCCAAACAGCTATGTCTAAGTTAGCAGTACGACAGGCTAAACTTGCTAACACAACGGAGTAATCATATGACGGTATCTATAGATCGTATTGCGGACATGGCGCAAGAGGCTTGTTTTTACGAAGACCCACAGGGTTTGATGTTCAGAATTTTATATTGTGACTTGGATCTGGGGTTTATGCAGGTACAAGACGACAATGGTGGTGAATTTCATGTCTACTTTGGCTCTATCAAATTCACCGGTCATGAGGGATTTTACCGCGCAGTTAAGATGAATCCGCTTGACAATTAATTCATATTCGGTTATAATGTACTTACACTAACAAAACGGGAGTAAACCTAATGAAAGTAGCAGAACTCATTGAGCAGTTGCAGGCCATGGATCCCAACGCTGATGTACACTTTAGTTATAACTATGGTGATCACTGGCGCACACAAGTAGCCGCCACTATTGATCGTGTGGATGAGGGACACGTTGAGTACAGCGATTACCATCGCATGGACAAAGTGCTTGACATGGATGACTTTGATGATGAAGGCACTGAGTTGCCCAACAGGGTCGTCCTGTTAAGCTAAATTTAGGAACGAAATCTGCAGATTTGAATCCTAGATTTGACTCTGTAGGTTTCGTTCGTAGGTTTCGCCGATAGATTTGACTGACAGATTTCGCCTGAAGATTTGGCCTGAGCAGTTGACAATTAATTCGACATAGGCTATAATAGCTATACACTAAACAAACGGAGTTAAAGATGAAAACATTCCAAGAAGTTCGTTATGCTATCCAGTTTAGCAATTTCTCAAACGATGAGCTGAACTCATTAAGCGAAGCTATTCGTTACGCTCGCAGTGAGCTGGTAAAGGATGTTAAGCGAGAGTTAGCAGTGGGTGTGAACGTCAGCTTCACCAGCAGCCGTTCGGGTAAGAACGTCACTGGGCACGTGACCAAGATCGCAGTCAAGTATGTAACAGTTCGTACGATTGAGGGCTTGTGGAAAGTGCCAGCCAATATGTTGTCTGTGGTGGAGACAGCATGAGCACAGGCGACATGCTCGCAGGGGGCCTAGGCCTCCTGGTGGGTCTCGTTGGAGTTGTCGCCTATGCTATGGGATTTAAGGCGGGAATGGCGCGAGCCTTCGACAGGGCCTCGCAGGCCCTGAAGGATGTATTTAAGAGTTAGTTAGTGTGGGGCGGGCGGTGTGCAATGCACCGCCCCAATGCCCCTGACAGACTTACAAGGCTACAGCCAGGTGATTTAATTGTCAACCTGAATTTGATCTGCCGGAATGACAGGCACCCAGGCCGTCCATCCCTTTTCATTCGACAAATACATTATAGCCGAATATGATTTAATTGTCAAACGAAAGAATCCAAAAGAAATGGTTGACAATTAAATCTAGTTCGGCTACAATAGCTATACACTAAACAATTGGAGAAGATCTTGAACTTATCATTATATCGTAACACCAACCCTTATGAAGGTGCAGCATACAAGAATATCCCCATGGCCTGGCTGGTGGAAACTCGAGACTATTTCCGTGCGCAGGATCTTAAGATCCGAGTTCGATACCGTGGGCCACGTAATAACCCCCGTGACAATAGAAGTTCGATCAACCGTCAGCAGGATTGTGCCAAAGAGTTTGCAGATCGTTTTTCTGTTTATTTCTGTTGACAATTAATTCGTTTTAGGCTACAATAGCCGTACACTAAACAAACGGAGCAGGCTTTGACAAACGAAGAGATTACCCGCGCAGTCCTTACTCCCCGCGAGAATAAAAGCCTCGAAGATTTAAGAGACCATGCTCTTAAATCAGGGCTCACTCACATCGCAGTCACTGAAGACCAACTACAGTCAATGCAAAACGCTTTCCTTGCTATTTTGGCCTCAGGCAACGCAGTCCCTGAGCGAGCAATGAAAGAAGCTAAAGCTCTAGGCTGGATTTAATTGGTTGACAATTAAATCAAAAACGGTTACTATAGCGATACACTAACAAATGGAGTTAAACATGAAAGACGAGAAAGAGCTGAATGCACAATCCGCAGGCCAGTACGCAACGGCCGCACGCCTCAGAGCAGGCTCGTATAGCGACAAGTACCGCATCACCTACACAGGGCGTGAGCGGGCCCGCATAGAGACTATGGCAGACATCGTCCGCATGGCCTACATTGTAGACACCAGCTACCTCAATTTTCGCAAGACCATGGCAGTGATCAAACTGGTAGGCGCCCAAGTACGCAACCGTCTGGAAGCCCGGGCCCTGGAGGCTATCTGTGAAGAGCGAGGCTATAAGAGAGTCCGCACCGCCCAAGGCTTGCTAATCCGCATGCCACGCAAAGCTCTAGAATTCTAATCCCTGGCAGGGCCCTGCAGGGGCTCTGTTTTTTGGTTGACAATTAAATCAGATTCGGCTACAATAGTACAACACTAACAAAACGGGAAAGAAAAATGAAATTAAGCTCACTTATGATAGATGGCGGGATTGTAACAGCTGGAGATGGCGTGGGCTTTAAAGATGGATATGAGCAGTATGGGGAGGTTGCCGAAATTACTAGGGATAGCTGGGGTTATACGTTGACTATTGACATGTACAATAGCACTACAGGTGACCGCTATAAAATACATCAAAGAGCAGAAGATTGTTGGAAAAGCTAGTTGACAATTAAATCAAAAACGGCTACAATAGCTGTACACTAACAAAACGGGAAAGCAAAATGCAAAACACTAACTCAGCACAAAACACCCTGCACGCTAAAGTCAGCTTCCGTAAAAACTGCGGCGCCCGTTACATTGCAGTAAGCGCGGACTTGTACGAGCATAATTTGAAACCCTTGTATTTTGAGACGCTTGCACTCAACAGCACGCTTGCACAGATTACAAACGTGCTCACACGCTTGCAACAGCGTGCTAACTGCGTCAAAGTTAACGCAGACATTAAAAAAGACGTCGTCAAGTTTTTGGAAAAGCAGCAACAAAACGCTTGCTAATTAATTCAAAAACGGCTATAATAGCCGTACACTAAACACTTGGGAGTTAAAGATGCGCAAAGCTAAACTGCATTTTGCTGTAGAAGGCGAGTGGGCTTGCGGGGAAATTTGGCTAGGTGATGCGCACTACGAGTACGAGCGCACGGACGACGGCGAGGTTGTGTTGTACAATGTGGGTACACTTACTGTTGTGGGCAAGTTTGACGACACGGACAAGGGCTGGCGCGACTTAAAGCGTGGCTTAGTTAACGCTTAGTACATAGGGGCTTAGGCCCCTGTTATTGTGCTTGACAGTTAAATCAGATTAGGCTACAATAGCTATACACTAACAAAACGAGGTAGCAAGATGACAGCAAACCAAGAAGCATTGCGGGCGGCCCTGAACGACCTGTACGATGAGCAGGGCGGGGCGTTTGCAGCAGGCTACATGAGCGTGATGATGCGCGAGATGTTGGACCAGCTGCCCAAGAAGCGGCAAGAGCACTTCGTCCGGCAGCTTCAGGACTACAATGAGTGGCAGAGGACTAAGAGCACTGCCAGCGTCTCTGGCCTTAGGAGCCCAGCATGAATGATAAACTGTACATCGTCTGGGTCGGTGGGGTAGCCGACTACGAAGGTTATAACCATCGTGAAGCCGTACTGACAGCTCGATCTTGGCAGACAAAAGGTTACGATGATGTGTATATTCAAATTGTGAAAAAGGTGATCGCATGACCCCGAATTATTTGATGTACACGGAAGCAGGTGACGAAGACGTCCACAAGATCGTTCAAGTGGCCCTGGCCCTAAACCTCAGCTGGGCCGATACCCTGCCCTTACTCCAACGCTTGGCTCTGATGCCCCGTCGTGGTGACGCTCTCGATACCTCTGTGCGTGAATGTGTCTACGAGGCTATTGGTGCTGACGTTCGCAATGAAGAATTTTATATAGAATCTTTAGTTGACTATTAATTCAGATTCGGCTATAATAGTTATACAGTAAACAAACAGGAGCACTAAATGAACGAAGACTTTAACCCACGCGATTACCCGGACGGTGTTGAGGACGACGACTACGAGGTTACTGGTTGCGGTGACGGTGATGCTGCGTACGACGACAGCATGGACGAGGAAATACGAACACACAATCCTGGAGAGAATGATGCTGCGTACGACGACAGCATGGACGGGGACTGGGATTCGGGTATGGCGTCCGCTGGTTTTGGTACTGACGAGGATTACGGGTTTGCTGAGGATGTTTACTAGCAGGCGGCAGTAGCCTGAGGTGTGGCAGGTTTAGGCCACACAGTCCTTCCCCAAGGATCACTGACCCCAGAAGGTCAGGCCGATGAGGATCTTTGCCTTACCACAGGTGCAGATTGACGGGAAATTGGGGAGCAGTTGTAAGCAGTGGGAGGCTTAGGCCGATATGAGCGATCATATTGAAGTACACTTATATGCGATGAAAGTCAAAAGCGCAACTGGACGTAGACCAGTGTAGTGTATTTCAATATGGTGGTTGACAATTAATTCAATATCGGCTATCATTACCTTACACTAACAAATGGAGTTGAAGATGTTTACAGCAAATCAGCTGGCAAATTTCAAAGCATACCGCCGGGTCCAGCTGGGCGGGGAATACAATATGTTTGATCCCAGAGCCGTTAGCGCCACCGGGTTGTCTGAGTCTGAATACTTCTTTGTGCTGAAGAATTACGTTCGGCTGCGAGAGGCTGCAGAAGCGGTTGACAATTAATTCATATTCGGCTATAATAGTTATACAGTAAACCTACAGGAGCGGTAAATGATTAAAGACTTAATGGAGTTCGCAGGCGCAGTATACGATAGTAGCCATGGTAGCCCGTTTGATCGCGGCTCAGCTGACAGCTATTACGGTCGCTTTGCTAGTCCCCACTGGTACCCTAAAGGGACCGGACACGCTCCTCGTATTGAAGGGCAGGGTATGACACAGGCGGAGGTCAAAGCCTACTATGCGGGCTTCGAACACAACGAACAACACGGCGATAAGAAAAGCTGGGACTAACACAGGGGGCTTCGGCCCCTTAATAAGGAGTAGCACATGAAGAAGATTATGAATGGTAGAGGCCGGCCTCTCACAGAAAAGACCAAGACCTTATTATCTGCCCTACCAGGTGATGTATTCGAAATATCCTATCAAGCAGACATTCCTCGACGAGTATGCGCTCGGCGCGGAGTCAAGATTGGTCGAATCGATTTCAAGAGTACCAATAAGAGCTATGTGGTAGTCCTTTAAAATTGGGTTGACAGTTAATTCTAATTCGGCTATAATAGTTATACACTAACAAAACGGAGTTGAAGATGACTGCACTTACTAGCTGGACTGAAATGTCGCACAAAGAGCAACTCGAGTCGACTATTTGGGACGCTTACAAGGATGCGTACGGCTTCCGCCCCCGGCACTTGAACCTGCAGGCTATGAGCTAGTCTGAGCTTGAGGCCCTGCTGGTGGACCTGGGTGAAGAGTGTGCCCGTGCTGACGCCCTCCGCGTGGAAGAGGAAGCAGAGGCAGCTGACAGGGTTGAGCGCACTATCCTAGCCCTTATGGAGTCTGGCGCTAAGGATCGCGCAATGGCAGTTCGCTGGTTGCACGAAGCGAACGATACAGCGGGCGACGCAGAGTACCTCTGCTTTTGCCTGGGCGTGGCTTACGGGTATTTTAAGGAGTAGTCAATGATTACTGATTCTAGCAAGAACTATTTGGATAATACACTGACGCTGATCTATGATGGTGAAACTGTATCTACTCAAGAAATTTATGATTACTGTGAGCAGAACTACAATGTAGTGCCGGTCTCATTTGATGTTGACCCGCCCTGTGAAGGTTACGGTGGCTTCCCCAATCCCGGTACTGTTCGGGTTCAACTTCCAAGGAATGGAGTTGACAGTTAAACCTTCATCCACTACAATGAGTTATGGATAAGGAGATGGCAATGAAGAAAGGCGAAATGTTGGGCAAGATGCTGGTACTGGTCACCAATGCCCATGCAGGGCAGTTCGATCGAGGTGGCTCGCCCTACATCCTTCACCCCCTGAAGGTCATGCACTACCTCAAGAGCGATGACGAAGAACTGATGGTGATGGCTCTGGGACACGATGTCATTGAGGATACTGACGTGACCTACGAGGACCTTCGTCAAGCGGGCATCAGTGAGCGGGCAATCAAAGGTATTGCCGCACTGACTAAACTGCCTGGGCAGACCCTAGACGAGTATAAGGCAGGGGTCTTCGCTAACCCAGACGCAATGCGTGTTAAGCTGG
>Ga0114976_10001262_pt1 | contig 15740 bp, 14 predicted proteins | sample S_130805_EF_Meta_FD_87319 | JGI IMG/M metagenome (GOLD analysis project Ga0114976, IMG submission 87319) | Freshwater microbial communities from Lake Simoncouche, Canada to study carbon cycling - S_130805_EF_MetaG | ecosystem: Environmental > Aquatic > Freshwater > Lake | place: Lake...
GGCTAGTGCGAAACGTTCGTCGTTTGCAGTTATTACATTCCCATTGATTTACGAGATAACGGGTCCTCGGTATGCCCTTCATGCTTCGCAATCCACGTCGAAACCAAGTCGGTCCCATGAAAGCTTTACATTAGATGGTCTTGTATTTTAACTTTTATTGAATAAAAAGGATACTAGTAAGGTCTTTAGGCTCATAAACAATAAAATCAGCCTCCCAAGACTGTGGTGGTTGATGGTCTCCACAATAACCATATGCTGCGGCAATGGTCTTCATGCCTGCAGCTTTACCGGCTTGCACATCTCTTAAATCATCACCAATATAGACTGCACTTGACGCCTCTACCTGTTTTTGCGACACAGCCAACAGAATCGGGGCAGGGTGAGGCTTAGCAAAAGGGGTTGTATCACCACTCACAATGGCATTGGTTCTTTGATCAAGACCCAAGCTTTTAACTAGAGGCAGTGTAAAGCGTTCATGCTTATTGGTCACAATCCCCCAAGGAACCTGATGTTCATCTAATAAGTCCAGCAGTTCATTCATACTCGGAAAAAGATCAGTATGCACATGGATTGCTTGCTCATAATTACTTAGGAATTCTTCTTTTAGTGTTTCAAAACGAGGATCTTCGATGCCTACACCAAAAGCCGCATGAATCATTCCTCTAGCGCCAGAAGACGCTAAATGACGCATCACCTGCATTGGTAAAGGAGGCATTTGACGATCGACGAGCATCTTATTAGCAGCTGCTGCTAAATCAGGAGCCGTATCCGCCAGAGTGCCATCTAAATCAAAAAAAACACTTTTAAATTGTGGGCGCATGATTAAAGAGGCTTTTTAACAGCAAACATGTAATTGACATCCACATTAGGACCTAAGGAATACTTATCAATAATCGGGTTGAAATGTAAGCCCATCATATCGACAACCTCTAAGCCTGCTTCTCGTATAAATCCCGAAAGCTCCGACGGTTTAATGAATTTTGCATATTCATGCGTGCCTCGCGGTAACAATTTTAAGATGTATTCTGCGCCGATGATCGCCATGAGATAGGACTTAGGGTTTCGATTGAGAGTGCTAAAAAAGAGTGTGGCTCCAGGTTTTGCTAATTGGGCACATGCTTGTACGATAGACCTAGGATCAGGGACATGTTCGAGCATCTCCATGCAGGTAATAACATCGTATTGTGCGGGTTCTTTTATAGCTAAATCTTCGGCGCTGATGAGTTCATACTCGACAGATATGTTCGTTTCGAGAGCATGTAATTTCGCAACTTGAAGGGCTTTTTTCGAAAGATCAATACCTTTAGCCTTTGCACCAGATGCTGCTAATGATTCTGTCAATATGCCTCCGCCACTACCAATATCAAGCACCTGTTGGTTTTCAAGAGAACAGTGTTCTTTGATCCAATTCAGGCGAAGCGGGTTGATTGCATGTAAAGGTTTAAATTCACTTGTTTTGTCCCACCAACGGCTCGCTAGTTCACTAAATTTATCTATTTCGGATTGGTCGATGTTTTCTGTAGTCATGATGATTGAATTGGATTGAAATGAATCCTATGATTATCCAATAAAAAAAGCCCGGTTGCCCGGGCTTTCTCATAAGCTAAGAAGCTTATTGTTTTTTCGTACCAACAACTTCGATTACTGAGCGGCGGTTTAATGCACGGCCAACTGCAGTTTTGTTGTCACCAACTGGCTCAGCATATGCCTTACCTTCAGTGTAAACACGGCTAGCTTCAATACCGTTTTTCGTCAAATAAGCTTTTACAGCTTCAGCACGACGTAAAGATAATTTTTTGTTGTAGTCTAAAGAACCGATGCTATCAGTGAAACCAACAACGATAATGACTTCAACAGTTACATCTTTAAGTTTTTGAACTAAACCATTTAACTTCTGGATACCTTCTGGCTTTAAAGTTGACTTATCGAAATCAAACAATGCATCAGCCAATAAAGTTACTTTTGAGCTTGTTGCAACAGGAGCTACAGGAGCAACAGGAGCAGGAGCGGCAGCTCTAGGAGCTGGAGCTGCAGGCTTGATAGCGCCATCACACTCTTGAGAAGCAGTTGCAGGAGTCCAATTATTGTCTCTCCAGCAAAGTGTGGAGTCAGCGCCTGAACGTACATAAGTAGTACCTGAACCAGATGCCCAGTTGTCAACTGTTGTTTGTTGTGCTTGTGCAAAACCAAAAGAAGCCATTAAAGCAACAGCTACTAATAGTGAACGATTTGATTTAGTCATTTTTTTTCCTCATTAAATCAGTGAATTAAGCTTGTCTCTAGAAAGAGTAATATTACTGAATTAATTATATCAATTTATTTAGACAGTACAAGGGAAGTTCTAAATAGTGTTGTTATTGGGGTAAACGTGAAATTGCTAGACCTCTCTTCTCACATGGTAAAATACGACTATGGAACAAGCCGCTAAAGAAACAATACCCGTATCACTAGAAGATGAAATGCGGCGGTCCTATTTGGACTACGCAATGAGCGTCATAGTAGGACGCGCCCTCCCAGATGCTAGAGATGGATTAAAACCCGTACATCGCAGGGTTTTATTTGCCATGCACGAGCTAAATAACGACTGGAATAGGGCTTATAAGAAGTCTGCTCGTATTGTGGGTGACGTGATTGGTAAATATCACCCGCATGGTGATACCGCCGTTTATGACACGATTGTTCGTATGGCACAGGATTTCTCCTTGCGTTATATGTTAGTGGATGGTCAAGGAAACTTTGGCTCTGTTGACGGCGATAATGCTGCGGCGATGCGCTACACCGAAATTCGTTTGGCAAAAATTGCCCACGAGTTATTAGCTGATATTGAGAAGGAAACCGTCGATTTTGGCCCTAACTACGATGGTAGCGAGCAAGAGCCCTTAATTCTCCCGGCCAAAATCCCTAATTTATTGATTAATGGCTCTTCTGGTATTGCAGTAGGTATGGCAACGAACATACCGCCGCATAATATTGACGAAGTTATTAGCGCATGTATCTTTTTATTAGAAAATCCTGAATGTGATATCGAAGAGCTTATTAATTTAGTTCCAGCCCCAGATTTTCCGACAGGCGGCACAATTTACGGTATTCAAGGAGTTCGCGAGGGTTATAGAACCGGACGTGGCAGAGTCATTATGCGTGCCAAAACGCATTTTGAGGATATGGAAAAAGGTCAACGTCAATCAATCATTGTTGATGAATTGCCATATCAGGTTAATAAAAAGAACCTTCTTGAGCGGATTGCCGAGTTGGTGATTGAGAAAAAAGTTGAGGGTATCTCGGATATTCGTGACGAATCTGATAAATCAGGTATGCGGGTAGTGATCGAACTCAAGCGTGGTGAAGTACCTGAAGTTGTGCTGAATAATCTGTATAAAAATACCCAACTACAAGATAACTTTGGTATGAATATGGTGGCTTTGGTAGATAACCAGCCCCGTTTACTCAATTTAAAACAATTATTAGAGTGTTTCTTGCGTCATCGTCGAGAAGTTGTCACAAGAAGAACACTATTTGAGTTAAGAAAAGCTCGCGATCGTGGCCATGTTCTTGAAGGCTTGGCAGTTGCATTAGCTAATATTGATGAATTTATCGCTCTCATCAAAGCTGCCCCAACGCCCCCAGAGGCGAAAAAAGAGTTGCTGTTAAGAACTTGGGACTCGAGTGTGGTGCGCGAGATGTTAACTCGTGCAGCGATGGAAACACAGGGCGGAACTGCTGCTTATCGACCGGATCGTTTGCCTGCTAATTTAGGCTTGCAAGCTGACGGCTTGTATCGCCTATCAGAAGATCAAGCTCAAGAAATCTTGCAAATGCGCTTACAGCGCTTAACAGGTCTTGAGCAAGACAAGATTGTCGACGAATACAAAGAAGTTATGGCAGAGATTTCTGACCTACTTGATTTATTGTCCAGGCCTGATCGTGTTACGGAAGTGATTCGTTCAGAGTTATTAGATTCGAAAAAAGAGTTTGGGCAAGAAGGTTCAGATAATGGTCGTCGTTCGATCATTGAGATGAATGCCACTGAGCTCTTTACTGAGGATTTGATTACTCCACAGGATCTAGTAGTGACCTTATCGAATACAGGTTACATGAAGAGTCAGCCGTTAACGGAGTACAAAGCACAAAAACGTGGCGGTCGAGGAAAAGCAGCAACGACCACCAAGGATGAAGATTGGATATCTACACTTTTTGTAGCTAATACCCACGACACAATCCTTTGTTTCTCTGATCGAGGACGTTTGTATTGGTTAAAAGTATGGGAAGTACCTGCGGGAAGTCGAACCTCCAGAGGCAAACCTATTATCAACATGTTCCCTCTAGAGCCAAATGAAAAAATCACAACGATTTTGCCAATTAAAGGTTATGTAGAGAATCAATATGTATTTATGGCAACACGTTTTGGTGTGGTTAAAAAATCCCGTTTAAGTGATTTCTCCAACCCGCGTAAAGCTGGAATCATCGCGGTTGATTTAGATGAAGGCGATATTTTGGTTGGTGCTGCCATTACGCATGGCAATGAAGATGTGATGTTGTTTTCTGATGCAGGTAAAGCCGTACGCTTTGATGAGAATGATGTCAGACCGATGGGTAGGACTGCACGCGGTGTGCGTGGTATGAACTTGGCAGAAGGTCAGGAAGTCATTGCCATGTTAGTTGCACCCAATGAAGCTGAAGCTGAGATTTTGGCGCAAGCAGGAACTTTACCTAGCGTATTAACCGCTACTGAAAATGGTTACGGTAAAAGAACTTCTTTATCTGAGTACACCCGTCACGGTCGTGGAACGAAAGGTATGATTGCCATTCAAACCACCGAACGGAATGGCAAGTTAGTTGCCGCCTCACTCGTGACAGAAGTTGATCAGATCATGTTGATCACGACTGGCGGTATTTTAGTCAGGACGAGAGTTTCTGAGATTCGAGAAATGGGTAGATCCACACAAGGTGTCACCCTCATTAATGTAGATTCAGGTACAGTATTGTCTGGATTACAACGAATTGCAGAAAGTGAAGATGATGACATTGACGACGAAGATTCTGCTGGTGACGAAGTACCGACAGTTAGTGAATAATTTGATGATTCGCTAACATTTGCTGGGTCATATTTATGCCATTCGAACATCGTATTTACAATTTCGCACCAGGTCCTGCAACTCTTCCTGAGGAAGTGCTAGAAGCTGCGGGTAAAGATATGTTGTTATGGCAAGGCTTGGGAGCTGGTGTGATGGAGATCAGTCACCGAAGCCCAGCGTTTATGAATTGCTACCAAGACGCTTTGCAAAATCTTACAGATTTAATGCAGATACCTACCAATTACAAAGTATTGTTTTTGCAAGGTGGAGCGATTGGTCAAAATGCTGCGATTCCAATGAATCTGATGAATCTAGCCAAATCAGGACCACAGGCAGATTTTATTGTTTCTGGCGTCTGGACCCAAAAATCAGTTGCAGAAGCGAGCAAATACGGTACTGCCCGAATTGCAGCTACTAGCAAAGAGCAACATTTTTATTGTGTACCGCCAAGATCGTCTTGGGATTTATCACCAGATTCTGCCTATGTCCACATTTGTGAAAACGAAACCGTTGGTGGAGTAGAGTTTTCTCAAACACCGGATGTTGGTAACATACCCTTAGTCGCAGATATTTCTAGCAACATACTTTCCCGAGAAATTGATGTGAGTCGTTATGGTGTGTTGTTTGCTGGAGCGCAAAAGAATATTGGACCAGCAGGAGTCACGATTGTGATTGTGCGAGAAGACCTGATAGGCCATGCCATGCCGATTACCCCCACAATTTGGGATTGGCAAATTCAAGCTAAAAATGATTCCATGATTAATACCCCAACCACATTTGCCATATACATGGCAGGTGAAGTATTTAAATGGTTAAAAAAATCTGGTGGAGTTGCGCGGATGGAAAAACTCAATCAACAAAAATCGCAGCTTTTATATGAAGTCTTAGATCAAAGCTCTCTGTATGAAGGACGTGTTCACAAAGATTCACGATCAAGGATGAACGTTACCTTTTATTTGCGAGATGAGTCCTTATTTGATGCCTTCTTAAAGCAAGCGAGTGATGTCGGAATGACTGGTTTAAAAGGGCATAAGAGTGTTGGCGGTATGCGGGCGAGTATCTACAATGCAATGCCCCTCGAAGGAGTGGAGTGCTTAGCGCAGTTTATGCGTGAATTCGAGAGGAGGGCGTAATGTCTGATGAAGCAAAACGTCTAGAACCATTACGTCACAAAATTGATGAAGTGGATCGTAACCTGTTAGATTTACTCGCCAAGCGTGCGCAGCTTGCCTTAGAAGTAGGTCACGTTAAACAAGAATTTGGTTCAGTTGTATACCGGCCTGAGCGTGAACAACAAGTTTTAGATAAAGTTGCCACTAATAACCCAGGTCCTCTTAAGAGTGAAGGGGTGCAAGCTATTTGGCGCGAGATCATGTCGGCCTGTCGTGCCATTGAAGGTGATATGAAAATTGCTTATTTGGGACCTGCAGGAACATTTTCTGAAGCAGCAACCCTACAATTTTTTGGGCACTCCTTAGAATTGCAACCATTGGCAACTTTAGATCAAGTGTTTCGCTCAGTTGAAACAGGTCAAAGTCAATATGGTGTAGTTCCTATTGAAAATTCCTCAGAGGGTGCTATCTCAAGAACCTTAGATTTATTACTGGAATCTTCTCTCTTGATAACCGGTGAGATATCGATTCCGATTACGCACACCCTAATGAGTCAGTCAGGTCACTTGGATGGTGTGACGCATGTTCTTGCCCACCCTCAAGCTTTAGCACAATGCCAACACTGGTTAACGCAACATGCGCCAAGTTTGCATCGTGAAGCGATCAGTAGTAATGCCCAAGCTGCTGTGGACGCATCCAAGAATCCGCAATATGCAGCTATAGCGAGCGCGACTGCAGCCAATACCTATGGTTTAAAAATTATTCAAGAAGGTATTCAGGATGATGCGCATAATCGCACACGATTTGTGGTGATTGGTCATCACATGGCGAGTAAAACGAAAAGCGATCAAACATCTTTGATTCTTTCAGTAAAAAATGAAGCAGGTGCTGTATATAAATTGCTTGAGCCATTTGCAAAGCATGGCGTATCGATGACAAGATTTGAGTCTAGACCTGCTAGAAAAGGTACTTGGGAGTATCATTTTTATATCGATATAGAAGGACATCAAGAAGATGCTAATGTATCTGCTGCGCTGCAGACATTGAAAAGCATTACCGCTTTTTATAAATGTTTAGGATCATATCCAAGAAGTCGTCATCAATGAATACAAAGAAAACAAGTCAATTTGGACTAGAGCAAGTCAAGAATATTGCTCCCTATGTTGGTGGCAGGCCCATTAGTGAAGTGGCACGTCAATTTGGTTTAGTAGAAGACCAGATTGTAAAGTTGGCCTCGAACGAAAACCCCCTCGGCATCCCCGAATCAGCTAAGGCTGCCATGATGGCCGTCATGCATGATTTAGGACGTTACCCCGACTCCAATGGCTTTGAGCTCAAACAAGTTTTAGCAAAAAAGAATCAAGTGCCTGACAATTGGATTACGCTTGGCAATGGTAGTAATGATATTTTGGAACTTGCAACACGGTCTGTTGCGCAAATGGGCAGTGAAATTATTTTCTCTAAGCATGCGTTTGCCGTATATCCACTAGCAACTCAAGCCGTGGGTGCAAAAGCCATTGTGATTGACCCAAAACCCGAAGATTTAGGTCATGACTTAGCTGCCATGCTCGCAGCGATTACAGAAAACACTAAACTTATATTTGTAGCGAATCCGAATAATCCGACAGGGAGTTTTATACCTGGTCAAAAGATTGAACAATTCCTCAGTCAAGTACCGGGTCATATTGTTGTGGTTCTGGATGAAGCGTATAACGAATACCTCAAGCCAGAGCAACAGTATGATGCCATTCCGATGGTACGAAAGTATCCCAACTTAATTGTGTCTCGTAGTTTTTCTAAAGCGTATGGATTGGCTGGATTGCGCTTAGGATATGCAGTTTCTCAAGAAGAATTAACTGATTTAATGAATCGCATTCGCCAGCCCTTTAACGTCAATTCATTAGCGCAAGCCGCAGCGATTGCAGCGCTTCAAGATACTGAATTTTTAGAGCGAGGTGCCAAGTTAAATCAAGAGGGTTATGTGCAATTAACGCAAGGATTCGAGCAAATGCATTTGCATTATTTACCATCGGCAGGTAATTTTATTCTTGTACAGGTTGGCGAAGATGATCAAGCAGGAACAAGGGTCAATCTGGAGTTACTTAAACAAGGGGTAATCGTTCGCCCTGTAGATAACTATGGTTTGCCCAAGTTTTTGCGCGTATCCATTGGGTTGCCTCAAGAGAATGCGGCATTCTTAGTCGCTCTAGAAACAGCACTTCATCAATAAACCCCTGAGAAGCCAGCTTTGAATACCTCCTCAACTGCTTCTATGTTTCCGACAGTCGGAATTGTTGGAGTAGGGCTCATTGGTGGTTCATTGGGCCTTGCCCTAAAAAAAGCTGGATTAGCTACCCAAGTTCTTGGTGTTGGTAGAACAAAGTCCAATCTTGATGTAGCCAAAGAGCTTGGACAAATTGACGCGATCGTGGATTTGCCAACACTTGCAAAAGAAAGTGATTTAATTATTCTTTGCGTTCCCGTTGCGCAGACCAAAGAAGTATTAATAGCAATTCATCCCCATTTAAATCAAGATAAACTTGTCATCGATGTTGGTAGTACGAAGATGGATGTTGTTGCTTGCGCTAAAGAAGTTTTAGGTGAGCAGGTTGCCCAGTTCATTCCCTGCCATCCGATTGCTGGTGGTGCACAGCATGGCGCGGTTGCGGCGAAAGTTGATTTATTTGTCAATAAACAAATCATGATTTGCCCACTCTTGGAGAATCAACCCGCCGATGTGCAACGTATTCAAGATGCTTGGCAAGCAATAGGTGCTCAGGTGTATAAAATGTCAGCTCTGGAACATGATCATATTTTTGCGGCTGTTTCGCATTTGCCGCATGTTCTTTCTTATGCACTGATGTTACAGATTGCTAATGCTGAAGATGCACAAAAGAAATTTGTGCATGCAGGTGCCGGATTTAGAGACTTTACGCGCATTGCAGGATCAAGTCCTGAGATGTGGACAGATATTTCACTTGCGAATAAAGATGCCATTCTTAAAGAGTTAGACGCATATCTTTTGATTCTAGGCAGAATGAAATCAGCCATGCAACATAATGATGCAGCAGCATTACAAAAAATGTTTCAAATTGCGAGTGACTCACGCAATGAGTGGCAGGGCTAATATGTCTTCCAAAGCATTATTGATGTCTCCTACTACATCTGCCAAAGGTGAGATTCAATTACCCGGATCGAAGAGTATCTCTAATCGCGTTTTATTGCTAAGTGCCCTAGCAAAAGGAACAACCACACTACAAGGTTTACTCGATGCTGACGACACCCGTGTCATGCGCGATGCCTTGGCTAAGTTGGGTGTTCCGATGAAGACTTACTCAAAAAATAATGAAGAGATCATTGAAATTACAGGGCAAGATGGCAAGTTTCCAGAGATTAGCGCTGATTTATTTATGGGAAATGCAGGGACAGCTATTCGGCCATTAACTGCAGCATTAGCCATTTTAGGTGGAGAGTATCACCTGCACGGCGTACCCCGAATGCATGAAAGACCCATTGCTGATTTGGTTGACGGTTTGCAAGGCATTGGTGCCAAGATTGATTATCTCGGTACTACAGGTTATCCACCGATACAAATACATGTAGGACAAATACACAGTGATCAAGTAGTTCAAGTTCGAGGAGATGTTTCGAGTCAGTACCTGACCGCATTACTCATGGCTCTACCATTACTCCGATCACCCAAGCCCATCAGAATTGAAGTGATTGGTGATTTGATCTCTAAACCCTATATCGAAATCACGACTAACTTAATGGGTAAATTTGGCGTGCAGGTACAAAATGATGCGTGGCAAGTATTTACCATCCCTGCGCATACCAACCTTGAGCAAGGACCCTATATTGCTCCAGGGAAATTTAAAGTAGAAGGTGATGCCTCATCAGCTTCTTATTTTTTAGCTTTAGGAGCTTTAGGTCAAGGACCGGTGACCGTTCGTGGCGCAGGTCGAGACAGCATCCAGGGTGACGTGGCATTTGCACATGCTTTATCCATGATGGGCGCGAATGTGACCCAAGGATCTGATTGGATTGAAGTTCGAGGAATCGGTTCAGATGATGGGTGTTTACATGGTATTGATTTAGACTGTACGGCAATCCCTGATGCTGCGATGACATTAGCGGTTTTAGGTATGTTTGCTACAGGTAAGACCCGCTTAACCGGCATTGCTAGTTGGCGCGTCAAAGAGACCGATCGTATTGCAGCGATGGTCTGTGAATTAAGTAAATTTGGCGCAACAGTTGCATCTGGTCAGGATTTTATTGAGATTGAAGCGCCACAAACATGGTTAGTACCTGAGAGTGGTGTTGACACCTATGATGATCATCGCATGGCGATGTGTTTTTCTTTAGCCTCGTTTGGCCCGAATGCTTTCTTTATTAATGATCCTGATTGCGTCTCTAAGACTTTCCCAAAATATTTTGAAGTTTGGCGCCAATTAGTACAAAACCATTCCACCACATGATTCCCATTATTGCGATTGATGGGCCAACAGCATCTGGTAAAGGAACCGTAGCGCAACTCGTTGCCGAGCGCTTAGGTTTTCATTATTTAGATAGCGGTGCTTTATATCGACTTGTAGGACTTGCTAGCCAACAAGCGGGTATTGAGTTTTCAGAACCCCGGCGTTTACAAGAACTTTGTCTTGCGATGAAGATAGAGTTTTGTAATGGGCGCATTTTTTTAGGTAACAAGGATGTTACTGAGGCAATTCGTACCGAAGAGATGGGTAAAAGAGCCTCCAGTGCAGGTGCTGTTCCGGAAGTAAGAGAGGCCTTGATTCAAGTCCAAAAAAGCTTTTTAAAGCCACCAGGATTGGTTGCCGATGGTCGAGATATGGGGTCAGTGATCTTTCCTCAGGCCCAATTAAAGGTATTTTTGACCGCAGATGCCCAAATTCGTGCACAAAGAAGATATAAACAATTGATTGCCAAAGGAATTTCTGCTAATATAGATATTCTCACCAAAGATTTGGTGGAACGTGACCTCCGAGATACTCAACGAGAAACCGCTCCACTGGTACAAAGTGAAGATGCTTTTTTATTAGATACAAGTGATCAGACCATCGAAGAGGCAGTTAATCGAATCCTTGGTTGGTATCATCAAGTCGTTTAAATCAGTAAGTAGTTGATCAGTAAGTAGTTGTTTGGCCCCATCTTGAACCCTAGCGCGCCGATCAGGTTCTTAAAAGCGTTACAAGACGGGATAATTAACCTAACCCGTTGGCATAGCCAACAGATAAAGTAAACATGTCTGAATCCTTTGCAGCTCTATTTGAAGAATCATTAGCCCGTTCTAATATGAAATCTGGGCAGGTCATATCCGCAGAAGTAATGCGTATTGATCATAATTTTGTTGTTGTGAATGCTGGACTGAAGTCCGAAGCATTTATTCCCGTTGAAGAATTCCATAATGACCAGGGTGAAATTGATGTTCAACCTGGTGATTTCGTATCAGTTGCAATTGATGCGTTAGAGAATGGTTATGGCGATACGATTTTATCTCGCGATAAAGCGAAACGCTTAGCCTCATGGATGAATTTAGAGAAAGCTCTTGAACAAGGTGAGATCGTTACTGGTGCAGTTACCGGTAAGGTTAAAGGTGGTTTGACCGTCATGGTCAATGGTATCCGTGCATTCTTACCAGGTTCATTACTTGATACACGTCCAATTAAAGACACGTCACCATTTGAAGGTAAGACGATGGACTTTAAGGTCATCAAACTCGACCGTAAGAGAAACAACGTTGTTTTATCTCGTCGTGCTGTTGTTGAAGCAAGTCAAGGTGAAGAGCGTCAAAAACTTATGGACAACCTCAAAGAAGGAACAATTGTTCAAGGTACGATTAAAAATATCACTGATTACGGCGCATTCGTTGATTTAGGTGGTATTGATGGTTTGTTACACATTACCGACTTAGCATGGCGTCGTGTGCGTCATCCAAGCGAAGTATTGACCGTTGGACAAGAAGTTACGGCGAAAATTTTACGTTACGATCAAGATAAGAATCGCGTATCACTCGGTATTAAGCAGTTAGGTGATGATCCATGGGTTGGTATAGCAAGAAGATATCCACCGAATACACGTTTATTCGGTAAAGTAACTAACTTGACTGACTACGGCGCTTTCGTTGAGATCGAGTCTGGCATTGAAGGTTTAGTCCACGTTTCTGAAATGGATTGGACAAACAAGAACATTGCCCCAGGAAAAGCGGTGCAATTAGGTCTTGATGTTGAAGTGATGGTTTTGGATATTGACGAAGACAAGCGTCGTATCAGTCTTGGTATGAAGCAGTGCAAAACAAATCCATGGGATGAGTTTGCACGTAACCACAACAAAGGCGACAAAATCTCTGGCGCAATTAAATCGATTACTGACTTTGGAGTCTTTATTGGTTTAGACGGTGGTATTGACGGTTTAGTTCATTTATCAGACATTTCATGGAATGAAGCTGGTGAAGAAGCTGTGAAGAAATTCAAGAAAGGTGACGAGATTGATACAGTAGTACTCGCCATTGATGTTGAAAAAGAAAGAATTTCTTTAGGTATTAAGCAGCTGTCAGGTGATCCGTTTAACAACTACACTGCTGAATTTGATAAAGGTGCATTAGTTTCAGGAACTGTAAAAACAGTTGATGCCAAAGGTGCTGTTGTTGAATTAGCTCCTGAAGTTGAAGCGTATTTACGTGCTTCTGAAATCTCTACAGATCGTGTAGAAGATGCGCGTTTAGCAATCAAAGAAGGCGATACTGTATCTGCGATGATTATCAACGTTGATCGTAAGTCAAGAAGCATTAATCTGTCGATTAAAGCGAAAGACAATGCTGATCAGCAAGAAGTAATGTCGAAGATGCAAAATGAAGCAAGTACTGGAACAACCAATCTTGGTGCTTTATTAAAAGCCAAGTTAGATAACCAGGGTTAATTGGTAATATACCGCTACGCTTGCGTAGCGGTTTTTTATTTAAGGATGTTGAATGATGATGACGCAAGAAACTGTAACAGCTCCAGACACAGTCATAGATAGTTCGATTACTCGCTCCGAGTTGGTTGAATTATTATCAGAACAATTTCCGCAATTATTGCCAAAGGATGTTGAATTAGCTGTAAAGACTTTATTAGACACAATGACGCAAGCATTAGCTCAAGGTAAGCGAATTGAATTGCGTGGTGTTGGTAGTTTCGTTTTACATCATCGTCCAGCACGAGTTGGCAGAAATCCCAAGTCAGGTGAGCAGGTCATGATTCCAGAGAAAAAAGTTCCTCATTTTAAGCCAGGAAAAGAACTTCGAGAGCGTGTTGACTACAAAGCTACAGCTGATGTAACGAACATTGGCTAAGCAATGATTGCGCTACTCCAGGTTGCATGGCGAATCTGCCTGCTCGTTGGTCGGATTGTATTATTTCTTTTATTGTTTTTGATTGCTATTACCAATACCGCGGTGATTGATTTCCATTGGTTCTTAGATCAATCAATACCTGTGCCCCTTAATATCTTATTACTTGGTGCATTCCTATGCGGCTTGATATTAGCTGTATTGGCTCTGAGACTTACGAAGTCAAAGCGGAGTTATTGACATGCAAATCCAAATGTATTGGCTCATATTGATTCCGATTCTTTTTGGATTGGGATGGTTAGCTGCTCGTTGGGAGATGCGTCTCCAAGAGTATGAAGATGACGTTGAGCAAGCCAAAAAAGAGCGCTCCACATTTAAAGGCATCAATTTACTTCTCAATGAGCAGCATGATAAAGCCATAGATGCTCTAGTTGAAGTAGCGCAATTAGATCCAGAAACTACAGAGTTACATTTTGCCTTAGGCAGTTTATTTAGAAGGCGCGGAGAAACTGAACGCGCCATTCGGGTGCATCAACACTTAAGTAATCGACAAGACATCCGACCGCGTGATCGTGCGCATGCATCCTATGAACTTGGTCGCGACTTTTTGCGAGCAGGTATGCTTGATCGCGCCGAGGCGAGTTTGAATATGGTGACGGAAGGTAAATATATATTACCCGCCAAAGTTTCGCTTCTAGAGATGTACCAAATTGAAAAAGATTGGCAAAAAGCCATCATTGCCGCTACCGAGTTAGAACTTCTAGAAGAAAAAAGTTATAAAGAGCAGATTGCACATTTTTATTGTGAGATTGCCCAAGAGGCCATGCGAGCAAAAGATCTATTGGCAACTAAAGAGGCCATTGATCATGCTTTGCAAGCAGTGCCCCATCATATACGCGCAACCATTCTCAAAGGTGAGTTAGCGATTATTGAACAAAAACCCTTAGATGCAATTGCCACGTGGGAATATATCGAAAATCATGCTCCGATCTTTTTGCATTTGATAGCTGATAAATGGATCAAAGCCTATGCACAAATGAGTAAAGAGGAAGAAGGCTTAACGGTTTTAACTCATCATTTAAAAGAGCAGGGTACAGGAGAATTACTAGATTTAGTATTTAAAAATGTTCTCCGTTTACATGGTCCAGAAAAAGCTCTTGAGTTGATCAATCAAGTCATGCTAGATTCACCAAGTTTGACAGCAATGACCAAACGCTTTGAAACAGAACATCTCTTAGCTCAAGGCAAAGAGGATACCCTGTTAATTACCCAAACAAAAGCATCCCTAGACTTACTGAAGCATCGGACAAATAGTTTAGCTAGATATACGTGTAGTAATTGTGGTTTTCGGGCTAGGCGTTTTTATTGGCAGTGTCCAGGCTGTAATCACTGGGATGTATACTCACCTAAAAGAAGTGAAGGCTTGGCAGTTTAAGAAGAACCAAGTCTCATGATAAAAAAATCTGTTTTAGAGGAAAACAAACTGTGAAAGTTACCATTATCGGCAGTGGATATGTGGGTTTGGTTACAGGGGCATGCCTTGCTGAGCTGGGTAATCAAGTATTTTGTTTAGATCTTGATCAAAAGAAAATTGATATCTTAAATAGTGGTGGCGTACCCATTTATGAGCCTGGTTTAAAAGAAATGATCACCCGCAATAAAGAAGCTGGACGGATCGTTTTTTCGACAGACATTGCCGCCTCCGTAGAGCATGGTGAAATTCAGTTTATAGCAGTTGGCACACCGCCGGATGAGGACGGCTCTGCCGATTTAAAGTACGTGTTAGCTGCTGCTAAAAATATCGCTAAGCACATGACTAGCTTTAAAGTGATTATTGATAAATCGACGGTACCTGTCGGTACAGCAGAAAAAGTAACACAAGCTATACATACAGAATTACAAACTCGTGGCGTCAGTGATGTGCATTTTTCGGTCATCTCTAATCCAGAGTTTTTAAAAGAAGGTGCGGCAGTTGAAGACTTTATGCGCCCTGATCGAATTGTGGTTGGATCTGACGATAACGAGTATGGGCGTTATGCAAAAGATAAAATTCGCAAATTATATTCACCATTTAATCGACACCACGAACGTACCTTTTACATGGATGTAAAAAGTGCTGAATTAACTAAATACGCAGCCAATGCCATGTTAGCTACCCGTATTTCTTTTATGAATGAACTCGCAAATTTAGCCGATCAAGTAGGCGCA
>Ga0114976_10001263_pt1 | contig 15738 bp, 14 predicted proteins | sample S_130805_EF_Meta_FD_87319 | JGI IMG/M metagenome (GOLD analysis project Ga0114976, IMG submission 87319) | Freshwater microbial communities from Lake Simoncouche, Canada to study carbon cycling - S_130805_EF_MetaG | ecosystem: Environmental > Aquatic > Freshwater > Lake | place: Lake...
CATCTCGGGGCATGTCCGAAATGCGAACGTGGCCCAACTCGCCTGCGTACCCGGCGGATCCGCGCAGAAGGTTACCGCCGAGTACCACTCCGCCGCCGATCCCGCCGGCACCGCCGAACATGTAGACGATTTCACTAAATCCGCGACCCGCACCGAAATCGAGTTCAGCGATGGACCCCAGGCTGGCATCGTTGTCGATAGCCACCGGAAGCCCGGTTGCTTGGTTGAGCATGCTGGCGAACGGCACTTCAACCCAATTGAGATGTGGGGCGAGACGCACGACTCCATCACCCACTCGCACCTGACCGGGCACAGCGACTCCAATGCCGGCAATCCGAACATCTCGGGGTAATTCTCGTCGGATTGTGGCGATGACCTCAGCAGTAATCTTGACGGCTTCACCAGGCTCAGGCACCGTTTCGAGATTCACGCGCTCTTTGCGCACGACGTTGCCCGACAGACTGACCAAGCCCACCGTTGTCGCGTCGGTTTCGGGATTCACGGCAAAAACCACAACGTCCTCAGAGAGTGCCACCATGCGTGAAGGCCGACCTACTCCCGTTCGGTCAGAGGTGTCGGATTCGGTGATGAGCCCAAGTTCTTCGAGCTCCGTTACCAAGTCTGAAATTGTCGATCGATTGAGTTCGGTTCGTTGTGCAAGCGCGGATCGTGACATGGTCCCGCACTTGCGCAGAAGCCGAAGGACAGCCGACAGATTGTGCTGACGGATAACGTCACGGTTACTGCCGAGTGTCGATGGGGGTGACAAGGGTTCACGAGACGCCGGACTCACGTCACTCACCTCCGGTCGCATTGTGGCAAATAAACCTTATGGGTGCAGTCTAATTTCGATATTGTTCTCTCATCCAACAAATTAGGGAATTGAGCGGGCACGATCCCGCCCTCTTTGACTTTTTTGCGATTCACCTCGACAAACAAGGATTGACTCATGACCTCACTCACCCCTTCGCGTGACGACAAATTTTCATTCGGACTATGGACCATCGGCTGGACGGCCGCCGACCCATTTGGCTCGGCAACACGCGCACCACTAGATGTTGTCGAGGCCGTGGAAAAGCTCAACGAAATCGGCGCGTACGGCATGACATTCCATGACGATGACCTCTTCGCCTTTGGAAGCACCGACGCTGAACGCCAGAAGCAGATCGATCGCCTCAAGCAGGCACTTGCCGACACGGGTGTCATCGTGCCCATGATGACGACCAATCTGTTTAGCCACCCCGTCTTTAAGGACGGTGCGTTCACGAGTAACGATCGCGGTGTTCGTCGCTTTGCATTGCGCAAGACGCTGCGCAACCTCGACCTTGCGGCCGAAATGGGCGCCAAAACCTTTGTTATGTGGGGTGGGCGTGAGGGCGCTGAGTATGACGCTGCCAAAGACGTGCGCGGAGCCCTCGAGCGATACCGTGAGGGCGTCAACCTGCTCTGCCAGTACGTGACCGACAAGGGTTATGACATTCGCTTCGCCATCGAACCCAAGCCGAACGAGCCCCGCGGGGACATCCTGCTTCCGACGGTTGGTCACGCCATGGCCTTCATTGCGACCCTCGAACATCCCGAAATGGTGGGTCTCAATCCAGAGACCGGACACGAGCAGATGGCCGGACTTAACTTTACGGCCGGAATTGCCCAAGCTCTCGAGCACGGAAAGCTCTTCCACATTGACCTGAACGGTCAGCGCGGCATCAAGTATGACCAAGACCTGGTGTTCGGTCACGGAGATCTGGCGAACGCGTTCTCGCTCGTCGACCTCATCGAATTCGGTGGTCCGAAGGGTGGTCGCGCTTATGACGGCCCTCGCCACTTCGACTACAAGCCCAGCCGCACCGAGGACTACGAGGGAGTCTGGGAGTCGGCTCGCGCGAACATCCGCATGTATTTGCTGCTCAAGCAGCGTGCCGCCGCGTTCCGGGCGGACCCCGAGGTGCAGGCGGCGCTCAAGGCAGCTCGCGTGGCAGAAATCAACGAAACCACGTTGTCGAAGGGCGAGACCTACCAAGACCTTCTCGGCGACAAGTCGGCTTACGAGAATTTTGACGCAGACTCGTATTTCAACGGCCGTGGCTTTGGTTTCGTTCGCCTCAACCAGCTCGCCACCGAGCACTTGATGGGTGCGCGCTAACGCATGACGCTCGTGGCGGGGGTCGATTCGTCGACCCAAAGTTGCAAGGTCGTGATTCGCGATCTCGAGACCGGGGCCGTGATTCGTCAGGGCAGCGCCAAGCACCCCGAGGGAACCGAAGTCGAGCCTCGTCACTGGTGGACGGCGCTGAACGCTGCGTTGGCGGCCGCGGGTGGCCTAGACGACGTGGATGCGATTTCCATCGGTGGTCAACAACACGGCATGGTCGTGCTCGATGAACGCGGAAACGTCATCCGTCCGGCTCTGCTGTGGAACGACACTCGAAGTGCCGTGGCCGCCGATGAAATCACGGCTCACTTTGGAGCAGAGCAGATTTCGCGAATGACCGGATCTGTTCCTGTCGCATCGTTCACCTCAACCAAATTGCGCTGGCTCCGGGGGGCAGAGCCAGAAAATGCGCAACGTGTGGCCGCGGTTGCGTTGCCGCATGACTGGCTGATGTGGCGCCTTGCTGGATTCGGTCCTGCGGGGGAATCCGAGCTCGGTCCTGACCTGTCGGCTCTGGCGACCGACCGTTCCGATGCGAGCGGCACTGGATACTTCGATCCGACGACGAACGAGTACTTACCGCAGGTGTTGGAGTTTGCCCTCGGGCACGTGCCCATGGTTCCTCGTATTGTCATGCCCGGCGAAACTGCCTTCACGACCCCGAGCGGTATGCGAATTGCGTGTGGTGCCGGGGACAACGCTGCGGCGGCGCTCGGCGTGGGGGCAACGCAAGGTGACGTTGTCGTCTCCCTCGGAACGAGCGGGACCGTTTTTGCGGTCTCGGCATCGCAGACAACCGATGCCACGGGAATCATTGCCGGATTTGCCAGTGCATCAGGTGATGCTCTCCCCTTGGTGTGCACTCTCAATGCGGCCCGAGTTCTCGACTCCATGGCAACTCTTTTCGGTGTGTCGCACGACGAGCTGGGAAAACTCGCCCTTGATGCACCGCCAGGTGCCGAGGGCGTGGTGCTCGTGCCCTACTTCGAGGGCGAACGTACGCCGAATCTGCCCAACGAAACTGCGCAGATCTCTGGCTTGACCTTGGCGAACAACACGCGAGTCAACGTCGCTCGTGCGGCAATCGAAGGGATGCTCTGCGGTTTGAATGCGGGACTTGACGCACTTCGTGCGGCTGGTGTCGTGTGCGAGCGAATCTTTCTCGTTGGCGGTGCGGGCAAGAACCCCGCGGTGCAGGTCATTGCTGGTGAGATTTTTGGTGTTCCCGTGATCGTGCCAGCCCCGGGTGAGTATGTTGCGAATGGAGCCGCGGCGCAGGCTGCGCAGCTCCTCACGGGTCGCCGTCCGAACTGGGATCTGGAAATCATCACCACCGTCGACGTGGAACAACAACCGCAGATTTCGCGTCAATATGATGACGCGGCCAAACGGATTCTCGCCTCGGCGCGCTGATACCCTGCCGCGGCATTGCAGATTTTCCTGTTCGTCGACGCTTAATTACGTGGTTCAGCCAACAAATACGGCAACTTCACAGGTAACGTTACGGTTTCGTGACCAAAAGACGTCGCGACAATTTGTTGGATAGGGCAACATATACGAGGGCCTCTACATAGAGGTCTGTGCGCGCACTCGTGTGCGCATCCAAGTGACACAACTACGAAGGAGAGAGAATTGAAGAAGTCTTCATTGATCTCAATCGGTGCAGTCGTAGCGGCTTCGGCCCTGCTTCTCACCGGATGTGCAGCATCCGGCGGCGGAGCTTCGGCTAGCCGCGCTTGCGTTATCCTGCCCGACACCGAGTCGTCGCCTCGTTGGGAATCCAACGACCGCCCCGCACTCGAGAAGGCACTCACGGACGCCGGCTACGAAGCTGACATCCAGAACGCTGGTGGCGACACCGCAAAGTACGCAACCATTGCTGACCAGCAGCTCGCCAAGGGCTGTGGCGTTATGGTTCTCGTTGACCTTCAGGGCGCCGGTGTGACCGTTGCTGAGAAGGCCAAGGCTGCCGGTATCCCGGTTGTCGCGTACGACCGCCCCATCGCTGGTGCTGACTACTACGTGTCGTTTGACAACGAGGGCGTTGGCGCAATCCAGGGTCAGTGCATCCTCGACGGTCTTACCGCCGCTGGCAAGGACCCCAAGACGGCTGTTGTTGTCTACATGGGTGGAGACGCCGCTGACGGTAACGCCAAGATGTTCCACGACGGCGCCGTTTCGGTCATGGAAGCTGCTGGCATCAAGCCTGCTGCTGAGCCCGCCGGTGTCTGGGATGGCGCAAAGTCGGCAACCAACTTCGAGCAGGCTCTGACCTCGCTCGGTGGCAAGGTTGACGCTGTGTGGGTTGCCAACGACACCAACGCTGCTGGCGTTATCACGATCCTGGACAAGAACGGTCTCACCGTTCCCACCTCGGGTCAGGACGCTTCGCCTGCTGGTCTCGGCAACGTGCTCCTCGGAAAGCAGACCTGCACCGTCTGGAAGCCTGCTTCCGTCGAGGCTGGCGCTGCTGCTGACGTGATCATCAAGCTCCTCAAGGGCGAGACGATCACCGCTGGCAAGACCACCGCTGATGGTGTTCCTTACATCGCTGTTACGCCCACGAAGGTTGGCAAGGACAACGTCATCGACGTCGTCACCGCTGGCGACGTGACCGCTGCTGACCTCTGTGTCGGCGACGTTGCTGCTGCGTGTACCGCAGCCGGCATCAAGTAACACCCGCTGTATGACGGCCTCGCGCCGACCATTCCTGGTCGGCGCGAGGTCTTTCAGCAAAAAAGCAAAACCAAATCAGATTTTTTCTGCGGCACATCGCCGCCACTTCACACCCGTCTCGGGTCGGCACTATCAAGGGAGATAATCGTGGCAACCCCGCTTATTGAGCTTTCCAACGTGACCAAGAGCTTCGGCCCGGTCGACGTCTTGAAAGGCGTGAATTTCACAGTCGAAGAAGGCAAGGTCACCGCTCTCGTCGGCGACAATGGGGCCGGCAAGTCGACCCTCATCAAAGGTCTCTCCGGTGTTCAGCCCTACGATGGCGGTACTGTCGCGTTCCGTGGGGAAGATGTTCACATCCGTTCACCTCGACAGGCTTCGGCCATGGGTATCGAGGTTGTGTATCAAGACCTGGCCCTGTGTGAAAACCTCGACATCGTACAAAACATGTTTTTGGGTCGCGAAGAACTGAACGCGGGCACGCTCGACGAGGCCTCGATGGAGTTCGCCGCGCAAAAGGCGCTGCAGTCCCTCTCCGTGCGCACCGTCAAGTCGGTGCGCCAAAAAGTTTCGTCGCTTTCCGGTGGACAGCGTCAGACCGTCGCGATTGCGCGATCCGTTTTGCGCAACGCCAAGATGGTCATTCTCGATGAGCCGACCGCGGCACTCGGTGTCGCTCAGACCGAACAGGTGCTCAACCTGGTTCGTCGCCTCGCCGATAACGGAATTGCTGTCGTCATCATTAGCCACAACCTCGCCGATGTATTCGAAGTAGCCGACAAGATCAGCGTGCTCTACTTAGGCCAAATGGTGGCTCACATCGACGCAAAGAAAACAACCCGCGACGAGGTCGTTGCATACATCACCGGCTCAAAAACACCTGAGGGAGTTGCATAACAATGACGTACACCACTCCAATTGCCACCGGCCATGAGGGCACGGTTCGTGACCAGTTCACTGGGTACATTCAGCGGGTTCGCGGTGGCGACATGGGCGCCCTCCCTGCCGTTCTCGCACTCGTCGCATTGGCCGCACTCTTCTCTGCATTGAGCCCGTTCTTCTTGACCACGGGAAACATTGCAAACCTGTTCGTTCAGGCCTCTGAACTCATGGTGCTCGCTTTTGCACTTGTGTTTGTTCTGTTGCTCGCCGAGATCGACTTGTCCGCCGGTGTGACCGCGGGCTCGGGCATGGCGGTTTTCCAGGTGCTCTTTAGCAACCTGGGCTGGAACTGGATCGTCGCCTTGCTTGTGGCACTAGCCACGGGCGCGTTCATCGGCGCGTTCATCGGCTTCTTCGTCTCACGCATCGGCGTCCCGTCGTTTGTCGTGACGTTGGGTCTGTTCCTCGGTCTCCAGGGTTTCATGCTCCTGCTCCTCGGTGATGGTGGTATCTACCGCCTGGAGCAGGCGGAACTCAAGGCCATTATGAACAGCAACATGCCAGTCTGGGCTGGATGGGCGATGCTCGTCATCGTCGTTGCAGGGTCGCTCATCCTGAGCCTCTACGACCGTCGTCGTCGCATCAAGGTGGGCCTGCCGACCCGTCCGTTCGTCATGCTCATCATCAAGATCGCGGCTCTTGCCGTTGTCGGCGGACTCGTCGTGGGTCTTCTGAGCGTCAATCGCGGTCAGGGCATGCTTGCCATTGAGGGTGTGCCGGTCGTCATTCCGATTGTGCTTGGGATTCTCGTAATCGGTACGTTCGTGCTCGACCGCACACTGTTCGGTCGTTACATCTACGCGGTGGGTGGAAATCCCGAAGCTGCTCGTCGTGCGGGAATCAAGGTGGCACAGATCCGTCTGTATGCCTTCATCATCTGTTCGTCACTTGCCGTTGTTTCGGGTCTGCTTCACGCAAGCCGTATCGGTTCGATTGAGTCGACTTCGGGTCGTTCCATCGTGCTGTCGGGTGTTGCCGCAGCCGTTGTCGGCGGAGTGAGCCTCTTTGGTGGTCGCGGTCGCCTCGCCTATGCAGCCATCGGCGCGCTGGTGATTGCAATCATCGATAACGGACTCGGCCTCATCGGTCTTCCGGCTGGTGCGAACTTCCTCATCACCGGTGGTGTGCTCGTCGCAGCCGCAACCATTGATGCACTGTCACGTCGCCGTTCTGGCGTCTCGTTGACGAGGGCGTAGGTAACAGACACTCCACCGCGAATTTTCGCGAGTAAGGCGGGCATCCGATGTCGTTTCTGCATGTGACGAACGCATCGGGTGCCCGCCTTACGTTAAGCCCGTTCGGTGCCCGCCTGGTTGGACTCACTCTTCCCGCCCGCGACGGCACGTTTGACGATTGCGTTCTTGGCTTCGACACGGAGCAGGGATTTGTCGACAACGTCGACGGGTACTTCGGGGCGACAGTAGGGCGCGTGGCCGGGCGCACGGCAAACGCACACTTCGTCGGCGGAGGACTCGACCTCGAGCTCTCGGCAAACGACGGGCCACACACGCTTCACAGCGGCACGACTGGCCGGCTCGACAATCGAGAGTGGCTCGCGGAGCCAGTCGCGGATGAACGCGGAGTCGGCTACACATTTCGCGTCGAGAGTGCTGCGGGCGAAGGTGGGTATCCGGGTAACGTGCGGGTCGCATCCACGTATCTGTGGTCCGATGAGAACGCGCTGACCTGCGAAATGCGAGCAGTGGCGGATGCTGACACACCGATTGCCCTGACGCAGCACGCCTATTGGAATCTCACCTCGGGCGGTCGAGGCACTGTCGTTGATGACGAGTTGTGGATCGCTTCGACCCAGCGCATCGGAATGACCAACGATCTCGTGCCCACCGGTGATCTCGTACCAGTGGCGGGCACCGGTTTTGACTTCACGCAGGCGCGGCGAATCGGTGCCCTGCTGCCGTCTGACACGGGTGTGCCCTGGCCCGGAATTGACCACACATATTTGCGTGATGAGCTCACCACCGCCATCGCGACGTTGTACTCCCCGTCGACGGGCCGCCACTTAGCACTTTTCACGACCGAGCCGGCGTTACAGGTTTATCTTGGTTGCCACTTGAACAATGTCGAGGGTCGCGACGGGGCCGTGTACGCGGCCGGGAGCGGGATCTGCCTCGAGACCGTGAGATTCCCCGATTCGCCATTGCTGCCCGAACTGCCGAGCATCGTTGTGCCCGCCGGTGAGGAGTACGTACAGGAGTCGGTGTACCGGTTTTCCGTTCGCTAGGTCAGAGCACTGATTCGCCTTAGCCGCGCGAGAGCGGCATCCTCGATGGGGCTCTCCGGACCGATTGCCGCCCGCATGACCCGCAGAGTTGCTCGAGTCGTTGGCACTATCAGCCACCTCGGTTTTGCGCGCAGTCCGAGCATGGTGCGAAATTCTGGTCGCATCGAGACGACGGCTGCGTCGAACAGCAGGCGATAAATGGGTCGAGCGAGTAGGGGAAGCGGAGGACGGCGTATGAAGGCGATGACCGACTGCGTGGAGTTTGATGCGTTGAGTACCCCTCGCGCGGCGAGGTCGTCGATGATTGCATCCACCTCATCAACGCTCGCAGGCGCGCTGCTAAGACCGAGTGGGGTCACCGAGGCAGCCCACTGGGCAACATAGTTGTCGGCGCCTGTCGATGCCGTGCCGGCCGGAATGGGTGCCGACGCGTACATCTGGTGAGCGACGAGAAACGATTCCATGAATGCAACGTGAACCCAGAGCAGAAACTCGGGATCGGCTGCCGCGTAGGGTCGTACGTCACCCGATCCTGTCTCGAATTCACCAATGACTCGTTCGTGCAGTCGGTTAACGCGACCTGCCTCACGCATGACCTCGGGGGTGCTAGCAAAGGTGGTGACGGTGAGCCATCGAATCGTGCCTGCAAGTCGACCCAGGGGGTCTTTTTCATAGCGCGAATGGTCGCGAACTCCGGTGAGTGCGGCTGGATGCAGGGCCTGCATGAGCAGAGCGCGAATACCACCGACGAGGGTTCCAAAATCTCGATGGATGACCCAGGGCGCGTCGCTCGGAAGAAAGAGACCCGGCTCGTCCCCGCGTGCAACGACCTCAAGCCACGGGGGTGTGCCGTCAGGGGCGCCCGAGAGCAGTCGCCGAAATGCGCGAGAAAAACGCTCTTGAAGTGCCGAGTTGCGTGCCATTGCCTCTAGCCTAAGTGTGTGGCAGTTGCCCCCGTGGCGAGGTCACCACGGAGCACGACCAACGCACACTTCGCCCCATCAGGAGGAACTCAAAATGTCCGATGTCGCCGGTAAAACTTTTGTTGTCGTGGGTGCGCGTGGTGGCTTGGGTCGTGAGATCGCGTCACAACTCTCTGCGCGAGGAGCCTCGGTCATTGGTACATCACGGTCGGCGTCGACACTGGCGGACATGGCGGGGTACACCTCCCGACAGGTCGCACTCGACCTTCAAGACCGGCAGTCTGTGGCTAATTTCATCGATGATCTCTCATCAGGGCCGGTCGGAATTGATGGTCTCGTTCTCGCTGCGGGTGTCGTTGCTTTTGGACCTGCAGCCGAGACTCGTCCCGAAACGCTCTCGGAGCTGATGACCGTCAACGCAACGGCACAACTCGAGATTGTCACCGGACTCGCATCGACGCTTGCCCACAGTGGAGATGGTGTGATTGTGTCGCTCTCAGGTAAAGTCGCCGAGATTCCGACAGCCGGCATCGCCGCATATTCTGCGAGCAAGTCTGCCCTGTACGCATTTAGTGTTGCTGCTGGTCGTGAGCTGCGTCGCGCCAATGTCCGCTGGATGGATGCGCGGCCCGGTCACACCGAAACGGGTCTCGCCACCCGTGCCGTGGCCGGCACCGCGCCCGACTTTGGCGCCGGACTCACGCCCTCTGCGGTTGCCGCTCGCATCGTCGACGCGATTGTCAACGACGAAAAGGATCTACCGAGCAGCGCCTTTGACGGCAGCTAGTTTGACGGCAGCTAGTTTGCTGCTGGCGTCGGTGTCCAACCAATCAATTCGTAGCTCGTGGGGTTGTCCGGCAAGAACCAGTTGAAGCCCTCCAAGAAGAAGACCGCAACGAGGTTGGCAACGATGGTTGCGATGAAGATCCAGACCACCGCCCAAGCGATGTATCGGGCGACTGGTGAGGTGGGCCCGACGGCGAGAAACTCAGTACCAAACATGAGCAGCACACCAGCGAACGCGAGCACGACGACAAAACTGACGAGTGCCCACGTGTAGAGGTGCAATCCCAAAATGGCGGTTCCGTATCCGGGGTCGCCCGGCATGATGTGCAAGAGAATTTGACGAATGCTCATCGCCGCGCCGAGAAGCGCTCCGACGATGGCAAAGCCGAGACCGGTCATGAAGTCAGCCGGCGCAAGCGTGCCTCGAAGTGAATGAATCACGATGTAGAGCGGGCCGAGCGAGGAGAGCATCATGCCCATGCGTTGCAGAATGCACAGCGGACACGGCAGCTCACCGAGCGCGAATTGGAAGTAGAACATCGCCGTCGAGAGCACGCCGATGTACGCGAGCAAGAACGCAATTTGAGCCCAGAAACCAAGCTTTCCGAGTAGCAGATCCCGACGCCCTGTCGGGGTCGGAACGATAACGCGCGTGTCTCCAACGAAGATTCGAATCTGCGTCTCACTCATCAGAAACTCAACTCCAACGTGCTGGTCACATGATGCGCAAAGAGCAGCGCAATGGCAACGAAACAGACGACAAAGCCGGTGGCAGCAATCCACCGTTTTCTGGCGAAGATGATGAAGAGCGCGGCAGCAAGAAGTGCGCCAAAAAGCAGGGTGTCCATATCCCTACGGTAGACCAGTCAGAATGGATGTGTGAGCGAACGCCCCAAGAAACCCGCGCTTTTTGCGGGGCACGAGTTCATGGCGTTCGAGGGTGGTGAAGATCCCGCAACAGTCAGTGCGATTGCTCACGACGTAGCTCGCGCTCTGCTCTCGCGTGTTAGGGCCGACGAAAAAGGCATTGCCCTTGAACGTGCGATGGCGTACGTCGATGAGAACGGTCTGGATGACCTTGCGGAGTTGTGGTCGGCAACAAGTGCACACAGCCTTCCCGGAGCCTTGTGGCGCCTCTACGTGGTGCGTGACCGCATTCACAGACGTGCACTCGAGATGAGCTTGCTTTACGCGCGCGGAGCGCAGTCACTCCACACGGTAGACCCGGTGATTGCGGGCGCCCCCACTCCGGCGGGACCTGATGAGATGAACTCGCTGGCCGACGATATCTTGCGGGGTGTTTTTGTGGGGGACTTTGCGGATGCGCTGGAACGAGCTGCCGCTTTCTGTGCAGTTGTGGCTGCCGGGTGTGTGAGTTTCGCGGATGACGCGGATGCTGCGCATCCTGCCCTCGATCCAGTGGAATCGTCGGTCAACACGAGCGCTCAGGCTGCACACGCAGAGCAAGCTCGCGCACTCACACAGCAGGCGTTGCGGCTTTCACACACCGCCGCGGAGTTTCGCACCTGTGCGAGCTTGTGGCGACGCGGGTCACTCGATTAGCGGTATCGGTAAACTAGGTTGGCCGGGCCGCAGTAACCCCGGGCTCCAAAATTCGCCGCTGCGAGCGGCCTCCTGCCGAGAGGCGTTCATCTGCGGCTCGGCGCCTGCACTCTGTGGTCCGCTCCGCACCGTTGTACACCGCTAGGGACTGGTCGACGTGACTCCGGGTCCAATTCGCTGGGCGATGAATTTCAATGTTTGCGTCAACGCGGTCTGCGCGCTCTCCAAATCGAGTCGGAACTGATACTCGTGAGGCAAGGGTGGGGTTTGGTCTGTGGGCCAGAACAACGGTGACACGTCGACGCCCAGCGAGGTCAGTCGCGCGGCGAGCGGTTTCGACTGTAGGTCGGTGAGCGGGTCGGCGTTGCCACCCGAAATGTAGGTGGCGGGAAAATCTGAGGTCACAAAGTCGTAGCTCGACATTTGCGCCATGGCCGCCGAGTCGGTGAGATTCCGATCGCCCGTGTATGCCCACAGTGAGGTATCGTCGCCCCACGCAAGAATGCCCTTTCCGCCGAGCATGGCCGACATCCGGTAGATACCGCAGTTGAGAATCACACCCTGCAGGTTGTTCGGCGTGAGGGCTGGGGTGATGCCCAAATCGCGCGCGTACGTGGGACTCGTGGTGAGCACGGCGAGCTGACTGGTGAGCTGCGCACCGGCGGAGTCTCCGGCCAAAATGATTCGCGACGCATCCACGTGGAATTCATCGGCATTCGCCACAATGAACGCGAGCCCGTCGTTCAGCTGGTGCAGGGCAAAGGGGTATGTCGCTTCAGGCCCATACGTGTAGTTCATACCAATGACGGTGTACCCGTGCGACGCGAGAATCTGAAAGTAGGGTCGGTCGTTGTCTTTACTGCCCGAGACCCAAGCACCGCCGTGGGTCCAAACGATCGTGCCTAAGTTCTCTGTGGTGCCGGTGGGGTAGTAGACGTCCATGAGGGAAAAATCGTTGCCCTCCTGGTATGCCACGTTGAGTTTTTCGTCGACACCGGTGGTCGGGGCGAATTCGGTCATGATGGCGAGGACCTTTGCCGCATTTGATTGAAAAACGGAGCGGATGACCAATGCTCCGGGCCACGGACTCACGACAAATGCCAGCACAGTCAGGGCGATAGTTCCCGCAATGACGGAGAGCGCAATCACCGTGATGCGGCGTCGGCGGGCGCGTGTGACGGACATGACGTCAGGATAACGCGGATGTGCCTACCCGACTCTGCGCCTACCCGAATCGTCCGGAAATGTAGTCTTCGGTGGCTTGCACCGTGGGGCGTTCGAAAATCGTTCTCGTGTTGCCGTACTCGATGAGGCGGCCCGGCATCCCGGTGCCATCGATGTTGAAGAACGCGGTTTTGTCGCTCACGCGGCTCGCCTGTTGCATGTTGTGCGTGACGATGACGATTGTGAAGTCGTTCTTGAGCTCATCGATGAGGTCTTCGATGGCGAGAGTCGAAATGGGGTCGAGTGCGGAGCATGGCTCATCCATGAGCAGCACGTCGGGAGAGACGGCGATCGCGCGAGCGATACATAAGCGTTGCTGTTGACCGCCTGAAAGACCGGACCCGGGCTTGTCGAGACGATCCTTCACCTCTTTCCACAGGTTTGCTCCCTGCAGAGATTTTTTCACCAAGTCGTCCGCGTCGGATTTGGAAATCCTGTTGTTGTTCAGCTTCACGCCGGCGAGCACGTTGTCACGAATCGACATGGTGGGAAAGGGGTTCGGGCGTTGAAACACCATGCCAACTTGGCGGCGAACTTCGACCGGGTCGGTGTTAGGAGCGTAGAGATTCTCGCCGTCAATCAAGACTTCGCCCTCGACATACGCGCCGGGGATGACTTCGTGCATGCGGTTGAGCGTTCTCAAGAACGTTGACTTGCCACAGCCCGACGGTCCAATGAACGCGGTGACTGTTCTCGGTTCGATGGTGAGAGACACGTCGGCCACGGCCTTGAAGTTGCCGTAGAACACGTTCAGATCTCGGACTTCGATGCGCTTTGACACGGGAATTTCCTTAGGTAGTGGGTTAGCGAGAGCCCTTGGGGGCAAGAATCTTCGACAAAACGCGAGCCAGGATGTTGAGCACCATCACGATCAGGATCAACACGAGTGCGCCCGTCCAGGCACGATCCAAATACGCCTGGGCGTCCGTCCCCTGGTTCGAGTACTGCGTATAGACGAATACCGGTAGCGTCGCCATGCGTCCGCTGAAAAGGTCGTAGTTCATGCTTGTCGACATGCCGCAGATAATGAGTAGCGGAGCGGTCTCACCGATGATGCGCGAGATGGCGATCATGACACCCGTGATGATGCCACCGATGGCCGTGGGGATGACCACTTTCACAACAGTCAGCCACTTGGGTACGCCGAGCGCGAGTGATGCCTCGCGCAGTTCATTCGGCACAATCTTGAGCATTTCCTCGGTGGAACGCACCACGACAGGAATCATCAGCACAGACAAAGCGACCGCTCCGCCGATGCCAAATCGAATGCCCGGACCGAAGAACAACGCAAAGAGTGCAAAGGCGAAGAGTCCGGCGACGATAGACGGAATACCGGTCATCACGTCAACGAGCACGGTGATTGCGCGAGAGAGCCGCCCCTTGCCGTATTCCACGAGGTAGACGGCGGTCATGATGCCGATGGGCACCGAGATGACTGTTGCGGCGGCCGTGACCTCGAGTGTGCCGACGATGGCATGCAGTCCGCCACCACCCGCACCCACGACGTTGCGCATCGACGAGTTGAAGAAGTCACCGTCGAAGCGATTGATGCCGTTGCCGACAGCGGTATAGACGAGTGACACCAATGGGAGTAGCGCAACGATGAAGGCGGACGTGACGAGCGCCGTCGCCAAGCGGTCCGTCGCCTTGCGGCGACCCTCCACAAAACGGGACATGCCAAAGGTCACAACGATGTACAGAATGACGGCGACGAGGATCGCGCCGACGATGTTGAAATCCTTCGATGCGCCGCTCAGCGCGAGGAGTGAGAAGAATCCCACCGAGAGCAAAACGGAGAGGGCGAGAACCGCCCAAATTGTGGCTCGACTCAGTTTGCGCACGGCAGAAGGTGCCGACATTACCAACGCCATGACTAGTTCGCTCCCGAAAATTCTTTGCGACGGTTGATGATGAAGCGCGCGAGTGAGTTGACGAGCAGGGTGATGAGGAACAGCACGAGGCCCGTCGCGATGAGAACGTTGACGCCGATGCCACTCGCCTCGGGAAAGTTGAGCGCGATGTTGGCCGCGATCGTGGTCGGGTTCTGACTTGTCAGCAGGGCAAACGAAATGATGACCGAGGGAGAAAGCACCATCGCAACGGCCATCGTTTCACCGAGGGCTCGTCCGAGGCCCAACATGGTGGCTGAGATCAGTCCGGGTCGACCGAATGGCAGCACCGCCATGCGGATCATTTCCCATCGAGTTGCCCCGAGCGCGAGAGCAGCCTCTTCGTGGAGGCGCGGGGTTTGCAGGAACACTTCGCGTGACAGTGCGGTGATGATTGGCAGAATCATCACGGCCAGCACGATGGCCACCGTGAGCACCGTGCGACCGGTGCCGGAAACAGGGCCGGCGAATAACGGAATCCAGCCCAGATTATCGACGAGCCACACGTACACGGGTTGCATTGCGGGTGCGAGAACAGTGATGCCCCAGAGGCCAAAAACAACCGAGGGCACTGCGGCAAGCAGGTCGACGATGTATCCGAGCGTGACAGCAACTCGGCGCGGGGCGTAGTGCGAGATGAAGAGGGCGATGCCGATGGAGAGGGGAAGGGCGATCAGCAAGGCCAGCGCCGCCGCCCAGATGGTGCCGAATACGAGAGGAATGACGAAGGACCAAAAGCCACGTCCATCTTTGGAGACGTCGGCCGGATTGGCGGTGAATGCCGGGAGAGCCTGCGCGACGAGAAAAATGGTGACGGCAGCGAGTGCAACGAGAATCAGGATGCCCGCCGCGAGTGCCGCGCCCGAAAAGAGAACGTCACCCGGACGTTGCCTCGATCGAGGGCGCGTCGCGGAGGGTGCTGCGTGCATGCTCACGGTTCTTTCTTAGTGCACTGAGGTGAATAATGCGATGCCCGGCTTGCCAACAGTTGTGAGTGGCAAGCCGGGCACCGGTCAAACGGTGTTACTTGATGGCGTTGACAACGGCGAGGGCTTCGTCAGCCATCTTCGTTGCGAGCGGTGCCGATCCGGCTGCCGAAGCGGCCGTTGCCTGGCCCTCGGGGCTCAGGATGTAGGCGAAGTACGCCTTCACGTTCTCGGCGACGCCAGCCTTTGCGTACTCGTTGCAGCCCATGAGGTAGCTGACGAGAACGAGCGGGTAGTGCGTCGAGTCGGTGGTGGTGCGGTTGATCTTGATGGCCATGTCGCCAGCGGCACGACCGTCAACCGGAGTCGACTCGGCGACAACAGCAGCTGCGGCCTCGGGCGTGTACATCACGAA
>Ga0114976_10001264_pt1 | contig 15733 bp, 27 predicted proteins | sample S_130805_EF_Meta_FD_87319 | JGI IMG/M metagenome (GOLD analysis project Ga0114976, IMG submission 87319) | Freshwater microbial communities from Lake Simoncouche, Canada to study carbon cycling - S_130805_EF_MetaG | ecosystem: Environmental > Aquatic > Freshwater > Lake | place: Lake...
AACTTCAGAAGCGGTTCGTGTCCCGCAGCAGTTCCACCGAAGGTAGCGATAGGCGCACCAAAAGGTCGGATATTATCGTAATTAAATACCCAGTTTGGCTGGTCTGGCTTTAAATAAGCATTTATTAGGGCAACAGTGCTGTCCACCCAGCCTTCGCGTGTGTCAGGAATTTCGAACACTTGTTCGCCTTTTGGCTCATAGATATCAAAGCCTTTATCAGCGCCCTTGTCGTCAAAGCCCACACCTACGCCCAGCATCGAGGCTTCCATCAAGAACGCAAATGGCTTAGCAGGGTTGTTTTTAGACATTTCATTAGTAGAAACAAATGCGCAATTCTGTAAAGCCGCGCTATTCTTTTGGTCATTTACCAACGGGGTACCCATTACCCACAGACCTCTACCAGGCGGGGTCCACTTCAGGTTAAACAAGCGGTCAAATGCTTCCTTAGCAGAAGCCTGTGCTTTAGCGTCGTTCCAAGGTAGTCGGTTAGTCTTACAGTGGTCTTTCTGTAGTGAGTACATACCGTTGATAACACGCTCACATACATCTAGCCAAGTTTCTTTAGTTCCATCAGCCTTTAGGCGGGAGTAAGTTCTTAGAAAGGTAATCTCTCCAACAGAGTTACCAGCAACGTCTTTAAACCCCCAAGGAACTGATTTGGTTTTATAACTTTCTACAAAGTCGGTGGTTAATTTAAATGATAATGGCATAGCATTTCCTATTCTTTTATTTGTTTGGGGGTGGTGTTCTAGTATAGTTCATCTGCGCTGCAGATGATCCGGAAGCCGAGTTGTGGGTGTGTTATTTTACATTAATTTTGGACTATGCCATTTAAGATATTTTTTAATACATATATCAGCTATATATCTGTGTTATTTATCTTCTTAATTATTTCATTTGTCTGTTCTTCATTAAGTCCGTTGTTTGGTAATTCGCTGAGCTTCTGGGCCCTTTCACCGAACAGGCTGGACAAAACTCCAGCCGAATTTCCGCGCTCCAGGGTAACTCTCATCATCTCTTTTGATTCGTCTAGTTCCTTAATAGTCTTAAGCATTTTAAAGAACCTATCCATCTCTAATCCCGTATTTGGGTCAGGATATCCGCCGTTTAAGTCCTCGGCAAACTTAGCAAATGCCACTCGTTGCCCTTGTATCTCAAGGAGGGAGTTGATTAGACCCTTAAGTTGTTCCTTGGTCTTTACCTCTACTGGCAGGTTAAACGCACAAGGGTTATCAACCTTAAACGCAGGGCAGTTATCCTTCACAAAGCAGGAGTTACACTGGCGTAGGCTAGTGCTATTGGAGCGAAGAACAGGGACATCCTTAATCACATCGCGACCAGTTTCGTCTTGCTCAATTACTCGTGAAACCTCAACGCCCAGCACTGGTAAAGTACGCATTTCGGCAGGATTTCGCTGTGAAAGTTTGACTGGTTCTGATGCTGATATATCAGCATTAGCGGGGGTGGTTTGAGCGATTTCGTGGGGTAACTTTTCGTCACTTATATTTGATATATGTGAAGTGCTACTTGCCCAGTTTTCTAGCTGTTGATAAGACCATATGGCTAGTTTAGAGACCTCAACAGCGTCATCTGCGAGTATCTTATCGAAATCTAGATTAGCGGCCTCGTAGGCGGCTTTATAGCGCGAACGGGCTTGCTCTTTCATACGCTTAGGGTAGCGGTGTAGTTGGTTACCGAACCATACAATAGTCTCTCCTTTCATCATAGGAGATAGCCAAGCCAGCGTGCTGGTAGTCTCAAAAGGCGAGTTGCGGAACTTATCAGGCTTGATAGACCCTAGGATGTGGAACTTAGTTCCGTGCTGGGTGCTGAACTTACGGCACATAGGCTCAAGTGCCTCTGCCACATCACCAGCAATAAACACATTTAAATACCTCGTAGCAAGGCTTTCTAGGCTGCCTTTTTGATAAATAACACCGAACTTGGTCTCATCTACTTCGTGCCACGCAGAGGCCCGCTGCTGGGTTATAAACTCGTCTGGAAGCAACGGGTGGACTACCTCTGTAAAAAGGGTAATTCTTTTGATATTATCTGAAATAAACTCTTCGTAATCGCCACAAAAATCAAATAGTTCTTGCTCGGTGAGTGTGGCGGAAGCTGGGATGCCTGGGTATACATATACTTCTACATCATCTTTAAAGTAGTTTTCTAATAGATACTTCTTAGTCTTTGGTAGGCCACGCTTGACGAGGCCCCAGTAGCTCACGCCAACCCTCTTAGCGTTAGATTGGTCTAGAATAGTCCTATTGCTAGGTATTTCACCACCTAAAAATATAATATTCATTTACGTTTATCCTCTAATTTCATATCTACTTGTCTGTCGAGCTCTCCTACTAGCTCATCCCAGCTCTTGCGGCCTACGCCACCGTCTGGTCTGAACTTAGGGCTTTGATAGACAGGATGTAACCATAATAGTACCTTGATACCGTTTGCTACGCATTTAGTGGCCAAATCTACATCGGCCATAATAACCATAAACAAAGGGCCTGAAGCCTGCTGGTGCTGTATCTTTAGGAAGTCTTTATCTTCATATTCGCCAACTGTTTTATTAGAAATAAACCCATCTATATCATCAAGTTTATGTTCTTTACACCAACGCTGAGCTTCTTCTTGGTCGTCACAGGCCAGCATAACTGTGCCGTTTACGTTAAGGGATTTATATAGGGAAACGCCCTCATAAATAGGGACTTTGCTATTGGACCGCAGTACGCCGTCCATAAATAATACAATTGCCACGAGTTAATTCCTAAATGAAGCGTCTGGTTGCCGCGCGCCTGATTAGGGTACTAGCGTCTGGCAAATCTACTCCGTATGTTTTCTTGTTTAGTGCTTCATCTTGAGCGTCCATCTCTTCTTTCAACGAACGCAGTGCTTGGATAACTCCTGATTGCTTACCTGCTTGCCAACGATAATTGGCAAAATCTGAATAACCTTCTCCAGTAGGACTAAACGCATTAGACCTACCTTGGTGAACACTATCATATAAACCTGATGCCTGCACCATAGCAATACGCATCTCTGACCTAGCGTTCGCTTTAATTGCATCATTGCTGGCTTGTTCGTACTTGGTCTTAGCAGTTTGATATTTAGTCAGGATATCGTTAGCCTGTATTCTATCACCCTCAATAGTGCTGTTCCATACAGGACTAACCTGAATACGCAAAGCCTCTGGGACAACAGTCCAGTTATCATCGGTTAGTGAATAGGCAGCGTAAGGTTTGATGTCTACAATATTACTGCGGACATTTACATAAAAGGTTAATTCAAACGAGCCCAAGAACTCCCCGGTAATTGGGTGGAGCTCTTCACGGAAACCTTCGTTAAGTGTCTGGGCAATTTCTTTATCGCTTAAACCAGCAAATCTATTATTTGATTGTCTAAAACTACGATAGTCAATGCCAATCAAACAGTCTAAATCTGCTGGGTCGCGGTGTGAGGCCCATTGATAAGACACTGCGGAACCAGCTAGCCAAACGTGAGCCCAAGCACTTCCAGCAGTGTAGTTCTTATCTAAATGGTTAAATAGCAACTGCAAAACAGCAGAACGAACCATAGGCTGTATCTTGTTACTCTTAAACAACCGTGGGTCTAGTATCGTAGCAGGTTCGCTAAAATACGATGTTTCTTTTGGTTCTAGCATTTAATCCTCGTCATCATCCAGTGGGACAATTTGTCTAATGTCAAATTCCCTGCGGACAGTTCTTTCTGGCATTTCTTTCTTAACTGGAGTTACAAACCCGCAACCAGTGTGGGCCTCTAAAAAGCGTATAGTAGTAAACTCAGTAAATCCTTCATTAAACCCGTCAATCTGAATCATTGCACCGCATTTGCAGGACATTTCAATAAACATCGGGTCTCCTAAAGGTAGTTTACTCTTCTATTGTACTCTCGCTTTGGGGGGCTAGCGCGGTTATAATCAAAGCCGCTAGCTGCTGCTGACCTAGTGAATACGCCACCTCTGATGAGCCTACGCGTACCTCGTTAAGGGTAGTTTCGCGCTCAATGCTTAGGGGAGCTGACAGGTCTGTCAGTACGTGCCAAGAACCAGCACTGGCCTTGACCACTAGAAAGCCAGTCTCAAACTTAGGCATTTCTGGGGTAGTTAGTTCTTCGTTTTGTGTTTCGTCTGTCATTTGGTATTCCTTTACTTAATAGTCTTATCGTGGTGCTTAACCATATTAAACGATTTAACTGGGCAAAAATCGCACAGATAAATAGTTGGTCCTGAATAGGCGTCTAGCTTCTCAGCTCTACGCATCTGCTCAGTGCCTGCCGAAAGTTTCTTCTTGTCTGACTTGTAATCAGCACACTGACCCTTTGGGCGGTTATGGATACTGTAGCAGGTCATCGCGTCTTCCGCAAATTGCATACGGGTATTGTAGAAAGGTAGACCTAGACCTTCCCCCTCGCCGCCAGATAGTTGCTTGACAACATCTTCTTTAAGGGCTGGGGTCATCCAGATGGCCTTTGGAACGTTCCACAAACGGCCATAGTGCAGATCGCCGTGACGTTCTGCTGTGATAGTTAAAAGGGTATCGCCTGGGTCTTCCTCGGCAGGAGGAAGCTCGTCAATGGTGCGACAGGTCTTACACACAAGTAAACGAAAATACGGTTCTTGCTCTTCTTTAGACATATAGTGCTCCTAGTAGATAGGTGTTTAGCCTATCATATTATTTTGATTTGTGTTACTTAGTTCCTGGAAGTTTAGTGTTCTTTACTCTATCATAAGTAGCTTGGGAAGCTTTATATGCTGGAACTGACCCTGGTGCCGAAACTCCTGGGACGTTTCCTCCTGTAATCATGGTTTTTGCATCATGACCAGGATTAACTTTGTCGCCAGTTTTAGCGTTGTGTGCGCCAAATGCTTCTTTGCCTCTAATTTCTACGTTCTTACCCGCACCACGGCGGTCTCTAAATAGTGCCATGATTACCAGTTATCCCAACTCTGTGTGTTACCGCTACGGTCTGTATAGGTTGAATTTTTTCTTGCTACGGTTATTGGTTTATTACCATTAGCTTTATCTGCTATTTTTGCTGCAATTGGTGCAACAACTTTTCTTGATATAAGTCCTTTTCCCTGTGCCTTTAGGTTAGCCTGACCAGCATCGCTTTTTGCATAAGCGGCGTGGTTCTTAAAGGTAACTGGACCTTTTGATAAATCTTGAATTGAATTATCCCTTTTATCTCTAAACATAGCCATTTTAACTACTTTCCTGGATTTACTTTGTTTGGGTCTTCGCTGTTGATGAATCCGTAGTTCATGTATGGGTGCAGACCTGCGCGGTTCTGTACAACCTTTTGGTCACCCATTCCTGGCTGAACTTCGGTGTTTGGGCGGCGCTTACGGTACTTACCGTCAGTTGAGCCGTTTTCTAGGCTATCGTTCAATGAACGTGATTCGTTTACTGCCATGATTGTCTCCTTAGACCATCTTATTTTTAACTCGTTTTACTGCTTCACGTCTTGAACAAGACGGGCAGATATCCGAGTTAAGGGCTTGAACTGGGTTTAAAATCAATCCACAGCTTGTACAACCTTTATCACCATTATAACTGGTACGGTTGATATCCGCTGGGTATGGTGTAGGAAATGCTGTTCCTTCGCCATCTGGGTCAGTAGAACTAAGGTCCATTATGTATTTCCTAGCGCGTTTCTGCTGGTTGATTCTGTAGTCGTAGCCTGCTGTGAGAAGTCTACGCGGGTTTGTGGTTTACCTGTAAGTTCTACAATATCGCGAATTCCGTATTCTGCCACTTCATACCCAAATTTATTAGGAAATAACTTAATTTGTGGCATTGGCGGGCGTACGTATTCCTGGATTTCCGCAGCTGTCAGGTTACCTATTCTTAGGGCCTGGGTAAGCATACGTTCATTATTGCTAGCAAAAGGGCCGATATACTCCTGTGGAGGCATCGCGGCCTCTTTTGGAACGCCTACAGGCTTATCCCACGCTCTAAATCCATATTTACCGTTTGGGGTATTAGGCATATTATCTCCATTGTGGGCTTAAGCCACGAAGCTGTGACTTACGCACGTTGTTCATCTCTAGAGGTGAACTTGAGCGGGTGTTTGCCTTACCGTCGTTTACTAGGTGAGGCGCTGGTGCTAGCGAGAAGGCCGGTGCAAACTTAGGTGTTGGAGCACCTCTCTTGGCAGCAGCCGCCTGTCTTGCGATACCGCGACTAGGCGAAAATCCTGACGGATAATAGTAGTCGCTAGGGTCAATGCGCTCGCCGCGATGAACGCCGCGCTGATAACCACGTTGCGTTTGGCGTACTTTTAGGCCGTCTAAGACCTGCTCAGATACGCTATTAGGGCGTCCACGATCATCGCGGCGAGTTCTAATTGTTCCTAAGTAACCGTCTGGGTATTCTGCGGACGGTTCACGGCCTACACCTAAGCGTAGGTAGTCAAGCTCAGAGCGGGCAACCGCTACACCACCACCACCGTAGTTAGTGTAGGTGCCATACATACCATTGGCACCGAGGTTCTGAATGTTTTGACCGGTCATACAACAAGTTTATACACTAATTAATCAAGTTTAGTTCTAAACTCTTGTCCCATAAAAACTGCCCAGTCATCTAGAATTGGCACTGATAATAGGGTAAATTCGCCGGTGTCCTTGTACCAAGCAAAACCAACACCCTGTTGCCAGTTCTCCCAGTACTTAACTGGCTTCTCATTAGGGGTAATTCCGCCCTTGACGCTAGGTACCGAACCATCTACACGGCATAGACATCCAGGGCTAAACGCAGCGTTTCTACCTGGACCAGTGCTTGTGTGGTTAGTGTGGTACAGCATTTCAATTCGGTGAATGTGCCCATAAATTACGGAAACGTGGTGATTTGAATTAATATACTTCATAGCTGTGCTACCGCTTGAATTAACCCGATCGCCGTGGATGCAACGCAAGTTTTCGTTCAACCAATACTCACCCGCTGGGTATCCGCTGGCATAGTTGATGTTTAGCTCGTCCATACGTAGTAGGTGTGGAAGGCTGTTTACTGGCCAGTCACTTGGGGTAGTCCCTGCTTGACGCATATTTGATACGGCCGGAGCATTCTCTGCTAGATACTTATATATACGGCAGTCGTGGTTACCCTCAAGGAATACAATCTCCGCATCCGGAACGGTTGCACGCTGAGCGGCTAGGTACTCGTAACCACGCTGGATGGCTAGGTTAGTCGAATTTTGGAACGCAATCTCCTGATGGTGACGGCTCTGTGCCGGTAGGTCTAAGGTATCTCCTAGGTTTACCACAGTATCCACGCCAAACTGCTGGTGCGCGTAATTTAAAATCTGTAGGGCAATATCAATTGCCTTTTCTGAATGGAACTCGATTACTGTGCCGTCTTCATAAACACGATATCCAATCTGTGTGTCTGGCAGCAAGGCAGCCAGCTTCCAATCGTTTTTTCCCTTTTTAGGCTTGACAATAGTTGATGGCTTAATTGTCATCTTCTGCGCCTGCATTAACGGGAATGGTTTAATCGGGTCTTCTTTTAGCAGTTTTGCTAATTCTTTGGCTAAGCTGTCGGACAAGTGCATGTTCCTCTCATGTGGTACGTAAATGACGTACGCTTAAATGGGATTTCTGGATGGTACTTTTTAATCAGGGCTAACGTCTCAGTTAGGTTTAGGTTTGGTCGGTCTTTTAATATTCCAAATACTTCCTGGAATTCGGCATCCTGGCTCTTTATCCAGACGCCTACCACACAGCCATCCACAGCTGCTTTACTGGCCAATATCTTTAGTTCATCTAGTAACATATTCCTTCTCTCGGTTCATGTTCATTAGTACTGTATCACAACTTGTCGTGGTACACCATGATTATTGCTGATAATTTTTACTTTGTCAAGGCATAAAAAAACCCGCCTTTCGGCGGGCTTTTTGTTGCTAACTTTAGTTGTGGTCTGACACACCATCGGTAAAGTTAGGGACGGTACGGTTAACCGCTGATTTGAACAAGCGACCGTTACCTTGGGTAGGACCAATCTGTGGGTCCTTGTATGATGGCATCTTTGTGGTGATGCCATAAGCGCGGGCTCCTGTAGCCTTTACCTTAGTACGGCTTGGCTTTGCCTGCTTGTATGGGTCAGCAGCCTGAGCTCCGCCCTTCTTGACTAGCTTACCCTTTAGTGGCTTGGCAGACGAGTTCTTTACACCGCCGGATGCGCTAGTACCCATAGTTGGGAATTTGCTGTTTGGTTGTTCCATGGATTTTACCTCTTTGGCCTAAGATGGTTGATACTTCAACAATACCGTTAATTACCCGGATATTCTTAATTAACTGAATTTACTTTAAATACGATTGCGCTGATGCTTTCACCGTTAATCTCCACAGACTGGAAACCTGGTATACATACTAGGCTGATTCCACGTGGGGCGGTGTATCCGCTGGCAATTGCAATAGCTTTTACGGCCTGGTTAACTGGACCTGCGCCTACGGCGCGGATTCTACAGGTACCCTTCTCATAAATAGCGTGCGCAATTGCAGACGCAACGGACTGCGGGTTGCTGGATGCGCTTACGCGCAACACATTATCATCTGGTGATTCGGACATTATTACCTCTGGTTGTAGTTATTACTCCCGTAGTTACTACTATAAAGGTAAAATGGGCTGAATTTAGGTCCAATCCAAATTTTCTCTAAGGTCGGGTTGGACACCGATTTCACGGTTATCCCAGTCTCCGTCAAGGACCATAAGGGCGATGATCGAGTAATTAGCCATATCTATAAAACTGTCGCGTAGGCTCTCGTTTTCAGGCGTAGCTCCGCTGTCGTACAAATGGTTAATTCTGGCCAACTTGTCATGCATACGTACTCTAAGACCGTTCAGTGGTCCACCCGGGCTCTCGCTGATGTTCTTTGGTCCGTAATCTTTGTGCTTCTTAACCAGCAGTTCTTCAGCCTCTAGGAACTTAGTAGACAGGGTGGCCTCAAACTTTTCTTGGATAACCTGCTGCTTTAGCTCTTCTGTGCTTGGTCCGGCTTTACGGATAAATTCTTTTGCTGCTTCTGACAGGGTGCTGAAGTCCCCTGGGTCGCCTGGTGTAAATGACATATTATTCTCCTTGTTTAGTGTGGCAGGAGCAACTACAGATTTTTTCTGTTGTTACTCCCATTGATAATTTAATTATTTCTGGGCAATTTTTGTGATGGCCGGTTATGCACCAGCCGCTGTGCCCTGTGCCTGATAAGTTATTACTCTTCATCTTCGTGGAATGTGTCAATATCCATACCGGAAATGGTACCGATAAAAACAAATAGACCGGTTACTACTAGGACCCCGAGAGCAATTATAAATAAAAATACAAATAGTGTTGCAATTAGTTCTAGCATTTTAGCCCTTCAGTCTCTTTAATTCTTTTTCTAGTTCGTTTATTCTAGTGCTTTGTTTATGTATAGTCAAATAACTTCTGGCTATTAAATATGCAAATATTCTTATGGCAAATGAATGCCTTTTTACTTCCTGATTAAAAGCATTCCACATTATGGTTTTTCCCTAAAAGTGGGTCCTTTAATCTTTTCTAGTATTTCTACCTCGTAGGCCAATTCGCCTTTACCGGCAGCTAGCATAGCTAGGGCGTATGAATCCGCGGCGTTATCGTCATTAAACTCTACGCCCCACTTCTTGTATACGTTTAGTAGTATTTGGTTTTTCTGTACTCCAGTACCTTTGCCGGTGATGTACTTCTTTAAAGTAGTTGGCGGAATAATGTATGGGTATTTGCCCTCAAACTTATCCAGCTCTTCATAGCAGGTTAGCTTTACTACAGCACCGAGTTCACCTAGCATATGCGCCATTGTTGTACCAAATGCGTAGCCTTCCATAGCTACTGTTACTGACTTAAATCCGCCTGATAATACGAGTAACTTTCTTAGTCTTTTGCGTATCCAAACTAATCTGTCAACGTGCATCTGTTCTGCTTTAAATACTATAGTCGAGTACTCATCCGGGTCATCGACGTTTAATATAGTTAAACCAAATCCAGAATAAGACTGGTCTATGCCGATTGCGACATTTTCTACACCAAACCCTAGCCCTGGTCCAAAAGCTTTATCTTTTGCCATTACGCAGTAAACTTACGACTTCTGGTTTTGAAGTTGTCGCCAGATGTTCTACGAGTTAGCTCACGGCTACATACAGCCGTGCTGCGTTCGTAGTTATTTACCATCGTCTCTAGCATCTTGCGGTATGAATACTTAACCAGGGCCTCTTGGCGTACATCCCCAAGTGTAGGGTCGCCATCAACTAGGGCCTTGATAATAGTAACTGTGGTCTTAGCATTACTTGTCTGATGACGCAGCATGGCCTCTGACTCAGCATAGTCCCTGTTTCGTTCTGCGTCTTTTTCATCAATAATTGCACAGGCTAGCTGAGTACCTAAGAACTCACTATACGCTGACAAGTGCGTGTATAAACGCATTAAGTCTTCGTCATCTAGCTCTGTAATATCAGCTGGAAGTTGTGGACGTGGCATAGACGTTTCGCGGTCTACTGACAGACCTTGCTCATCAAGCATATCCAAGATGTACTTGCTGGTATCGTTTGTGATTAAAGTTGTCTTACTCATTGAACCCTCCGCATTGTTTGCACTTTAGTGCTCCGCCAACATTACAGTCTGGAGCAACATTCTTACCTAGTGAGTCTACCACAAGTTGTGCGCCGTCAATGATTGGTTGAATAGCCCAGTCATCTTTACGGACAATAAACTCTTTTACTTCCTGTGTAGGCTTTGCCTCATAAATAAGCACAGCCTCTTGTGGTACATCTGTACGACCTGATAACTCTAGCACCTTCATATATAGCTGAACCTGAGCTACGTGTGACTCAAATGGTGACTTAAGGTTTTTCCAAGCCGAATCAAAATTTTGGTCTGATGCAAACCAGTTAGACCGGTCATACCACATAAAGGTACCAGCACCTACTGACTTAATCTCCAGCATAAGGTCATCGCCAAATCCTTTTAGCCAGCCGTCTGAATGGCCGGTAATCATAAGCTTGTCGTACTCTACTGGCACTTCTCTGTACTTCATAGTACCTAGGGTGTTACACGAGTCGCAGCTTTCTGGGCTAGTTGCCCACACCTGTATAGAACAGCTCTTACACTCCCATACACCGTACAACTTGCCCATATCACGAAACCAGTTCTGCCAGGTGGCGTGAATGCCGTGACCCTGCGCAAATATTAGTTCACGCTTAAACTGACGTGCTTCTGGTGTAGGATGGTTGCCCTTTAGATGAAAGTACGATGCTCTGTGGCACCAGTACTGGCTTACCATAGCTGATGGGTGCAGACCGTTAAACGATCTGGAATTATCTATTGGTTGTGATAATACAAAGCGCTCTACCTTGCTAATCACACGGGTTGTTGATTTACCGGCATCTACAAAGTTCTTCAATGCACCTGCTGGTATCTTTTTTAGTTTTTTCTCTGGCATGTTTTATATCCTCCACTGAAGAACATAACACATATTTCTAAGATTGTCTACTAGATTTTTTAGCAAGTTCTTCTAAAGTTTTTCCCTGCTTTTTTGCCTTACGTTTTAAGGCATTTCTTTCACGGTGGCTCATGCCTCCCCAGATGCCGTGGACTTCATCAGTCTTATCGGCAAACAACAAACACTGAAGCCTTACCGGGCATTCGCCTTTACCATCACGACCAAAGCAGATTGATTTAGCTTTATCAGCTATTGGTTTATATAAATCTTTATCTCGTGGCGGGAACCAAAGGTCTGGTGGGTATACCGATGAATACTCTTTAGTTACAGGGTCATATAATCTAGTGCCACATTTTGAATCATACTGCCAAGGCTCTGGCTCTGAAAATACACTAGTAAACGGGGTAGACAAATAAACTCCAATTGTTGAGCTACTTCTCTTCCGTGTGCTCCTCTATACATTGTAACAGAAATTCGCGCATTGTCAAAAAGTCATTTTCATCCATGACTACATAGTTGACGTCATTTAGGCTTATGCCCAGAACGGGCGTACGGCTGTCTAGGAGGGCCTCTGTGGTTATCTTCTCCAATACATCAGACTTTAGGGTAAACGACTTCTTACCGGTCCACTTGTGCTCAATCAAAAGGTCTTGAGACCTTACATCGCCTTTACGAAACCAAAAAGCGCCGGAGGCAACATTACGTTGACCTCCGACGATTTTAGCAAGACGTTTTTCGTGCTTTAATGATTGCTTCTGTCCTTCGGATTTAGCCAATATTCAAGGTACCCATCACGTCTTTAGTTAGTTGTTCTTGCAAGTCTACTTCTTCTCTAATTGAGTTTAGAAGCGCATCTGCACCTTGCCACTGACGTTCTGAGTAACGATAGTACGCACCCGCACGAGTAACAAGCTTATTGATGATAGCTAAGGATACAATCTCTTTGGCGAAGTCGTACTCGCCCTTATCAATACCTGCACCATCATCAAAGTAGAAATCTACAAAGGCAGTCTGTCCCGGAGGGGCTGACTTATTCTTTCTAGTCTGGAACTTGATGGTCTGACCGACCTTGCGCTTTTCCTGACCTGTACCAATCTCAATCCACTCGTCACGCTTAACATCAATGCGCGTAAAGAAGAAGTAGTTCTTAGCCTCTCCACCTGGGGTGGTGCGAGGGTCACCATACATAACACCAATCTTCATACGGAACTGGTTAATGATTAGACCAATAAAAGGACGTTCGCCACCCAGTAGGTCACGCTTACCGGCCTTTTCCATCTTGCGGAAGAACTTACCCATAAGCATTGCACCACGGCCAACTGTAAACTCTTCCATCTCCTTCTCGTCCTCGGCTGAGGGCACAAGAGCTGGGAGTGAGTCAATAACCACACAGTCTACTTCTTTGGTTTCAATGAACTCTAGAACAGCTGTAAGGGCTGTTTCCATGACATTGCTAGTAAATACGTGAACGCGTGTCTGGTCTACGCCACACATCTCTGCGTACTCTGGTACCCATTGCTCAGCGGCAATCCAGACAGTAGTAAAGTTAGGGTCACGCTTTTGGTTAGCAGCAATAGTCTTAAGTGCCAAGGCGGTTTTACCATTGCTTGCTTCACCAATAATCTCGTGCCACTGGTTAGTCGGCCAACCGCCGCCCAAAATCATATCTAGCGAAAGTGAACCTGATGTGAAACGAGTTGGAGCTGCGACTTCTGATGCTAGTACAACGGTGTTATCGCCGTACTTTTTATTAATCTGTGCTAGAACTTTTTGGAGGGACATTAGCCAATCCTATCTACAATTGTGCCTGGGTTAAAGTTATTTGCAGTGCTGACCTGCTTGGCAGCTTCGGTGTTGCCGTTAGTTGGAATTCTAACTCCCGGCATACCTGAACCAGACTGCTGAATTGGATAACCGCAGTCGTAGCAACGTGGAGCTGTCTCTGGCGTCATCTTTCCATAATTGCCACTAGAGCAGTTAGGACAACGGCCTGGGTTCATAGCACTAGACGGTAGTGTGTGACCGGCTAGGTCAGGATTATACGCAGGCTGCTGCGTTACCGGTGGGTAACCTTGATTAGGCGTATATCCTGGGTACTGCGGCGTTACTCCTGGGTTAACTACTGGAACCTGTTGCTCTGGCAATCTAGGCTGTTGCTGTGGTTGTCTAGGGGTACCTAGTTTATCTGCCCACCAATTACTCATCGTTATCTTCTTTCATTCCTGTGTACATCCCGTACAGCTTGATTAAATTAAGTTCTACTGCTGCTGACATAACTGCTAGCATACCGTTAAATGCTAAATTGCTGTAGAACTCTTTTAAAGCTTCGGAACCTGATTCTAACACAGACTCGTCAATTCCTGGAATCTTTAGCATTTCTTTGCGGTGAGTTTCAAAAGAAAACTCGGCATTCATATTTGCGTAGATAGTTAAAAATGGGATTATAGCCTCTATAGCAGCAATTCTATTGTCGGAATCTTCTTGTTCTTTTTCATGGCCTTCATCGCTTACCGGAGATAAATCAAATACTCCAATATTTTTATTTGCGTCTTCGCCAATAGTGTCATATAGAAACCATCTAAATAGTGTAGTGATTGGCACCTTGTGCACCTCACCCGGCTCTTCTGGTCCGGAAATTGGCCAGCCGATCACTTTGCCTCACCCCATTTATCTACAATCTTAATATCTGCGATTAGTGGTACTTTTAGCACTTGTATATCCTCCATAGCCTCGCGCAGTTTCTCTGCTGTTTCTTCTGCCAGTTCTGCTGGAGTAGTTAGCACCAGTTCATCGTGAACAGTAAGTATAATCTTAGCTTCTTTTGGAATCATTGTCCAAGCACGAACCATAGCAATTTTAATAATGTCTGCGGCACTGCCTTGAATCTTTGTGTTAAATGCCTGACGCTCAGCTCCTGCTCGAGCCCCGTTATCTCTAGACATAATCTCTGGTAAATAACGACGACGACCTGTTAGGGTCTTGATGTGAGCAACAGGTTTACCTGCGCGTGTAGCTGAGATTACCTTAGAACGATAGGTAGAAATTGCAGGGAACTCTTTAGCAAATCTATCAAGCAATTCCTTAGCTTCGGTCTTGGTACAGCCAATAGATGTAGCAATCTTATCTGGTCCTACACCGTACGCCATAGCGAGAACAAGTACCTTACCGGCCTTACGGTCTACGCCCATGGTGTCACCGATGGTGGTATAGATATCTCTACCCTCTAGATAGTTGTCCATCATAATTGGGTCTTCTGAGAATGACGCAATAACGCGTGGCTCAATCTGTGAGTAGTCGGCTACAACTAACTTGTGCCCTGGTGGAGCTGTGAACAAGTTACGAATAGCTTTACCGTGAGGGGTGTGTGGAGCAGGTACGTTCTGCAGGTTAGGGTTACGGCTTGAGAAACGACCGGTCTCAGCCCCGTGCTGCACAAAGTCACCGTGCAGTCGGCCATCAATTAAAAGACTATCCTTGGTCTCTGTACGTGTTTTTCCAGAGGTTGTGCGCTCAATCTCTCCACCTAGATATGGAATTACATAAGTAGATAGCAGCTTATTGTAGTCGGCATACTCTAATAGAGCGGTTACAAGTGGGTCTTTATCTCTGTATGGCTCTAATGCTTCAGCAGACACTGAGTAATCTGACTGGGATAGGTCTGAGCCTTCCTTATCTTTTTGATTACCTTTTGTAGTCAAGACCTTAGCCTTTAGACCACGGCCGCCTTCTTCTTTAGGGCCGTAGAGTAGCGCTTGCTTTTCCTGGTTAGAGTTAATGTTAAACTCACGTCCGGCAGCTTTGTAGATGTTACCACGAGCCTCATCTACCTTAGCCTCTAAGTCAATCTTTAGTTGCTCTAGTGACTCAGTGTCGATGACAGCACCGGTTAGTTTCATATCACAAAGCACGCGCAGCACATCCATCTCTAGAGCAAAAACGCGATTAAGGTCAGCGGCCTCTAGTCTAGGAGTAAGCGACTTCCAAAGTAGGAATGTGTACTTTGAGTCTAGGTAAGCATATTTAGCAACAGTATTAAAGTCATAGACTTCTACCTCTTTACCGACACCCTTTTCCATCTCGTAACCAAACTCACGCTTAAGGCAGTCAGCAAGGCCACACCTATTCTTATTACGGTTATCTGAGATAAATGACGCAATCATAGTATCAAAGTAAGGGCCGGCTGGAACACGCCCACCGTAGTACTTAGCAACTGACGTAAGGTCAAATACTAGGTTGTGACCAATGGTAAGGATGTTTTCATTAAAC
>Ga0114976_10001268_pt1 | contig 15706 bp, 15 predicted proteins | sample S_130805_EF_Meta_FD_87319 | JGI IMG/M metagenome (GOLD analysis project Ga0114976, IMG submission 87319) | Freshwater microbial communities from Lake Simoncouche, Canada to study carbon cycling - S_130805_EF_MetaG | ecosystem: Environmental > Aquatic > Freshwater > Lake | place: Lake...
TAGAGGAGTACTACGCGCGGTTGGCCAAGGTCGGCACCGGAGCACTCTGGACGGTCGCCAACGAGATCGAGCCTTGGTACCCCCAGCCCCGCTCCGTTCCCATGCTGTGGCGCTACGAGGACATGCGTCCCCTCGTGATCGAGGCCGCTTCTCTCGTCAAAGGTGAAGATGCCGGTCGTCGTGTGGTCTTTCTCGTCAACGACGAGCGCCGTGATGTCTCCGCCGCCGTAGGCCTGCTGTACAGCGGTATTCAGATCATGAACCCCGGCGAGTCCATGACGGCCCACCGTCACGCAGCCTCAGCCCTGCGCTTCGTCATCGAAGGCACCGGCGCCTGGACCATCGTCGATGGCGACCGACTTACCGTCGGCCCCAACGATTTCGCCATCACTCCCAACGGGACTTGGCACGAGCACGGCAACGAGGCCGCCGACAACTTCGTCATCTGGCAGGACGGCCTAGACATCCCACTGGTCAATGCCCTGGATGCCAACTTCTACGAGGTGCACCCCGACCTGCACCAAGTACCGGGCAAGGTCAACAACATGTCGATTCTCGAGCATGGTTCGGGAACACTCAAACCCGATAAGCGTTCGTGGTCCAAGCCCTACTCCCCACTCTTGGGTTACCCGTGGGGCAAGACCCGCGAGGCTCTCGTCAACGCAGCCAAGGTCACCGACGGCACCCCGTGGGACGGCGTCATCATGGAGTACGTCAACCCAGTCACCGGCGGCTCGGTCATGCCCACCATGGGTGCGCACATGCAGATGCTTCAGGCTGGTCAAGCGACTCAGGCCCACCGCCACACCGGATCGGTCGTGTACCACGTAGCCGAGGGCCGCGGGCACTCGATCATTGCCGGGCAGCGCTACGACTGGAAAGAGCACGACATCTTCTGCGTGCCATCGTGGGCGTGGCACGAGCATGCCAACGACGACCAGAACAACCCCGCGTTCCTGTTCTCATTCAACGACTTCCCGATGATCAACTCCTTGGCGTTGTGGGCCGAGCGTGCCTACGACACCAACGGCGGACATCAGGACCTCGGCTGACCTATGGCACGCGTGCGGATCGCCGCCGTCCCCGGCGACGGCATCGGCAATGAAGTCCTTCCTGCTGCCACCCGGGTGGTCGATGCTGCACTCGCGATGACCGGCGATTCAGTCGACTGGACGTGGCTGGACTGGGGTTGCGACTACCTCGTCGCCCACGGCTCGATGATGCCATCCGACGGCATCGCGCAGCTCGCCGACCACGAAGCGATCTTCCTCGGCGCCGTCGGGCGCCCCGATGTGCCCGATCACGAGTCGCTCTGGGGACTGCTCATTCCGATTCGTCGAGCGTTCGACCAGTACGTCAACCTGCGGCCGGTCAAGCTCTTCCCGGGCATCGCTCCCCGCGTTGTCCTGCCCGCCGGTGCCGATATCGACATGGTGATCATCCGCGAGAACACCGAGGGTGAGTACTCCGAACTCGGCGGACGCTTTGGACGCGGCACCGCAGGTGAGTTCGCGATTCAGGAGAACGTCTTCACTCGCGCGGGCATCGAACGGATCGCGCGCTATGCGCTCGACCTTGCCGTCACCCGCAAAGGTCGCATCACGTCCGCCACGAAGTCCAACGGCATCATCCACACGATGCCGTTCTGGGACGAGGTTGTGGAGCAGTGCGCGGCCGGTTACCCCAACGTCACAGTGCGCAAAGTGCTCATCGATGCCTTGGCCGCCGAACTCGTCCTGCGCCCGCACGAATTCGACGTCATCGTGGCCTCTAACTTGTTCGGCGACATCCTCAGCGACTTGGCGGCCGCCACCGTCGGCAGCCTCGGCATCGCCGCCTCGGGCAACCTCGACCCCGAGCGCCGCCATCCGTCGATGTTCGAGCCGGTGCATGGGTCAGCCCCCGATATCGCCGGCCGCGGAATCGCCAACCCCGCTGCCGCGATCTGGTCCGCGGCCCTCATGCTCGAGCACATCGGGCGCAAAGAGGCTTCCGGCCTCATCATGGAGTCCCTGACCCGCTCCCTCGCCAACACCGGCACGCGCACGGCAGATATCGGCGGCACCGCCGACACCGAATCAGCCACGCAGGCCGTCCTCGACGGCCTTGGCCGAGCAACCCGAAAGGACACCACCCATGGCTGAGCGCTCCTTCGCTGCCGAGGTTCAGCAGCTCCGCCTTGGCGCGGGCGACGAGTTCCATGGCGAGGGCATCCTCGCGGTCACCAAGGGCCTTCTGCAGTCCGGCGTCGCGTACGTTGGTGGGTATCAGGGAGCTCCCATCTCGCACCTCATGGATGTGCTGGGTGACGCGCAGGAGATTTTGGGCGAATTGGGCATCTACTTCGAGAACAGTGCGTCCGAAGCCACCGCAGCCGCGATGCTCGCCGCCTCCGTGCACTACCCCCTGCGCGGTGCGGTCACCTTCAAGTCGACCGTCGGATTCAACGTGGCCTCCGACGCGCTTGCCAACCTCGCGTCCGGCGGAGTCAACGGCGGGGCGCTCGTCATCATTGGCGAGGACTACGGCGAGGGCGCCAGCATCATGCAGGAACGCACCCACGCGTTCGCCATGAAGTCGCAGATGTGGCTGCTGGATCCCCGCCCCAACCTCACCGCGATTGTCGACATGGTCGAAAAGGGCTTTGAGCTGTCGGAGGCCAGCAACACCCCGGTGATCCTCGAGCTTCGTCTGCGCTCGTGCCACCTGCACGGCTCGTTCACCACCAAGGACAACCGCCGTCCCACGATGACGATCGAGGAAGCCGTCGAAAATCCCCGACGCGACTACAGCCGTATCGTGCTGCCACCCATGAGTTTTCAGCACGAGCAGGAGAAGGTCACCAAGCGCTGGCCGGCCGCGGTTGACTACATCACCAAGAACAAGCTCAATGAGTTTGTCGCCGAAGGTGCACAGGACTTCGGCATCATTTTGCAAGGCGGTTTGTACAACAACGTCAATCGCGCGCTCGAACTTCTTGGCCTGTCAGACGTGTACGGCAACACCAAGGTGCCGCTCTACATCATGAACGTCACCTATCCCGTCGTCGACGACGAAGTAGTGAAGTTCTGCGCCGACAAGAAGTCCGTTCTTCTGGTCGAAGAAGGCCAGCCCGACTTCATCGAGCAGAACATTCAGGCGATTCTGCGTCGCCACGACGCCACCGCCGTGCTGCACGGTAAGGACATGTTGCCCGTCGCGGGCGAATACACCCCCGGCGCCGTCACGAAGGGCGTCTACGCGTTCATCCGCAAGGTCGCGCCGCACTTGCTCGACGGCATCGATCTGCCCACCATCACACTGCCCAACGACGACCCGCGCAGCCCGTTCGCACCGCGCATCACGACCGACCTCGTGCAGGGTCGTCCGCCGGGCTTTTGCACTGGATGCCCTGAGCGACCGATCTTATCTGCACTCACGCTTGCGCAGAAGGAGGTGGGCGATCACTACATCGCCGGTGACATCGGCTGCCATCTCTTCGCCATCAATCCGCCCTTCGCTATTGGCGCGACCACGATGGGCTACGGCCTCGGCTCTGCCTCAGCCGCTGCTCTCAACGGCGCCAAGGCGACCAAGCGCCCCATCGCGATCATGGGAGACGGCGGCTTCTGGCACAACGGTCTGGTGAGCGGTGTCGGGAACGCGGTCTTCAATGAGAACGATCAGGTGCTCGTCATCGTCGACAACAACTACAGCGCCGCCACCGGTGGCCAGGATGTGTTGTCATCGCACGGCGAGGCTCCCAATCGATCCATGCAGCACCCGATCGAAGCGGCTGTGCGGGGTGTTGGTGTCACCTGGGCCAAGACCATCACGAACACCTTCAAGGTCGATGAGATGCGTGCGGTCTTTGAGGAGGCGCTCACCTCTCCGGAAAAGGGCCCCAAAGTCATCATCGCCCAGAGCGAATGCACCCTCAACCGCATGCGTCGCGAGAAGCCGATTCAGACCAAGGCCATCAAGGACGGCAAGCGCGTGGTCAAGGCACGCTTCGGCGTCGATCCCGAGACATGCACAGGAGACCACTCGTGCATCCGGATCTCGGGCTGCCCGTCGCTGACGATCGCCGACAATCCCGATCCGCTGCGCCGCGATCCCATCGCCACGGTTATCAGTAGCTGTGTTGGCTGCGGACTGTGCGGAGAGAACGCGCATGCCGCAGCGCTGTGTCCGTCGTTCTACCAAACTCAGGTCATCATCAATCCCAGTCGGTGGGATCGCATGAAGGCTTCGATCCGGCGCAGGTACATCGGCTGGCTGCAGCGCGGCATTGAGCGCCGGCTCGCGGGAATCGAGCCAGCATGACCGCGTTGATGACGACAGAAGCGTCCACGCGCACGCGCCCGATCACCATGGCAATCCTTGCCATGGGTGGCGAAGGCGGCGGCGTACTGGCGGACTGGTTGGTCTACGTCGCCGAGCACAACGACTGGTACGGCCAGAGCACCTCCGTCCCCGGTGTCGCGCAGCGCACCGGTGCCACCGTCTACTACCTGGAGTTCTTCCCCCGCGCTGGCGCAACGGCCTATCCGGTTCTGGGCACGATGCCCACGCCGGGTGAGGTCGACGTGGTCGTCGCCTCCGAACTCATGGAAGCCGGTCGCGCCATCACTCGCGGGTTCATCACTCCCGAACGCACCACCGTGGTCTCGTCCACCAGTCGCACTTACGCCATGCCCGAACGCACGGCGATGGGTGAAGGCCGCGTGGACTCCGAGGGTCTACTCCAAGCAACCCGTGCGGCTTCGAAGCGCTTTGTGCGCGGCGACTTCGCCCGCATCGCCGACGACACGGGCAGTGTCATCAGTGCCGTGCTCTTCGGCGCGATCGCAAGCGCCGACGTCCTGCCGTTCACACGTGAGCAGTTCGAGGACGCCATTCGTGCGGGTGGCAAGGGCATCGACGCAAGCCTTCGCGCGTTCGACAAGGGCTTTTCTGTCGCCGCCGCATCCGAGCGACCCACCATCGAGGTCACCATCGGGAAACGCCCCGACGACTACCTCGACCCTGTTCCCGTTGGCCCTTCAACAGCCGACATCGCACGCGCCACCGAAGATCCCAGCGCCATGGTCGGGTCTCGACTCACGGCGCAAGCAGCGCGGATCGCCCGCGACTTCCCTGCACCCGCACGTTTCAACCTCGTCATGGGACTCAAGCGCACGGCCGAATATCAGGACATCGCCTACGCGAATCTTTTCCTCGACCGCGTAGCCACCGTCGCAGCACTCGATACAGACGCCTCAGCACGTCTCACCACCGAGACCGCTCGCTACACCGCACTGTGGATGACCTACGAGGACACCATTCGCGTGGCCTTCCTTAAGACGCGCAAGAAGCGCTTCGAGCGAGTGAGCGGCGAAGCGCGCGTGTCGGACGAGCAGCTGATGGAGGTGCGCGAGTATCTCCATCCGCAGATTGAAGAAGTCACTGACACTCTGCCTACGGCGCTAGGCAGGTGGATGCTGCGCTCAAAGGCCGCCAATGCCTTGATCTACAAGGTCACCCACAAGGGGCTCAAGCTCAACACGTCGTCGGTGTGGGGTTACACGATGCTGTACACGATGGCGCGCATGCGCCCGATCCGGCGTCGGTCCCTGCGTTTCGGTCTTGAGCAGCAGCGCATCGAGACCTGGCTGGGTCTCATTCGCCAGTACGCCCCGGTGGATTACGCATTTGCGTGCGAGATCGCCGAGTGCGCGCAGGTCATCAAGGGCTACGGCGAGACCCACGCCCGTGGCTGGGCCAGCTTCGAGGGGCTTATGGCACAGGTGCCGGCGCTCTCCGCCGATCCTGCAACCGCCGCAACTCGGCTTGTGGCGTTGCGCAAAGCTGCACTGACCAACTGACGCACTCTCGAAAAGCCAACCCGCCGAACTAGTCGTTGCTCACCGGCACGCCGGGCAGTTGATTCTTGCGGAACGGCCACACGAACTCGCGTCCGCCAGTGATGCCCTTGCTTCGGAAGATCAGCATGAGGACCAAGATGAGGCCGAGCACGATCGGTCGGGTGCCCTGCGGTATCTGAATCGTGAGGGACGCCAGCGTGATGCCCGCCTGAAGCTTGACCAAGATCAGGTCGACCAGAGCGAACACCAGAGTGCCCACCACCGCGCCGCTCAGCGACAGCATGCCGCCGAGCACCAGCATCGCCAATGTGACGAAAGTCAGGTCGATGTTGAGCTGACTTGCCTGCACCACTCGGTTGGTCAGGGCGAAGAGGCCACCGGCCACACCCGCAATTACTCCGGAGACCGTGAAGGTGATGATGCGCTGGGTGACCACGTTGATGCCTGACGCGGCCGCAGCAGTGCCATCCTCGCGAGCGGCCCGCAGCAGGCGTGCCGGACGCGTGCGCTGGAAGAGCCACGCCACGATGATCGCGCCCATAGCGAAGAGCATCGTGAGCCAGACGTTGAGAACATCCGGGATGCCGACCATCGACTGGCCACTCTCCGGGCCGATGCTCGACCAGTAGGTCAGGACCTGGTTGACCAATCCCAGCAGCGCAAACGTGGCGATGCCCGCCTGCAGCCCGTTGAGGCGCATGAGCGCAGGCGACACGACCAACGCGAGCACACCGCCGACGATGCCTCCGATGAACACCGCTAGTACCCATGGGGAACCGATGTCGTAAAGGAAGGGGAAGAGGTTTGGAAGAAGCGAGTGCTTAAGAGTGGGATCAATCGTGAGCAAGCCAACGGTCCAGGCACCCACGGCAACGAAGGCGACGTGACCAAAGCTCAGGACTCCAGAGGTGCCGATGAACATCTGAAGCGCCACAACAATGATCAGGTCGACCAAGGCGTACTGCATCGCGATCTGGTTGCTTTTGCCGAAGAGGCTATTGACGGCGACGGCGGCAAAGACCAGAAGCAGCAGGCTGACCAGCGACCAGCCCGGCGCCAAGCGGTAGCCACGTGAGCGCTTGACGATGGATGGGGTGGTCATGTGCGCACCGCCCCTCGTCCACGCACAAGTAAGCCTGATGGTTTAAGTAGCAGCACGACAATGACAAGTACGTAGACGAACGCGTCGCGGAAGTTACCCGCGCCCTGCGGCAGCCACGTCTCCAGCATCGACGATGCGAACCCCACCACGAAACCGCCTGCCAGTGCCCCGGAAATCTTGTCGATGCCACCGATGACCGCTCCGACCAAGGCGAGAACCGTGATGCGTACACCGAACGTCGGACCGACCGCGCCACTCTGCGTGGTGAGGACGAATGCGACAGCCGCCGCAAGCACACCACTGAGCACGAAAGACAGGCCGATGACGCGACTTGCAGGAATGCCGACCAGCCGGGCCGTGGTGAAGTCGGCCGCCGCAGCCTTCAGCTGCAGACCCAGAGTCGTCCTTGTCAAGAACAACTGGAGCAACACCAAGAGGATCGCCGACAGAACGATCGCCGTGACGGAGAGCAGCTGCACACGGATGCCGGCGACATCTACCGACTGCGACAGATTGCTGGCCACGGGCGCTGAGCGAACGTTGTTGCCGAAGATGAGTTCGTAGACGCGCTGCAGAAGGAAGCTGACGCCGAAGGATGCAATGAGCAACGTGGCCGGCCCCGCTTTGCGCATGCGCGAGAAGACCGCAAGCTCCATGAGCAGCGACAGGATCACTGCGACAAGGATTGAGAGCGGAATCGCGACGAACCAGCCGAGGTCCCAGGTGAGCACAAGGGCATAGCCGGCACCCGTGATGATTTCACCGGTGGCAAAGTTCGCGAGGCGAATGACTCCAAAGACCAAGCCGATCGCGAGCGCCGCGAGACCGAGGACCGCGCCCGCAGACAACGCGTCAACGAGTGACTGAATGAACTGACTCATCCGAAGTACGCCTCCGTCAGAATCTGGACGTTCTCTGCGTCCTCGGGCTTGAGGCTCAGGGTGATGACTCCGTCGTGCAGCACATAGGTGCGATTGCAGAAGGCAATAGTGAATTCGGCGCGCTGCTCGACCACAAGAACTGCCTTGCCCGCCGCTCGAACCGCTTCGAGTGCCTCGAAAACCGTGTCGACGGCCGTGGGGGAAAGGCCAAGTGACGGTTCGTCGAGCATGAGGACGTCGGGGTCGGACATCAACGCGCGGCCGATAGCCAGTTGCTGCTGCTGACCGCCAGAGAGAAGTCCGGCCGGTCGGGCCGCAAACTCACGCAGGATGGGGAACAAATCCATGATCTTGTCCATGGCCTCGTGGGCCCCTGCCTTGGTGCGACGCGCAACTCCACCGAGTCGAAGGTTGTCTTTGACCGACAGGTCGGCAAACACGTGACGGCCTTCGGGCACAAGGGCGATGCCCAGTCGGACAACTTTCTCGGGCACTAGCCCCGAGGCGTCCCGCCCGTTGATACGCACCGAACCGCTGCGTGCCGTGGCTCCCATGATCGCCAAAAGGCTGGAGGACTTACCGGCGCCGTTGGGGCCGATGAGTCCCACCGCTTCACCGCCGGCGACGGAAAGGTCGATGCCTCGCACGGCAGGCACGCCGTTGTACGCCACGGTGAGACCCGTGACGTCAAGGCCCACGGTGCTGGTCGCTGAGCTATCGATGGACACTGCCACTCTTTCCCAGATAGGCCTCGACGAGTGCATCACTGTTACGCACCTCTGCGGGTGTGCCCTCGAGCAGTGTCTTTCCTTCGACGAGGACATGGATGCGATCGCACACGTCGAGGATGAGCTTGACGTTGTGATCGATTAGCAGAACGCCGATGCCACGATCCCGCAGCGACCTGATGTTGTCGGCGAACTCGCCAATTTCACCTTCATTGAGGCCTGCGGCCGGCTCGTCAAGCAGGACGTACGACGGGTTGGTCGCGAGCGCGCGGGCCACACCCACGCGGCGCTCGACGCCATGCGGCAAGGCAGCAGCCGGACGGTCCGCCCATTGACCGAGATGGAATTCCTCAATGAGGCCATCGGCTCGCCCACGGGCGGCCTTCGCCCTCTGGCCGGTGCCGACCGCTGTCACGACGATGTTCTCGTGGACGGTAAGGCCGTTGAATAGATGACCGTGTTGAAAGGTGCGCGCCAAGCCGTGGCGGGCGCGAGTGAACGGCTTTTCGCGCGTAATCGCGCGGCCATCGAGCTCGACCGTGCCGGTATCAGGCTGGTCGTAACCGCTGATGATGTTGACGAGGGTGGACTTGCCGGCACCGTTGGGGCCGATGAGACCGAGTACCGCGTGCGGCGTGACCTCGAGGCTTACGTCTGTCAGCGCCTGTACACCACTGAAGGACCGGGAAACCCCGGTCACGCGCAATGCGCGTGACCGGGGCTCCTGGGTTTGCGTCATAAAGGCAGACCGATTACGGGTTAACGACCGTGGTCGGAGCCTGCTCTGCGACGTAGGTGAGCTTGCCGTCCTTCACGACGAGAATGCGCATCGGGCGCTTCACGTTGATGTGCAGGTCGGGTGAGAAGGAGCTCGGGCCGGCCAGGGTCGGCACGTCCATGAAGGTCTCCATTGCTGCGGCCAGCTTGTCGCCATCCCAGCTGCCAGCCTGCTTGTAGGCCTCGAGGATGAGCTGAAGCGTGGTCGGGCCGGTGACGAAGCCACCGACGTCAGGCGCACTGCCGTACTTCTTGGCGTAATCCGCAGCAGCAGCGTTGACGGCCGGGTCCGGGTCGTCACCGTTCTTGGACGCGTACGTCACGACGTAGTAGTCCTTGAGGTTCGGGATAGCGCCGACCCAGAAGTCGCCGTCCATGCCGAAGCCGGAGACGATGGGCTGGTTCAGGCCGCCATCGCGGATCTCCTTGGCAACTGCGCCACCACCGGGGTTGTAGCCACAGTTGAAGATGACGTCAGGCTTGGGGCCTGCCGCGATCTTGGAGACGGTCTCCTTGACGGAGTCGCCCTGAGTGTACTCGTAGGTCTGAATGACCTTGCCACCGAGAGCAGTGAACGCCTTGTCGACGATCGCGCACTGGTTCTGGGTGTACTTGATCGAGTTGTCCTTGAGGAGGACAGCATTCTTCCAGCCCTTGCTCGCCGCGAACTCGGCCATGATGGAGGCCTCACCCGGGGTTCCGTCGCCTGCGGAGAAGCCAATCTTCAGGCCACCCTTGGGGCCGTAGATCGGGTCGCCCACGCACGGTGCGATGTTGAGGACATTCTTGGCCTCGGCAACGAGAGCCGCCGGTGACGAGACGTCGTAGTCGCAGGTGACGACGAGGACGTTGGCGCCCTGATCGAGAACCTGCTGTGCATCGGCCGCGTACTGATCGAGCTTGCTCTCGGTGTCGACAAACTTGACCTCGATCGGCTGGCCATTGACGCCGCCGGCGGCATTGACCTTGTCGATCTCCTGCAGCAGGGCGTTACGGGCCGGCGTATCGATCGGGCCCATGAAGCCACTGCCGGCCTGGACGATGCCCAGAACGAGCGGGTCGCCAGTGGCGGGGGCAGCGGCGGAATCCGAAGCCTCGGCAGAAGCGGTTTCCGCTGCAGCCGAAGACGAGTCAGAGCTGGAGCTTGACGAGCAGCCGGCGAGAACAACCGTGCCGACGGCAAGCACCGCAGCGAAAGACATGAGACTGCGTCTCACGTGACCTCCCTAGATCTGGTTTCCCCGTTCCGGTCGAAACGAGGCTCACCACAGCAGTGCGCTGGGGTAGGTGCGCAGTGTGACATTTGATCAAGGATGCGGCAATGCCTTCGAGAAGGTGACACGCACTTGTTACACAGTGAAGGCGCGAGCGCGACATTTCGGACACAAAGTCGGCTGTCGTTCGCCGGGGCCTCTCGCGAGGAGGCCTATGAAATGTCAGCCACCGATTCAGGGCCCAACTGCCGGTAATCCAATCCTGACATCAGGTCGCCAATCTTGGGGAGGGCGACCTGCTGATGCTCACCGTCGCCGGCGAGTGCCTCCGCCGCCATCGTGACCGACGTGTTCAGATGCTGCCTGAGCCAACGGACTGCATCCGGGCCGTCGCCTCGCAACAGTGCCGCCAACACACTTGCGTGCTCGTGAGCCCGCGTCGCCTGGGCATCCGCACGCCCCATCCACTCGACTCGATACCGCTCTGAATTGCGCCATGCCGGCACCAGACTTCGAACCAGCCAATCTCGTCGAGATGCCTCATAGATGGCAAAGTGGAAGCGCTCATGCGCGTCGCGAGCGGTCACCAGATCACCACCTGCGATTGCGGAGTCCATCTCGGCGAGGGCCGTGGCCGCCCGGGCACCGTCGTCTGGCGTGAAGGAGGCGGCGGCTTCCCACACCGCAATCGTCTCCAAGTGCATGCGAGTGAAGTAGGTGTCCTGCAGGTCATCGAGTGTCCGCTCTCTCACCCGAGCGCCCTTGCGAGGCTCCATCTCAACCAGGTCGAGGGCGGCAAGGCGTCGGATGGCCTCGCGGACCGGCATCATGCTCATGCCCAGCTGCTCGGAAAGCTCCTTCAGGCGCAGGGGGGAACCGGGGGCAAGCCGGCCTTCAATGATGGCGTCGAACAGGGCGCGGGCGGCGATGTCGGACGCGCTGTCGACCTGTGCCTTGGGCAGCATCCCCGCAAGTTATCAAATATCGCAGATGCCCCGAGACCTATTCGTTAGTCCCGATTGCGGATGTCCCAGTGACTGTTGGTCTGGACAAAGTCTCTGGGTGCGGCCAAAGCTTCTCGCAACGTCGGCGGCCATGGGGCGGAGCCTTCGGTGGTGCTCGATGCATGCACAATCACTATTCGCCCCGAGACGGCACAGACACCGTCTTCGCGATGAACCCCAAAGCCGAAGGTGCAGGAACTTCCCCCCACCTTGACCACGCCGACGCTCACGGTAAGGAGGTCGTTGAAGTACAAGCGCGCGCTGTAGTCCACCTCGACGTGCACCCTCGGAATGACGGGGATGTGATCGGTCTCGCCGATGCAGCGGTACAGCTGATGCTCGGCCTCCTCGACCCAGCGCAACGCAGCGGCAAAGTGGTTGTGCCCAGAGGCGTCGGTCTCATGCCACGCCAGTCGCCGGGTCACGATGATGCGGGCGCCAGTGACCTCGTCTAGGGGATCCATAGTGCGCATCGTTCCATGGACGACGTCGCGCTCAGCCGTCAGTGCCCGTCGAACTTGCCTCGAGCAGCGTCTGCACGAACGCCTCGAGCGGTTGCGCACCGGAGATGCCATAGCGCCGGTCGAAGACGAAGAAGGGAACGCCATTAGCGCCGAACTGCCGCGCCAGATCTCCATCCTCCGCGACCCGAGCGCGATAAACCCCGGAGTCAATCGCCGCACGTGCCTCGTCGACGTCAAGACCGACCGCCTCCACATGCGGAAGAATCTCGTCGAGCGTGAAGATCGGCTCGGCCCTTTCGAAGTAAGCGGAGTAGAGGCGCTCGAGAAGTTCCTGCCCGCGGTGATGATTGTTGTCGTGGTCCTGATCCTGAGCCCAGAGCAGCACCTCATGGGCCAGTTCGGTGTTGCCACTCGTGGTGTCCAGCAGTTGGTAGGAAAGTCCTTCGCCACGCGCGACCGCAGTGACCTGGCCCATCATCTGCTCGGCACCGGCCACATCGGTGCCATATTTGCTCGCGATGACCTCGACGGTGCGACGGCCCTCGGTGGTGGCGTGTGGATCCAACTGAAATGCCCGATGCACGACCTCCACATCGGTGAGCCCGGTGTCGACGAGCGCACGCTCAAGGCGACGCTTACCGATGAAACACCACGGGCACACAACGTCGGACCACACTTCGATCTGCATGAATCTCCTTGACTTAGAGGGATTCCACCCGAAGGCGGTAGCGCATCGTGTGCGACTCCTCCGGCTGCAGGGTGATCGCATCGGTGCCGACATTGCCACCTTCGATGCACACGAAATTCGTCCAATCATCGGGTGTGATGTCGTTCATGGTGGCCGCCTTGGCCTCCCATGGATTCCACACGATTGTGCTGGCCGACGAAATCTTTCGCACATGGATTACCCGGCCAAGCCCCGGATCCACCACGCGCACCACCGAGGTGGAGCGGTACACGCGGTCGATCTCCCCCGTAAAGGTGACATCACCTGACTGAGTGCTTTCAGTGCCGTTGTTGAGTTTGTCGAGATAGGTGGCGCCGTCAAGCCCTTCCACGCGCACCTGTCGCACATCAGATACGTGGAGGTAGGTGTGCAGCGCCTCTTCGTACGTGAATTCTTGATCGCCGGTGTTCTCGATGGTGAGTGCGAGGTCCAGCACCGGCCCGGCGCTGATGGCATAGGTGGCGCGGTAAGCACCCGGGAAAAGTGGGCTTGTCACCTTTGACTGGTCGAGTTGGAACACCGCGACCTTTGCGGTGGGCCCCTCGGCGATACCCATCTGCTTCCATTTCGCCGTCCGCGCGAATCCGTGGGATGGCGTCATGTCACCGGACACTCCCGAGCCAAACCACGGGAAGACGACAGGCACACCGCTGTGCACCGACGCGTCCGGAGCGATATCCGGGCGGGCGCTGATCCACAGCACGGGTGGCTGGTCAGTCGGCGCCCAGGTCAACAGGTGGGCGCCGCGATCGACAACGCTCGACTCGCAGGTGGTGCAACTAAGGGAGTGCATGAGGTCAGCCTACGGACGGGCGCTGAGTCCGCCGTCCAGAACCAACGCCTGGCCAGTCATGAAGCTCGACGCGTCGCTGGCCAGAAACAGTGCGCCCTCGGCGATCTCAGCCGCGGTTCCCCAGCGTCCCATCGGCACATCCGCGAGGACGGCCACCTCAACGGAGTCCTCCTCGCGCAGGAACTGCGTGAGATCGGTCTCGATCCAACCGGGGACAAGCGCGTTGACGCGCACTCCCTGCGCTGCCATCTCGATAGCGACGCTTTGCGTGACCGAGATGATGGCGGCCTTGGCTGCTCCGTAGTGCGACATCATCGGCGCGCCACGCAGTCCGAGCACAGACGACACGTTGATGGCGGATCCATGTCCGCTGGCCACGAGCGCAGGAAGCGCTGCCTGCAGTAGCTCAACAGATGCATCGAGGTTGAGGCGAAGGGTCTTCTGCCAACCCGACGTGCGCATAGACGCTAAGGGAACCGAGAAGGAATTGCCGCCAGCGTTGTTGACGAGAACGTCCAGACCACCGAGTCCCTCCACTGCCGCCTGCACGATGGAGTCCGCTGCGCCCTCGCTTGTGACATCGACCGCGACCGCGATGCATCGTCGCCCCTGTGACTCGATCTCGCCTGCGAGTTCGGTGAGCGCATCGGCTGACCGTGCTGTGATGACCACATCGGCTCCCGCCATAGCAAAACGCACCGCTATGGCTCGACCGATGCCTCGGGAGGCACCGGTCACGATGGCACGGCGGCCCAGCAATTCGTCAGACATGGGCGACACGCTGCTCACCCTGAGACGTGGCCTCACGCCACACCTGTTCGGCACGCTCAATGAGCTCATCCGTGGTGCCGCGGGTGTGTGAGATGCGCACCACGTGTCCCGCGACTGTGGCAACAACCGGGACTGCGGCATCGCCTAAGAGAGAGGAGTCCCGAAGGTCCACCACGACATCTAGGCCATTGGCACGCTGGGCGGCGCGTTCCAGAGTTCGCACGCAGTCGTCAGGATGCTCCAGATCGGTCACGAGCTGAGCCTTGGTGAACCGGGCTACCTCGCGATCACTTCCGCAACCCATGACGAACCAGCCTTCACGAGCAAACCGCAGGGCAACGAACTGGCCCAACTCCGTGTGGGGATCGGTGATGAGGATGCTTGGAGTGGTGTCCGCGGGCATGGTTCATCGTGGCACGTCTGGCGCGCCTAATCCATGAGAGCCCCGGTGTGACCGTTTCGTGACCTACCATGGCAGCACGCCCGTCAATCGGAGGTTGCCATGAAGAGGTCGATCACTCGTACCGGCGTCGCACTTGCCTCCGTGGCGGCCATCGCCGTGTTCTCACTCGCCGCATGCTCCTCGGGCGGTTCCGAAGCGGGCTCCGATGGAGCCACCCCGACGCTCTCGGCTTCCGATAGCGCCATCCCCTCTGACTCGACTCAACCATCGGACCCGGGACTCGATACCGGTGCGGAAGTTCCCGTCGATGCGGCGGGTGCCGCCTGCGAGGCCTACTTCACAGTCGATCTCCTCAACAGCCAGTACGCCGGCGGTGCCGTCAAGCAAGGTGAGATCACCGAGGCCGATGCGCGCTCCGAAATGCAGGCCGACCTGTTCGAGATGAACAAGCAGGCCAAGGCAGCGGCGGCCGACGGCTCCGGCTCCGCCAAGCTCGCCAAGAATGCGTTGAAGATGAAGCAACTCATTAAGGCTCTCAAGGCTGGCGCGCCGCTGTCCGCATTGTCGAAGAAGAACCAGCAGAGTTTTGCCACCTACTCCCTGCGCGTGCAAAGAGCCTGCGACGCCCTGGGCTACCCGCTCCCCGACGAGAACGTCACGGCTCGCTCCACAGCCGGTATCAAGCAGTAGCGCATGGGGGCTTCTGACCGTCTGGTCTGGGTTGACCTGGAGATGACCGGGCTCAGCACAGAGCATGACCAGATCGTGGAGATCGCCTGCATCATCACGGAGTCCGACCTCACCGAGGTGGATGAAGGCATCTCGCTCGTCATCAAGCCGGACGATGCACCGCTGGCTGCCATGGACCCGGTGGTCGTCAAGATGCACAACGACTCGGGCCTGATCCACGAGATTCCGAATGGGATTGCGCTGGCAGATGCCGAAGCCCAGGTGCTGGCCTATGTGAAAAAGCACGTGCCCGAAGCCCGTAAGTCA
>Ga0114976_10001270_pt1 | contig 15702 bp, 15 predicted proteins | sample S_130805_EF_Meta_FD_87319 | JGI IMG/M metagenome (GOLD analysis project Ga0114976, IMG submission 87319) | Freshwater microbial communities from Lake Simoncouche, Canada to study carbon cycling - S_130805_EF_MetaG | ecosystem: Environmental > Aquatic > Freshwater > Lake | place: Lake...
GACTCGCCCCGACCAGCCGATCAGGTAGGTCTCGAACTCGCCGCGATTGGCGGCCTGCAGCGAGGAGGCGAACTCCATGGCGCTCAGCTTCAGCTCGAAGCCGGCCTCCTTCACCATGGCCTGGATCACCTCGCCGACCTGGCGGAGGTCGGGGTTGTTCGGGATCGTCATCTCGACCGCGACGGGCAGCGTCACGCCGGCGGCGCGCAGCAACTCGCGGGCCTTCGGCACGTCGCGCGGCTCCGGCCGGAAGCCCGGCACGGCGAGCGGATTGCCGGGCGGCACCGGCTGCGCGGTGATGGTCCAGGCGCCCTCGTAGACCACCTGGTTGATGACGGCGCGATCGATCGCCAGCTCGAAGGCCTGGCGCACGCGCGCATCCTTGCCGAAGGGCGTATTGGCGCGCGCGCCGTTGCCGGTGTTGTAGGTGATGCCCTGGTAGCCGAGCCCGTCATACGCCACTGTCTTCAGGCGCGGGTTGCGCTGGATGGTCCTCATGTCGTCCGGCTCGACCCGCTCCATCAGCTCGAGCGCGCCGGATTGCAGGTTGGCGAGCCTGACCGTGTTGTCGGGGATTGGCAGGTAGCTGATGCGCTGGAGGTGGATCTTCCCGGCATCCCAGTAGTCGGGGAAGCGCTCCACCACGATGCGGTCCTGCGCGACGCGCTCGACGAAGCGGAAGGGGCCGGCGCAGACCGGGCGCGAGCCGAAATTCCGCCCGGCCGCCTCGGCCGCCTTCGGGCTCACGATCATCCCCGCACGGTCGGTCAGCTGGCTGAGGAAGGGCGCCGAGGGCGCCTTCAGGCGCAGCACTACGGTCTGCGGGTCGACCACCTCGATGGCGTCGATGGCGTTGATCTCGCTGCGGCGGAAGCTGCCCTGCAGCGTCAGGTGGCGGTTCAGCGAATACTTCACCGCCTCGGCATCCATGACCTCGCCGTCGTGGAAACGCACGCCCTGGCGCAGCGTGATGCGCAGCGTCTTCGGATCGTCCCAGTGATAGCCGGTGGCCAGTTGCGGCACGATCGCCAGCTTCTCGTCGATGTCGAACAGCTTGTCGCAGAGCGAGGCGAAGACGATGCGGCCGACGAAGGTGCGTGCCAGCGTCGGGTCGAGAATGTCGGGGTCTTCCTTCAGTCCGATCCGCAGCGTCTGCGCGGACGCGGCGCTCGTGGACAGCAGAAGGGCGGCCAGCAGCCAGGCGCGGATCATGCGGTGACCTCGGTCGGTTGGGGGGAGGGTGTGTCGATCTCGAAGGCGGCCTGCAGCGCGGCAAGCCGGGCGCCGCCGGCGGCGCGTGCGCGCAGCACGGGCGCCGGCGGCAGTTCGGCGGCGCGCAGGCAGGCGGCGAAATGCGGGCCGGGATGGCCGGGGCGCAGCGTGTCGATCGGCGGCGCCTGGTCCTCGAGCCAGGTGTCGGTCGTGCGGCAGGCCTCGGCGCCAAAGGCGCAGCGCGGGTGGAAGCGGCAGCCGGCGGGCAGCGCGATCGGGCTCGGCGGGTCGCCTTCCAGCAGCGTGGTCGCTGCGCCATTGCCCGGCACGGCGGCGAGCAGCGCACGGGTATAGGGATGCCGCGGATTGCCGAAGACCTCGGCCGTCGCGCCGAGCTCGATGATGCGCCCCAGATACATGACGGCCACGCGGTCGGCGATATGCCGCACCACGCCGAGGTCGTGGCTGATCAGCACGAAGGTCAGACCGAATTCGCGGATCAGCCCGGCCAGCAGGTTCACCACCTGCGCCTGGACCGAGACGTCGAGCGCCGAGACCGGCTCGTCGCCGATGACCAGCTTCGGGTTGCTCACCAGCGCGCGGGCGATCGCAATGCGCTGGCGCTGCCCGCCGCTGAACTCATGCGGCCAGCGCCGCGCGGCATCGCCGCCGAGCCCGACTCTTTCCAACAACTCGCCGACACGCTGCCGCTCGCCGCCGCGCGGCACGACGTAGTGCAGCCTGAGCGGCTCGGCGATCGCGTCGCCGACCGTCATCCGAGGATCGAGGCTCGCGAAGGGATCCTGGAAGATCATCTGCATGTCGCGCCGGCGGCGGCGCAGCGCCTTCGGCGGCAGCGCGCCGAGATCCTCGCCCATGAACTGCACCGCGCCGTCATCCGGCTCGAGTAGCCTGAGCGCCAGGCGGCCGAGCGTCGACTTGCCGCAGCCGCTCTCGCCGACGATCGCCAGCACCTCGCCGCGCTCGACCGACAACGTCACGCCATCGACCGCGTGCACCGCGCCACGCGCGCGTCCCAGCCCGTCGCGCACGGGGAAGCGCTTGGCGAGGCCATTGAGCTCGAGGATCGCGCTCATGCCGCCAGCATCTGGTCCAGGGGCGCGCGCCAGCAGGCGCTGGCATGGCCATCGCCCATCTCGAAAAGCGGCGGCGGCTCGGCACACGCCGCAATCCGGAAGGGGCAGCGCGGCGCGAAGCGGCAGCCGGGCGGCGGCGCGCGCAAATCGGGCACGGTGCCGGCGATGCTGGCGAGCCGCGTGCGGCCGCCCTCGATGGTCGGCGCGGCGCCGAGCAGGCCGACGGTGTAGGGATGCTCCGGCCGGGCAAACAGCCGCTCGACCGGCGCCTGCTCGGCGATCCGGCCGGCATACATCACCGCCACCTCGTCGGCATGGTCGTGCACGAGGCCGAGGTCGTGGGTGATCAGCAGCACCGCCGTTCCGGTCTCGCGCTTGAGTTCATCGAGCAGGGCGAGGATCTGCGCCTGCACCGTCACATCGAGGGCGGTGGTCGGCTCGTCGGCGATCAACAGCTTCGGCCGGCAGGCGAGGGCGAGGGCGATCATCACCCGCTGCCGCATGCCGCCCGAAAGCTGGTGCGGATACTGCCGGGCCCGCCGGGCGGCATCGGGGATCCGCACGCGGGCGAGCCATTCGATGGCGCGGTCCATGGCTGCGCGCGCGTCGAGGCCGGCGTGCAGGCGCAACACCTCGGCGACCTGCTCGCCGGCGGTGAAGGCCGGGTTCAGGCTGGTCATAGGCTCCTGGAACACCATGGCGACGTCGCGGCCGCGCACGGCCTGCCCCTCCAGCAGGCGGATGTTGCCCGAAACCCGGGCCGAAGCCGGCAGCAGCCCCATGATGGCGAGCGCCGTCGCCGACTTGCCGCAGCCGCTCTCGCCGACCAGCGCCATGGTCCGGCCGGGCGCGAGCGCGAAGGAAACGTCGTCCACCGCCCGCAGCGGACCGCGGTCGGTGGCGAAGGCGACGCCGAGCCGCGCGACGTCGAGCACGGGCGTCATGCGCCGATGGCCCGGAAAGGTTCTGAGGAGGGGAGCACGCCGCTTGATGACATGGCGGCCAGGTAAGGCAAGTCCCGGGCCGCGGCGCGCCGCGGCCCGGTCACGCGGTGACTACCGCCGGCCGCCCACCGGCATTTCGGCGACTTCCTGGATCGGCATCCGCAGCCGGGGCGCCTGGGCCATCATCGTGCCGGTATCCGGCCGGTTGTAGATGAAGCCGTAGGTCGGATAGGTCCGGCCGAAGCTGGCCTCGTCATAGCCGACCTGAACCCGCACCGCGGTCCAGTCGTTGAAGGGCGAGACGTCGATCACGTTGGCATTGTGCACGATCGAGCCCTTGCGCAGGCCCGGACCTTCCCAGTTGGCGTGGTCGATCTGCACGTGCCGCGGTCCCAGCACCCGACTGACCACTGCGACATGGCCGTTCCGCATGCCGCCCGAGGCGCGGAAGGACAGCACCGAGCCGGGCTCCGGCCGGTTGCCGCGGTCGTAGCGCCCATTCGCGGCATACCACCAGGTCCGGGCATTGCCGCGAATCTCGATGCCGCTGACGTCGCGGGCATAGGGCACGCATTGCAGCCCGCCGCGTGGCCGGCCGCCGAAGCGCGACTCGCCAGCCCAGCCGCCGGTCGCATAGGCGTTGTAGGCGAAGGGGCTGCCGTTGAAGGCCAGCACGGTCGGCCCCAGGCTCAGATTCAGCCCCCGGTTGCGCGGCTCGGCGATATCACGCGCCAGTGGCGCGACACTGGTGCCGAAGGCGAGCACCGCCTGGGAATCGGGCGCCGCGGCCTCGGTCCCCCCCGACCGAGTCCGCGACGCCACGCGCACCCCGTGATGCCGGTAAGCCTGGTGCCGGCTGACCGCATGCGACGTGGCGTGGTGCGCCGTCGTCGCGTGCTGACCCCGCCGGGCCGTCGCTGCCTCCGTCGCGGGCGCGAAGACCGCCCCCCCAACCAGGACGCAGACAGCGATGGACGTGGTGGAAACCCGCATCGATACCCCCGTTTTGGACCCCCTCGCTCGCGATCCCGAGATCGCAGGCGTAGACCAGGGATAGGGAGGGGGGTGCGGATGCGACAACCCGCCGCGTTGAAACAGAGCGAAATAGACTGTGATTCGTCCAAACCGCATGGCTGGCCTGCACGGCCTGCGGAGGATGATCCTAGCAGATGTCCCAGAAATGCGACCTGCCACAGTGTGGCGGCAGAGATGCAACAGTGTGGATGCTTCGGGACTCGGTGTGAATCGCGCAATAACGCATTGAAATGATTAACTGGGGACTCGGGCCGGTTCGCGCGCTGCGGCGCAGGAACCGGCCCGGAGTCGGGGTCTCAGCGGCAGGCGTTGACCATGATCTCGACCAGGTGACGCGGGTCGGCCATGTTCGCCTCGACGCAGGCGCGCGCCGGCCGGCCGGCATCGCCCAGCCATTCCACCCAGACCTTGTTCATCGCGTCGCGGTCGGTGATGTGCTTGACCCAGATCTGCGCGTTCAGCAGCCGGGTCTTGTCGGTGCCGTTGGCCTCCAGCGCGGCGTCGATCTTGGCGATGACCTCGCGGGTCTGGCCGGTGATGTCCTTCGACAGGTCGTCGGCGGTGATGCCGGCGAGGAAGACGAAGTTGTGGTACTCGACCGAGGTCGAGAGGATGGCATTGCTGCCCTGGCGGGTGATCTTCGACATTGGGGCGCCCCTCTGTTGCGGACCCTGGCCTTCTAGCAGGGACGCGCTCGTCCGTCAGGGCACCGCGTAGCTGCTGCCCGAGGCCGCGGCGCCGATCATGGTCTCGAACACCGAGACACCGTGGATGGCGTCCTCGAGCGGCAGCGGATAGGCCGGGCCACCGGCGACCGCGGCGGCGAAGGCCTCGAGCTCGGCCGCCTCGATATCGACCTTCGGGAAATCCTTGACCCAGGCCTCGCCATTGCCGGGCACCGGGGTGAAGACCAGCTGCTGCTGACCGCGCATCTCGAGCGAGCCCTTGGTGCCATAGAGCGCGACGCGCCAATCCTGCGGCGCCAGCGACAGGGTCGAGAAGGTGCAGGTCGCGCCCGAGGCGAAGCGCGCCAGCATCGCCGTGGTGTCGTCCACGTGCTTGGAGACCCGCGGGAAGCTCTGCACCGTCACCTCGGCGAAGGGGCCCATCAGGTTGATCAGCATGTCGATCATGTGGATGCCCATGCCACCCATGCCGCCGAGCGGGCTCTCGGTCCGGTCGGCCCGCCACATGCCCTCGACCCATTGGGCCGCGGCCGGGCCGTTCATGTGGCCCTCGGCATGCAGCACGGTCCCGAGCGCGCCCTCGGCCAGCAGCCGCTTCATCTCGGCGGTCGCCGGCAGGAAGCGGCGGTTGTGGCCGAGCGCCAGCACGACGCCGGCCTTGCGGCAGGCCTCGACCGCGGCCTCCGCGCTGGCTTTCGTCAGGGTGAAGGGCTTCTCGACGAAGACATGCTTGCCGCGGCCGGCCGCGGCGATGACCTGCTCGGCATGGCTCTTGTGCGGGCTCGCCAGCACCACCGCCTGCACGGCGGGGTCGTCCAACACCGCTTGGTAGCCGGGGTGCAGGGCGATGCCCTGCTCAGCGCACCAGTCCCGCGCCTTGTCGGGCGTCCCAGTGCAGCCGGCGACGAAACGGATCCCGGCGCCGTTCTTCCGCTGCACGCTCTCGACCAGGACGCGGCCCCAACGCCCCATCCCCACTACCGCCGCCTGCAGCATCGCCTTGCCCCCGATCCGATCGGGGCCTGATAGCGGCCCCGACGGTTTCGGACAAAATCCCCGGGCAGGGGCGGGTGGCTCAGTACTTCCGCAGCAGCCCGACCAGCCGGCCCTGCACCTTGACCCGGTCGGGCCCGAAGATGCGGGTCTCGTAGCGCTGGTTGGCCGGCTCGAGCGCGATCGAGTTGCCGCGCCGCCGGAGCCGCTTGAGGGTGACCTCGTTCTCGTCGACCAGGGCGACCACGATGGCGCCGTTCTCGGCGGTCTCGCCGCGCCGGATGATGACCGTGTCGCCATCCAGGATGCCGGCCTCCTCCATCGAATCGCCGGCGACCTCGAGCGCATAGTGCTCGCCATTGCCGAGCAGCGTGAGCGGCACCTCGACCTGGCTGCCGGCATCGCGCAGCGCTTCGATCGGCAGGCCGGCGGCGATCCGGCCATAGAGCGGCAGGCTGACCGCCAGGCCCTCATTCGCGGCCTTCGGCCTTTCGGACACGCCCTGCACAAAGTTACCGCGGACCACATTGGCCGGCAGGCTGGCCTCGGCCGGCGCCGCCGCGGCGCGCCGCGGGGCCAGGTTCTCCGGCAGCCTGATCACCTCAAGCGCCCGGGCCCGATGGGCGCGCCGGCGGAGGAAGCCGCGCTCCTCGAGCGCGGTGATCAGTCGGTGGATGCCGGATTTGGACTTCAGCTGCAGCGCCTCCTTCATCTCCTCGAAGGAGGGCGAGAAGCCGGTGCTGCGCAGATGCTTGTCGATGAAGATGAGCAGCTCATGCTGCTTGCGGGTAAGCACGGGACGCCTCCGTAGGCTGACACCGGTCGCCCTGAACAAAGCGGCAACCGTCCCCAGCGTTCTACGAAGGTTCTCCGAGCCGGGTCAATTGGTTTTCCACAGGCTGTGGATCATTTCTCCGGCCGGCGGCGGTGCCGGCACGCCCGGCCGTCCACGGCCTCAGATGCCGAGCTCGCCGAGCGGTACCACCTCGACCTCGGCGCCGCGGTCCAGCGCCGGGGCATGCGGCACCCGCAGGATCAGCGCCTCGGCCCGCGCCAGGGTCTTCAGCATGGAGCTGTCCTGCACCGGGAAGGGCGTCGCCACCGGCAGCCCGGCCGCTCCGGGCGCGAGCGTCGCCCGCAGATGGTCGTAGCGGCGGTCATTGGCGGCGAGATCGGCGCCGGCGATCGCCCTGAGCGTCCGCGGGCCGGCCGCCGGCTGGCCCTGCAGCCGGGCGAGGGCAGGCACCAGAAACTGCACGGCGCAGACCAGCGCCGAGACCGGGTTGCCCGGCAGCCCGAGCAGCGGCACCGCGCCGAGCCGGCCCCAGATCAGCGGCTTCCCCGGCCGCATCGCGATCTGCCAGAAATCCAGCGCGAAGCCCTGCGGCCCGAGCGCCGACTGCACGAGGTCGTGGTCGCCGACCGAGGCGCCGCCGGTTGTAACCAGGATGTCGCAGGCGCGCGCCGCCGCGGCGGCTTCCGCGATGGCATCGGTGTCGTCGGGCGCGATCGGCAGCACCAGCGGCTCGCCGCCGGCGGCGCGGACCAGGGCGGCGAGCGCATGGGCATTGCTGCTGACGATGCCGCCCGTGGGAATCGGCTCGCCGGGGAGGGCGATCTCGTCGCCGGTCGCCAGGATGCCGACCCGCGGCGCGCGATGCACCGTCACCCAGGGATGGTTGGCGGCTGCGGCGAGGCCGATGTCGCGTGCGGTCAGGCGCCGGCCGGCCGGGAGCAATTCCTCACCAGCGGCGAAGTCGAGGCCCTGGCGGCGGATCCAGCGGCCGGGCTTCACCGTCTCCCGCACCGTCACCTGGCCCGCGGCGGCGGTCGCGTCCTCCTGCAGCAGGATGGCGTCGGCGCCGGGCGGCACGAAGCCGCCGGTGAAGATGCGCACCGCCTCGCCCGGGCCGATCGCGCCGGCGAAGGGGTTGCCGGCCGGCGCCTCGCCGGTGACGCGCAGCACGGCGCCCTCGACGGCATCCGCGGCGCGCGCCGCATAGCCATCCATGGCCGAAACATCAGCGGGCGGCTGGGTCAGGCGGGCCGTGACAGGCCGGGCCAGCACCCGACCCCAGGCGGTGGCCAGCGCCACCGTCTCGGCCGGGGTCGGGCCGAGGGCGGCGAGGATGCGGTCGCGGGCTTCTTCGAGCGGGATCATGCGCTTGCCCGGAATTCCTGCCTCGTGGGTTTCACTCTGCTTCGTAGGTACCAGATTTGCCGCCGGATTTATGGACCAGCCGCACCGCCTCGATGCGCATGCCGCGATCGACCGCCTTGAGCATGTCGTAGACGGTGAGCGCGGCGACACTGACGGCGGTCAGCGCCTCCATCTCGACGCCGGTCTTGCCACCGACCTTCACCTCGGCCTCGATCTCGACCGCATCGGGCGGCGCGGCGCGCAGGTCGACCGTGACCTTCGAGAGCATCAGCGGGTGGCAGAGCGGGATCAGGTCGCTCGTCCGCTTGGCCGCCATGATGCCGGCGAGGCGCGCGACCCCGAGCACGTCGCCCTTCTCGGCGGTGCCCCCGGTGATCTTCGCAAGCGTCGCCGGCGCCATCACCACCCGGCCGCGGGCGATCGCCACCCGCGCCGTCTCGGCCTTGGCCGAGACATCGACCATGCGGGCGCGGCCGGCCTCGTCGAAATGGGTCAGATCAGAGGGCATGCACGAGGGCGGAGGTCGCCGATGTCAGGTCCGACTGCCGCATCAGGCTCTCGCCCACCAGGATGCAGCGGCTGCCGGCGGCGGCCATGCGGCGGACATCCTCGGGCGTCTTGATACCGCTCTCGGCGATCGGGATCTTGTCGGCCGGAACCTGCGGCATGAGCTGCTCCGCGGTCGCAAGATCGGTCACCAAGGTCCTGAGATTGCGGTTGTTCACCCCGATCAGCCGGCTGTTCATGCCGAGCGCGCGGTCCAGCTCGCGCTGGTCATGGACCTCGAGCAGCACGGCCATGTCGAGGCTGTGGGTGAGGTCTTCCAGCTCCTCGGCCAGCTCGTCGGTCAGGGCCGCCATGATCAGCAGGATGCAGTCGGCGCCCATCGCCCGGGATTCGTGGATCTGCCAGGGATGGACCATGAAGTCCTTGCGCAGCACCGGCAGGCCGCAAGCGGCGCGGGCGGCCTTGAGGTCCTCCGGCCGGCCCTGGAAATACGGCGCGTCGGTCAGCACCGAGAGGCAGGTGGCGCCACCCGCCTGGTATTCCTTTGCCAGCGCCGGCGGGTCGAATTCCGGCCGGATCAGCCCGCCCGAGGGCGAGGCCTTCTTGATCTCGGCGATCAGCCCGACCCGACCTTCCGAAACGGTCTCGCAGAGCGCGCCGATGAAGGGCCGCGGCGGCGGCGCGGCCTGGGCCAGGCGCTCGATCTCGTGCAGCGGCACCGCCTCGGAGCGGGTGCGGACCTCCTGCATCTTGTCGGCGAGGATCTTCGCCAGGACGTCGGGGATCTCGGCCTCGGGGCGGATGATATGGGGGGCGTTCATGATGGCCGGGGTCCGGGGTTGCGGGGCGGGGCTCAACTGGTGGCCTCTTGCAAGCGCGCCAGTACGCCAGCAGCGGCCCCGCTGTCGATGGCCCTTGCCGCCAGCAGGGCGCCGGTCCTGAGATCGGGCGCCTTCTCGGCGACGACGAGGGCGGCAGCGGCGTTCAACAGCACGATATCCCGGTAGGCACCAGGCTGGCCACCGAGCAGGGCGGTCAGCGCCGCGGCATTCTCCTCCGGGCTGCCGCCGCGGATCGTCTCGGGCGGTGCGCGTTTTAGACCAGCATCTTCCGGGGTGATCTTGAACTCGCGGATGAGCCCGTTCTCGAGCGCCGCGACCTGGGTCTCGCCGCTCAGGGCGATCTCGTCGAGGCCCTGGCCATGCACCACCCAGGCCCGCTCGCTGCCGAGCCGGCCGAGCGTCTCGGCCATCGGCCGCAGCCACTGCGCCGCGAAGGCGCCGGTGAGCTGCCGCCGGACCCGTGCCGGGTTCGCCAGTGGCCCGAGCAGGTTGAAGATGGTCCGCGTGCCGAGCTCGACCCGGGGCCCGGCGGCGTGGCGCATCGAGGCGTGGTGGCGCGGCGCCATCAGAAAGACCATGCCGGCCTCGGCCAGCACGCCCTCCAGCCGGTCGAGCGGCACGTCGAGATTGACCCCGAGGGCGGCCAGCGCATCCGCCGCGCCCGATTTCGACGACAGCGCGCGGTTGCCGTGCTTGGCGACCGGGACGCCGCAGCCGGCGACGACCATCGCCGTCGCGGTCGAGACGTTGAGGCTGCCCGAGCCGTCGCCGCCGGTGCCGACGATGTCCATCGCCCCCGCGGGCGCCTCGATCGCCGCCATGCGTGACCGCATGGCCCTGACCGCGCCGGTGAGTTCGGCGACCGTCTCGCCGCGCACCCGCATGGCCATCAGGAGACCGGCGATCTGCGCCGGCGTCGCCTCGCCGGCCATGATGACGCCGAAGGCGGCCTCGGCCTCGCTCTCCGCCAGGGTCTCGCCGGCCGCGAGCCGCCCAAGCACCGGCTTCAGCCCGTTCATGCCGGGACGCGCGCGCGCGCCATCGTCAGGAAGTTCCGCAGCAGGTCGTGGCCGTGCTGGGAGGCGATGCTTTCGGGATGGAACTGCACGCCCCAGACCGGCAGGGTCTTGTGCGCCAGGCCCATGATCAGCCCGTCCGCGGTCCAGGCGGTGGTCTCGAGCTCTTCCGGCAGGTCCTCGCGGCGCACCACCAGCGAATGGTAGCGGGTCGCCTGGAAGGGCGAGGGGAGCCCCGAGAACAGGTCGCTGCCGCGGTGGTGGATGTCCCAGACCTTGCCGTGCACCGGCTCCGGCGCGCGGATCACCGTGCCGCCAAACGCCTGCCCGATCGCCTGGTGGCCGAGGCAGACGCCCATCAGCGGCACGCCGGCCGCGGCCGCGGCGCCGATCAGCGGCAGGCAGATGCCGGCCTCGTTCGGCGTGCAGGGGCCGGGCGAGAGCAGGATCGCGTCCGGCCGCATGGCCAGCGCCTCCTGGCTGGTCAGCGCGTCGTTCCGCCGCACCTCCACCGCCGCCCCGAGATCGCCGAGGAAGTGGAAGAGGTTGAAGGTGAAGCTGTCGTAGTTGTCGATCAGCAGGATCATCGCGCCGGAGTCTCGGGCCGCGCCGGCGGCTGGTCAAGCGCGGCGGGGGCGGGCGGCGCGGGCGGCTGCGGCGGGCGCTGCAGCAGGCTCGCCAGCGGCGGCTGGGTCGGTCCGCCGATCACGTCGAAGTCGAATTCGGTGCGGGACATGGCTTGGCCTCCTGGGTGTTGGGGCCGCCACCGGTCTGGAGAGAGATGCTGTCCGCAAGAGACGCAAAAGCCGCCAGTCGGTGGCGGCTTTCGGGGTGTCTCTGCGGGATGCGCGAGGTCCTGGGCCGCCGGCTAATACCAGCGGTACCAAAATCGACGGGTTGGCAGGGCGTCGCGCATGGCTGGAGGTTAGCCATGCTCGAAGGCCGCGTGCAAGACCCGTGTCAATCGAAGCCGTAGAGCCTGGCCGGGTTGTCGACCAGGATTGCCTGGCGCCGGGCCTCCTCTGGCGCCCAGTCGAGCAGCAGGTCGAGCAGCACGCCATCATCCGGCACCTCGAGCGGCGGCCACATCGAGGGGTGCGGCCAGTCGGTGCCCCAGACGCAGCGCTCCGGCGCGGCCGCGATCATCGCCCGCGCCATGCCGGCCACATCCGCATAGGGCGCGCCGGCGGACGACGAGCGGTAGCCGCAGAGCTTGGCCCAGGCCCCCTTTTCCAGCAGGCGGAGCATCGCCTTGAAGCCGGCATTCTCCGTCCCGCCTTCCGCGGTCTTCACCCCGCCCATGTGGTCGATGACGACCGGGCAGGGCAGGCGGGCCAGCACGCTCTCCAGCGCCACCAGTTCCGCCGCATGGGCGTAGAGCTGCAGGTGCCAGCCGAGGGCGGCGAGCCGCTCGGCCAGCGCCTCCAGCTGTTCGAGCGGCGTGCCGTTGCCCGAGACCGCGTTGAACCGCACGCCGCAGGCGCCGCGCCCGCCCATCGCCCGCAGCGCGTCCAGGTCGAAGCTGTCATCCACCACGACGACGGCCCGCGCCGCGTCGCGCCCGAGGGCGGCCACGGCATCCAGCGTGACCGCATTGTCGGTGCCGTAGATGCTCGGCTGCACGATGACGGTTCGGGATATCCCGAGGGTCGCCTGCAGGTCGCGGTACATCGCAATGCTCGCCTCGGGCGGGGTGTAGCCGCGGCCGGGGCTGAGCGGGTAGCGGGCATAGGGCCCGAAGATGTGCATGTGGCAGTCGGTGGCGCCCGGCGGCGGGGTCCAGCGGGGCTTCGAGGTGACGGCGCGGGGGCCGGGGCAGGGGCGGGTCATGGCGGCAGGCTACCCGGCCCCGGAATCGCGGGAAAGCGGCCTTTGAGCTTTCGGACAGCAGTTACCGGAGGGTGCTGGTGACCAGCATAGCCTGCCCGGAATGCCTTGCCGGAAGCTTGACCGGTCAGCGGTAATAATAGGCCGGGGCCTGGCCGTAGCTGGGCGACGGCGCGTCGTAGGCCGGTTGCTGCGGCGCCTGCGGCGTCGTCGCCGCGCCCGCCACCGCGCCGCCCGCGCCGCCGATCAGCGCGCCCGCCGCCGCGCCGCGACCGCCGCCCACGAGACCGCCGAGTGGATGGGTAGTGGATCGCATCATGAGGCGCTGCCTCATGACATGGTGTGATGATGGTTGTTTTTCCGGTATGAGCGATCAAGGGATTGCTAGGCGTCGAGAAAACAGGGTGGTTCGTGAGACAAGCTAGGAGAGCTTTGGCGCACCAAGCCTATTGAGGTAACGATCTCGCAACGCGGAAACCCAACGCGAAGTTCCTCCCGCGCCAATCGCTCCGGCCACGCTGGGCGGATCGAACAGAGTTAGGCTTATCTCGCCACGAACCACCTCTAATGCACCGCAACCCCAAATCCTTTTGGATCAACTCTGCTGCACTTGAAGGTATAGGTAGATCGGGATACGGCCCATGTAAGTCCTCGACCCATTCAGCGACGTTACCGTGCATTTCATGGAAGCCCCAATCATTTGCAGGCAGCGATCCTACTGACACAGTACGTTGGCGGTACTGCCCTTTCTTGCCTTGACCGTAAGTAAAGGATGCATTGTAATTCACTTGTCTCCAGTCTACAGTCGTGCCGAATGAAAATGGAGTAGGCGTTCCTGCACGGCACGCGAACTCCCATTCCGCCTCAGTCGGTAATCGGTATGTGTCGCGCTCTAGTCCGAGTATCGTGTTTAGCCAGTTGCAATAAGCCTTAGCCTCGACCCAACTTACGTTGATAACTGGCCGTCCTCGCCTGCCGAAACCTCCGTCGTCTAGCTTTGGAAGGTTACTACCTGCATCCCGTGCAGCGTCCCATTCGTCAAAACAGATAGCGAAACGGCCTAAAGCGAAAGCAGATACGGTCACAAGCCGCTGGGGCCGCTCATTGTCATCCGACATCTGTTCCGACCTTGGTGCACCCATCAAAAAGCGGTTAAATGGATCTGGCGGAGCAAGCGTGATCATCTCCGGGCACCAGGGCGGCGGGGAGCCTCGGATCTCGCGCCAGCGGGCCAGGTGGGAGCGCGGCGGCCAAACGGGCGGTTGCGGCTCCGTCCGGACGGCCGGAAGTTCAGGCATTGAATTGATGGCGATGCCCTGGTCGGCGCGGTTCGCATCGAGCATGCCCTGAACCGCCACTCGCAAGTGCGCGGGTAGACCAGCAACCAGATCGCAGACCGCATCCTCGGCACGCAGAAATGTTCTGACCGCTGCCTTCACGATCTTCGAGTCGCCGGAGAGCGCGTTGCCTGTGGCGCCCGAGTATATTCCGCCGATGTAAATCAGGCCCGCAAAGATCAGGTTCCGAGTGAGCCCTACCGCCCGATTGCCGGCCTTCTGGCCCTGGAAATCGCCTGCCTCGGCAACCGGCAACATCGCCGTAACCGACGCTTCGGTCGCAGACTCGATCTGGCCCTCCTCGCGCGCGACCGCGAGGAACCTTCGAACGGGAACGAACAACTCCCGACGCGTCAGGAAGCTGCCCGCCTCATCGTCCCAGCCCCGCGCGGAGGGGAAACTGCGCACCCAGGGCGCAGCCGTCGTGATCAGGTCGGCGAGCGCACGCCTGATGTCCGGCGGCAGCGGATCGAACATCGATCCACTATCGGCCCGGATGGCATTGTCCTGTTCGACGAAATGGGCGAGCGAGACAATTCCGTCGTAGATCTTGCTGAGGTTGCCCGGCAGGTCCGCGGTCGGCCGTTCAATGTCGCTTCCGAACGTTGCGGCGATGGTCGCTAAGCCAGCCCACTCTTGTGCATTCAATAGCCGGTCGCCGAGGGTGTTGACCAGGACGCGCTGTTTGTGAAGCACGCTGGCGTGGCGCTGAGCGACATCATGACGGGCAGCTGCCTCGATATCGCTCTGGGCAGGCTGCGGATCCGGTACGAACATCCCGGTCGCGGGGTCGAGCACCCAACCGGGCGCAGCAGCATCGCGCGCCGCAGCAATCGCCGGCAATGCCAGCTGCGCCTGCGCCCTGATGTAGGCGCGTCGCATTGCTTCCCTTATGGTGTTCTCAGGCCCGCCCGCCGGCCCAAAAGCCGCCCGCAGGACGGGCTCGATGTCCCGCGGCAGGGCGGTGCCATTGTACCACTCCTGAACCTCCTCCGACGTGACGGGGTTCGCCTCTGTCGAGACGTTGCGGGCAAAGCTGATCAATGCTCGATCACGGCCATGAATTTCCACCCGCCTGCCTTTAACGCGGCCGAACACCGCGCCTCGCAGCAAGTCGGCGAATTCTTTTGCGGATTGGTTCTCGCCGGCCATCTCGCCCCCGGGATGGACGCCCTAGCCGGACGCTGCCCTCTCGGTTCATTATAAGGTCGCGGGGAACAAGCATGCCAAGTGTTCGGTGTGCGAGTGCAACTGCGAGCGCCTAACGCCGGATGTTCAGAGGACCGTTGTCCTTTGTATGAAGGGGCTCGGGGAAGGGCAGCGCCCTTCCCAGCCGCACGTGGCCAGAGGCTATCGCCGGCCGGATCGCCGGGAAAGCCGCAGAAAAGCTTTCGGACAGGACCCCGAGGCGACCCGTGGTGGCGCTCAAGCCATGCCCGAAAAGTCTTGCCGAAAGCTTGACCGCCCCGCGCCGACGCCCGGCTGGCACGACGGGCTCTCCGAGGGATGCACCAGGACCACCGCTGCCCACGGGCGCGATGATCTCGTTGACCTGGTCGCCCTCGACCCCCCCTACTACCCTTGCTTGGTCGGCGGCACCGCCGCCGGCCTGGTCCGCGGCCGAGCCGAACCGGCAGGGCCGCCGGTCGTGCCGTGACCGCGGGGCGCCGGGAGGCCTGCGGGCGTCGGCCACGCGACTGTCATCGAATTCCGCGGGTTCTTCGCCCCGGCGGGCAGTATGGTCCGCCCCCACTTGCCAACACAGGAGTCTCCAATGGCCGATCTCGTCATCATCGCCTACGACACCGAAGCGACCGCCGAAGCCGCCCGCAAGAAGCTGTTCGAACTGCAGAAGGAGTACCTCGTCGAGCTCGGCGACGCCGTCGTCGCGGTGCGTCAGCCCGATGGCTCGGTGAAGCTGAACCAGCTGGTCAACACCACCGCCATCGGCGCCGCCTCGGGCGGCATGTGGGGCGCGCTGATCGGCCTGCTCTTCCTGAACCCGCTGGTCGGCGCCGCGGTCGGCGCCGGCGCCGGCGCCCTGA
>Ga0114976_10001280_pt1 | contig 15670 bp, 16 predicted proteins | sample S_130805_EF_Meta_FD_87319 | JGI IMG/M metagenome (GOLD analysis project Ga0114976, IMG submission 87319) | Freshwater microbial communities from Lake Simoncouche, Canada to study carbon cycling - S_130805_EF_MetaG | ecosystem: Environmental > Aquatic > Freshwater > Lake | place: Lake...
CAATTTGGCCCCAACCTTCATTGCCGTAATTGAATACTTCATAAGGCTTGCCGGCATCATCAAATGTTTGAGGCGAATCACCGTTCCACATTGATGTCAGTGGGATTCCTTGCTCTAATCCCGCAACAATTGCAAAGGGTTTAAAAGTAGAACCGGCTTGGGCAATTGATTGGGTGGCATCATTTAATTGACGCTCTAAATAGTCACGTCCGCCGTACATTGCCAGGACTTCACCAGTTCCAGGGCGGATTGCCACTAATCCGATTCGAAGATCTGCAGGGGCTTTCGCGGGATAAAACTTATTGACTGCATCAACTGCAGCTTGTTGCGCTTTTTGATCAAGCGTAGTTTTAATAACTAAACCACCAACAAGAAGTTGATCTTGGCTAAATCCAAGTTTAGCTAACTCTTTTTGCACCGCTTCAATTATGTGACCTTTGGGACCACTCAATTGTCCTGATGTTGCGCGTGGTGCAACTGTTGGAAGTTTCATTTGCGCGGCTTCTTTTTTGCTCAACCAACCTGCTTCAACCATGTTGTTTTTAACATACTCAAAACGGTTAGCTAAACGTTCAGCATTTCCTTTTTTATACACTGGGTCATACAAACCTGGCGAGCGCAAAATTGATGCAATTACGGCGGCTTGAGAGTTAGTTAATTGATCAACATTTCGGTTGAAGTATTGCTGCGAAGCTGTCATGACACCATACGACCCACGACCGAAGTAAATAGTGTTCAAGTAACTTTCAAAGATCTGATCTTTGGATAATTGATTTTCCAACTTAATCGAAATAACAAGTTCTTTGATCTTTCTTTGAATCGTTCGGCTAGGTGTAAGAAAAGCGGTCTTGGCGTATTGCTGAGTAATGGTCGAACCACCTTGCAATGACCCACCTCGCAAATTGTTCACAACTGCGCGCAAAATTCCGGTAACTGAAAAAGCTTTGTTTGAATAAAAACTTCTGTCTTCGGCAGCCAGCACTGCGTGGCGCACGTTGAGAGGAATTTTTGCCAAAGGAACGATCTGTCGGTTTTGGGTTCCTACTCGGCCTATTTCTTCACCATTTGAATACTGAATAATTGTTGACTGGCTATTTACATACGCGTTGGCATCTGGGATGTCGACGGTGAAATAGGCAAGTGCGAATAAAACTGAGCCGGCAACGAATCCAAAGCCACCTAGAAAGACCGCAGCTCTAATCAGTAATTTACGGGCCATTAAGCAATTCTAGCCCTTGGCGTAATCCTCATCCTCCAAGGTGCGTACCTTGCGCGGGGCTTTCCTCTCAATTCCATCTCCCAACAGGTATGAAGCGCATAGGTGATTCCAAGAACAGTTTTTGCAGACCTCAACTATGTAAACGGTGAACTCACCGAACTCGCGTTCCATCTCTACTAACTCTTTGGGAGTCTTAATACGACCTGAGTACTGGCCCAACTGTTCACCAAAGGTGTATCGAAGTTCTACAAGCTCTTCCTTTTTGCATACAGGGCAGTTGCGACCAACTTTGTCACCATGCCATTTGGCTGCACGCATCAAATAAGGATCGGCGTCACAGGCATCAACTACACCGCGAAAAAGAGCCATCAAGGTAGCTCGTTTGTCGAGTGAATAATCGATGAACCCTCGTTGCGATTTCATTAAGGTGAAGAATAATCCCATTTTCAGGGATACGCTCTTTCTTGTGAGTTTTCTTGGTCTATTGCGCCATCCAAGACTTTCGCGTTTGCTTGCGGTCCGTTGGACGGGCCAAGCTACCGATGGCATTTTTCAAAGTGCACTTGCATCCTTTGTTTTATTTTCACCTGAACGGCAAGCAAATGCACTCAGTGCCGCAGTTGGATTTGCTGTTGTTTTATTGCCATATTCAATAGTTGGTCCATTTGTGGGAACAATTTTAGATCGGGTGTCACGCCAACGTGCATTATTTTTTGCAAATCTGGCCCGTAGTTTAAATTTATTACTGGTTGCGCTATTTGTTTTTAGCGGAACAACTGGTGTTTTATTAACAGCCGTTGTACTCGTTGCATTTGGAATCAACCGCTTGATTCTTGCCGCTTTATCGGCTGGATTACCTTTATTGGTTGAAACAAAATCTTTAATCACTGCAAATGCAATTGCGGTAACCGGTGGTTCTGTCTTGGTTGTTATCGGTGGCGGAATCGGTGTTGGGGTTCGTGCTTTAGTTGATGGCGCTGCGATTGCCGACCATGCTGACTCATTGCTTGTTTTACTTGCTTCGGCCGGTTATTTTGCAACGGCGATGCTCAGCGGACGGCTAAAAAAATATGAAATTGGCCCACTGCAGCATGAGAAAGCAGCGGCATCTTTTAAACAGGGCTTCATTGATATGTACGAAGGTTTTGCGTATTTAAGACAACACATTGATGCGGGCCGAGGAATTGTCGCAACTGCAGTGCACCGTGGTGGGCTCACAGCTTTAACCTTGACCGCGTTGTTGTTGGAACGAAACACCTTTAATGATCCAACTCGTCCAGAAGATGGGTTACAAGGTTTTGGAATTGCTTTAAGTGTTGCTGGAGTCGGAGTTTTCTTAGGTGCATTCTTGGCACCTTATGGTGTCGCTCGCTTTGGAAGACACCGTTGGATTAAATTTGCAATGTTAGCCAGTGGGTTTTCACCACTTGCTCTTGCTGCTTCTCAAACAGAGCTTACCCTCGTCATAACAGCATTTTTCACTGCATTTTTTGGACAAAATGTTAAAGTGACAAATGATGCTCTAGTTCAATCAAAAATTGATGACTACCACCGAGGCCGAGTTTTTGCTGTTTACGATGTATTAGTAAATGGAGCAATTGTTAGCGGTGGTTTAATTGCTGCACTTATGTTGCCAACTTCAGGTGTGACCCCAATGGTTCCGTTATTTGTATCAGGCGTTTACTTTGTAGTTGCATTCGTTGTTCTTAGACCGGCAAAGTTTTACGCTAGCGCTTAGCCCACCACTCAAGTAAAGCTTTGGTTGCTGCTGCTTCACCTAACGGACCTTTTTCTAACCTAAGTTCTAACAAGAAATCCATGGCTTGGCCAACTTCTCTAGAAGGTTTCAAGTCAAGAAGCTCCATGACTTGTGCACCATCTAGATCTGGGCGAATTTTTGATAACTCTTCTTGTTCCATTAAAACTTCAATGCGCGCTTCCAAGGAGTCATATGTTGCTGCAAGTCGCGCAGCTTTACTCTTATTTCGGGTCGTGCAATCGGCGCGGGTTAAAACATGTAAATGTGTAATGAATTCACCTGCATCACGCACATAACGACGGACCGCAGAATCGGTCCATTCTCCGTCGCCATAGCCATGAAAGCGAAGATGCAGGGTTGTTAGTAATTCAACTGCGTCAATGGTGTTGTTATCAAATCGCAGAGCTTGTAAACGCTTTTTTGCGAGTCGAGCACCTACAACTTCGTGGTGATGAAATGAAACGCCTCCACCTTCGATAAATGCGCGCGTCTTTGGTTTCCCGATGTCATGCAGCAGTGCCGCTAATCGAATAATTAAACTTGGACCGCCTAGGCGATCTTCATGGGCAATAGCTTGTTCCAGCACTGTAATTGAGTGTTCATAAACATCCTTATGGTGATGGTGCTCATCAACTTCAAGTCGCAACTTTGGAATCTCTGGTAAAACTAAATCAGCAAGTCCGGTGTCGACTAAAATTGTGATTCCTTTGCGAGGATTATCCGACATCAGGGTTTTAATAAATTCATCACGAATTCGTTCGGCAGAAACAATGCTAATTCGTGTCGCTAAATCCTTCATGGCGTTAATAACTTCGGGGGCAATTTCAAAATCTAGCTGGGCAGCAAATCTGGCAGCACGCATCATTCTTAATGGATCATCATTAAAGGAATCGTTTGGTTTTCCAGGGGTTCGCAAAATTTTGGCAGCTAAATCCTGCAGCCCGTTAAATGGATCAATAAATAATGGTTTCACATCCGTTAGTTCCAGTGCCATCGAATTTACAGTGAAATCACGACGAGATAAGTCTCCGTTGATTGAATCACCGTATACAACTTCTGGGTTGCGAGAATCTTCGGTGTAACTTTCTGTGCGATATGTTGTTACTTCAACAGTTGTATCACCACGTTTTGCTGCAATGGTTCCAAATGCAATTCCGGTATCCCAAACATTGTCTGCCCACTCTTGTAAAATTTTTTTAGTTTCTAAAGGGTGTGCATTTGTTGTGAAATCTAAATCATTTCCAAGTCGTCCTAAAATCGCATCACGCACAGGTCCACCAACTAATGCCAAGGTAAACCCTTTGGCCTTAAAGGCTTGGGCTAAGGAGCTTGCCAGCGGTGCTCGTTCAATCAATGAACGGATCGCTAACTCTCCTGCGGCTCCTAATGCGGTACTCACAATAAGTAAGGTTAAAGCACTACGCTTGCCACATGATCCCGGCACCTGGTGCGGGCAGCGAAGGTACGAAGAAGAAGCGGAAGCGCAAGCGCTCCGGCAATCGCGGCCCACAACCACAGACACACAACACTGCTCAAAAGAGCCCTCAACCCAAGCGCGTCTATGCCAAAAGGGTTGATGAGGTCAGCGCTGGCGGTTTAGTAATTGATACCACCGGAACTCTGGGCTTATTGATTGGTCGCTACGACCATAAAGATGCCACTGGAAAACGAGTTTTATGGTCACTCCCCAAAGGGCACATCGAAGAAGGTGAAAGCCCAGAGCAAGCTGCTATTCGTGAAGTCGCAGAAGAAACGGGAATCAACTCTTCAATTACAAAATCTTTAGGCGTAATTGATTTTTGGTTTATGGCGGGCGGAAAAAGAATCCACAAAACTGTTCACCATTTCCTGTTCACCGAAGTCGGTGGAGTTTTACTTGCTCAAGAAAGTGAAGTTGACGAAGTCTCTTGGTTTCCTTTAGCAGAGATTGTTGATCGTTTGGCTTATCCTGATGAGAAAAAATTAATTGCTAGAACTGCAGGGCTCACAGAATGAAAAAATTTATTCTGTTATTGGTTGGGTTTTTTGTTTTCCTGCCATTGTCAGCTGCACAGGCTGCCGATCAAGTTGTTCGAATTACAGCAAAGGCTCATCAAACATTCACGGGCGAGTTTCGAAATGATGAATTGGCACAAGATTTAACGCCAACTGGTTCGTTGGGTAAACTTGTCTACACTCCTCGTGTTACCAATAAAATTTGGGTAATAGATGCCGCTTTGGTTGATGAAGTAATCGCAATGACCGGGGATTACACATTGGCATCAAAGGCAGAACCCGTTGGCTCAGAAACTGCAATTGCGTGGCTAAATCAACTTAAACAAATTACAACTGGGCAAGAAGTAGTTGCACTTGCATATGGCAATCCTGACGTCTCACTTGCACGACGTTTGGCACCCAGCGAACTTAAAAATAATTATGCCTATGGAAAATCCCAGTTAGAAGCAGCACTTGGTCGTGCTGTTCGCAGCGAACCCAATGGTGGATGGAGTAAAGGTAAATCAGGGCTTAATTATCAACTTCGAAAGGCTTATAGTGATAACCGAAAGGCGCTAACAAAGCTTTCAAGGGTTGTTTCCGATCCTGAATTAATTAAGTCAAGAGCCCAGCTTTCAAAGTTGTTGTCTCCCCAACTAGATAAGGATTCACGGGACTTTTTCTCATACAGCGCTAGTGCCGCAGTAGATGAAATAGTGAATAAATTGCGTATCAATAGTGGTAAATATCAAATCACGACAGCCAATGCTAAGTTGCCTGTCACTGTGATTAATGAGTTTGATAGTGATGTAATGATTAACATTTACATGATTCCAATTAGTTCGCGTGTTGTCGTCGATAGCTTTGTCGAGGTAAGTATCCCAGCTAGATCAAAGCGTCAGTTGGAAATGGGTGTGGAGGTAATCGCACCGGGTCAAACGGTGGTGACCGCGCAGATCACCGATAATGAAGGCAACCCTGTCGTACCTGACGCCTTACTTGCTTTAAACTCAACTGTGATCGATGCTCGAGTAGCTTGGTTTACAACAGGTGCGGCCATACTTCTTCTATTGGCAGGTGTTGCTCAAAGTGTCCGAAGAGTAAGAAGGAGGGTTAAGTGAAGTCTAACGAACTTTTCCGTGCCTCTGGAATCATGGCTCTTGGCACAATCATTTCGCGAATTACAGGTTTTGTCCGCGGAATTTTAATTGTGGCGGTTTTGGGAACAACTTTGCTGGCTGATACTTACAACGTTGCAAACACAATGCCAAATATTTTGTACAACTTGTTAGTTGGTGGAGCTCTAACTGCAATTTTTATTCCTCAACTAGTTAGATCTTTTGAACATGACGATGGTGGCGATGGATTTGCTTCACGATTAATTACAACTATTTCGCTAATTCTTCTTGTTCTAGTTTCTTTAGGAATGTACTTCGCACCAGCGCTAGTCCGTTTGTATGCGCCAGAGTTTTTTACACCTGGTTTTGAAGCTGAAAAAGAGATCGCAATTGCATTTACTCGGTATTGCTTACCTCAGATTTTCTTCTTGGGATTATTTACGATGCTGGGTCAGGTTGCCAATGCTCGGGGTTCTTTTGGTCCACTTATGTGGGCCCCAATTGCCAACAACCTGGTCGGAATCGCTTTATTTGGGGGATTTTTAATCTTTTCTCCCGGCGTAGATATCACCAGCATTACCTCTAATCAGGTGGCGTTGCTGGGTTGGGGAACCACGTTTAGCGTCGTGGTGCAGGCGTTGGTTTTAATTCCAGTCATTCGAAAACTTGGGATCACACTTAAACCACGATTGGGTTTATCGGGACTAGGAAAATCATTTAATTTAGCTGGGTGGACCCTTGTCTACGTTCTGATCTCACAACTTGGATATTTGGTAACGGTTAATGTCGCAACTTCTGCTGCCGTGCGAAGTGCCCAAGAAGGCGTTACACGAGGTGTTGGTTATACACCATATACATATGCTTATTATGTAATGTTGTTACCGTATTCAATTGTCACCATTTCAATCATCACAGCGATCTTGCCGCATATTTCAAAGTTAGCTCTTGAAGGAAAGCGCGATGAGGTTAAAGCACAATTAGTACGCGCCATTCGTTTGGTAGGGGTTATCACAATTCCGAGTGCGGTTGCATTTTTGCTCTTTGGCCCGCTGATAACTCAAAGTATATTTGTTGGAATTCCAAATGAGGACTCTCGATATATTGGTTATGTTTTGGCAGCGTTAAGTTTTGGTTTGGTGGCATTTTCTATCAACTTAATTTTGATTCGAGGGTTTAACGCTTTCGAAGATACGAAAACTCAAGTTGTTTCAATTTTGGTGATCAATGTTATTGCGGTTGCTATTTCTTATTTCTGTCTTTTCTTCTTAAAGAATCAATGGGTCACAGTTGGTTTAGGTGTTGCATTCTCTGTCAGTTATTTGGCTGGTTTGTTTGTCACTCTTGCATTATTGAAAAAACATGTTGGGAAATTGGCTATTTCTGAGTTTTTTGGACAACACGTGCGGTTGTTAGTCGCCTCATTACTAGCAATGGTTCCATTGTTCGTGCTGACCCAATATGTTTCCTATTTTGCAAATGATCTATCCCGCGCAGCTAGTGCCGGAGAATTGTTACTTGTAATGGTGATCGGATTCTTAGCATTCTTGTTAACCGCTAAGCTGTTAAAGGTCGAAGAGATCTCGATGATTCGCCACTTAGGTAGTTCAATCAGCCGTCGTTCAGCAAAACCTCAAGAAAACGATTAGATTTCAGGGACTAGGAGGCGTTATGAGTGAAGTTAGAAATGTCGTAATTGTTGGGTCGGGACCGGCTGGTTATACAGCTGCAATTTATGCAGCGCGTGCCCAGTTAGATCCAATTATTTACGAAGGCTCAGTGACAGCCGGTGGCGCGCTCATGAACACAACTGAAGTTGAAAATTTTCCTGGTTTTACTGATGGGGTCATGGGTCCTGATCTAATGGACAACATGCGCAAGCAGGCAAAACGATTTGGCGCAGAATTAGTCACAGATGACATTGTTGAGATGGATCTATCTGGTGAGATTAAAATTTTAAAAGATGGTTCTGGAAATACGATAAAAGCTAAATCGGTCATCCTCGCTACTGGTAGCGCATACCGTGAAATCGGTTTAGTAAATGAGAAGCGTCTGTCAGGTCATGGTGTTTCCTGGTGTGCAACATGTGATGGTTTCTTTTTCCGCGGACAAACGATTGCAGTTGTTGGTGGCGGAGACTCTGCGGTTGAGGAAGCAACTTTCCTCACTCGTTTTGCCGAAAAAGTGGTTTTGATTCATCGTCGTGATGAACTCCGGGCTTCAAAAATTATGGCCGAGCGCGCAAAAGCGAATCCAAAGATCGAGTTTTTATGGAACACAGAAGTAATTGATGTTCTTGGAGCAGATAAAGTTGAAGCGCTAAAACTTCGAAACACCGTTGACGGCACCGAGAGTGAACGTGCATTCACTGGATTGTTCGTGGCCATCGGACATATTCCACGCAGTGAACTTTTAGTTGATCAAATCTCCTTGGATGCTGAAGGATATGTAATATGTGAGGGTCGTTCGACTAGAACAAATCTAAAGGGAGTCTTTGCCTGCGGAGATCTAGTTGACCACACCTACCGCCAAGCAATCACCGCCGCTGGATCTGGGTGTGCTGCAGCCCTTGATGCTGAAAAATACTTATCCCACTAGTAATCTTTAACTAACACAACACACAAGGAGCAATTCGATGGCAACAAGCAAAGTAACCACCGCATCATTTGATGCAGATGTTCTAAAGAGCAGCACCCCAGTTTTGGTTGATTTTTGGGCTGAATGGTGTGGGCCTTGCCGCGCGATCGGGCCAATTTTGGAAGAGATTTCCGATGAATACGGCTCCAAACTAAAGATCGTAAAACTCAATACAGATGAAGAGTCAGCGGTTGCAATTAAGTACGGAATTACATCTATTCCAGCTATGTATGTTTTTGTAAACGGTGAAGTTGTTAAGCAAATTGTTGGAGCAAAGCCAAAGCCAGCACTATTAAAGGATCTAGAAAGCTTCCTCGCATAACTTCATGTCAGATTTAACCGAGTCGGAGATCCGCTCATTTCAACAAGCCCGTGGCCTTGATGTCACGGGTTTTGTTGATGCGGTAACTGCGCGGGCGTTAGAAGAAGCTCGCTGGAAACTTGGTGATCGTTCTTTGTACTTGCAAGAAGCACCATTCATGCACGGTGATGACATTGCTGCACTGCAAGCGCGCTTAACTGAGATGGGTTTTGATTGCGGACGTGTAGATGGAATTTACGGTCCGCGCACTGAATTAGCGGTAAAAGAGTTTCAAAAATCTGTTGGTGCGACAATTGATGGAAAATGTGGTCCAGCCACGATCATTGCATTAATTCGTTTAACAAAAATTGTTTCTGGTGGAACACCATCTGCTTTGCGACAAAATGCAGTGCAACAAAGTCGCGGACCAGCACTGGCAAATAAGGTTATTGTTTTAAATCCTGATGGAAATGATGAACTTGTTTATGATGTTGCGGTTCGCACTGAGGGTCGTTTACTAGCCTTGGGTGCCTCTGTTTTTCTGACACGCGGTGCAACAAATAATCCATCAGAAGTTGAAAGAATTTCATTTAGTAATAAAAGTGGCGCTGATTTAATGATTTCTTTAAATGTAGATTCATATGCAAACGAGAAAGCACATGGTGCTGCAACATATTTTTACGGAAGTGATGCCCATGGCGTTCACTCAATCGTTGGAGAACGATTTGCTTCACTCGTGCAACGGGAAATCTGTGCACGTACCGATTTAACAAATTGTCGTACCCACGCAAAAACATGGGATTTGTTGCGAATGACAAAGGCCCCAACTGTCCGGATCGATTTAGGGTATGTAAGTAACCCTGGTGATTTGGGACGACTTTCTCGGCCAGATTTTCGTGATGTGATTGCAGAAGCATTGGTAATTGCTATTCAACGTCTCTATTTGGCTACCGAAGATGATGCAAAGACCGGAACTTTACGAATATCAGATCTCCGTAACGCCGGCATTCGTCGCTAAATCGCACACAAGCACCCGCTTTGATATGCCAGACTTAGGTCATGTCTGACATAACGCAGCGGTTCTCGACAGGTGCACCTCAAAATCTTGAGGAAAGGTTTGCATCCCGAGCCGCCCACATGAAGCCAAGTGAAATTCGTTCACTTTTTGCTGTTGCGTCTCGTCCTGAAATTGTTTCACTTGCCGGTGGAATGCCAAATCTTTCGGCGTTGCCAATGGGAATGATGGCTGATGTGGTTGCAAAAATGGTTCGTGAAAATGGCCAAGAAGCTTTGCAATATGGAAATGGTCAGGGCCACCCAAAACTTCGGGAACAAATTTGTGAAGTAATGGCACTCGAAGGAATTCGCGCCAACCCTGACGATGTTTTGATTACAACTGGTTCACAACAAGCGTTGGACCTTATTTCACGCATCTTTTTAGATCCTACAGATGTTGTCCTGGCTGAAGCTCCTTCATACGTTGGTGCTCTCGGAACTTTTCATCAATATGAAGCATCTGTTGTACATGTTGAAACAGATGACAATGGTTTAGTTCCGTCAGCACTTCTTGAAGCTATAAAAACAGTTCGTGCAGCGGGTCGTAAGATTAAATTTTTATACACAATTCCTAATTACCAGAATCCAAGTGGAGTTTTGTTGCCCTCGTCTCGCCGTACAGAAATCCTAAATATTTGTCGGGAAGCTGGGATTTTCGTTGTAGAAGACAACCCATATGGCCTTTTGGGGTTTGATAAACCCTCGCCAAATGCGATGCGTGCGGAGGATTCAGAAAATGTGATTTATTTAGGATCATTTTCTAAGACCATTGCCCCGGGATTGCGTGTGGGCTGGGCTCTAGTGCCCCCCTCATTGAAGGAAAAACTAGTTATTGCTAGCGAATCCTCAATTCTTTGTCCTTCCAATTTCTCGCAGTTAACAATTTCAAATTATTTAGCTGATCAACCATGGCGTGACCAGATCGCTTCTTTTTGTGAGCTATACAAGGTCCGTCGTGATGCGATGTTGGAATCATTAGATGAGCATTTTCCTGCAACTGCGCAATGGACCAAACCTGGCGGAGGTTTTTACGTGTGGATTACCTTGCCGCCTGAAATTGATACGGTAGCCATGATGCCCAAATCGATTGTTGCAAAGGTTGCCTATGTTCCAGGAACCGCATTTTATGCAGATGGTTTTGGCTCACGATCATTGCGTTTGTCATATTGCTATCCAACACCTGAACGTATTCGTGAAGGCGTAAAAGCGCTCGGCGGGGTTATTAAACAAGAAATGGCTAACCGCAGCGGGTTTGAACTTAAGGGTTAACGCTCTAGCGTTTTTGTAATTCGCTTTAAATCCTCTGCACCGGCAAACTCGATAATAATTGTGCCTTTTTTTGTACTTCCTTGAATAGAAACTCGAGTATCTAGCACATCACCAATGCGTTCTGCGATTTCCTGTAATTCGGGGCTAGCAGATTTTCTACCCTTTGGTTTCTTTGCAGATTGGCCTTTAGGTGCACCAGCTGAGATTATTTCTTCGGTTGCTCGAACAGATAATCCTTCGGTGACAATTCGTGCGGCAAGTTTTTCTATTGCTGTGGCATCACTTAAACCTAATAAGGCACGTGCATGACCGGCAGATAAAACGCCGGATGCTAATTTTTGTTGTACCGACGTTGGTAGGTTCATTAATCGAATCGTGTTAGAGATTAGTGGGCGAGATCGGCCGAGTTTTACCGCCAGCTCTTCGTGTGTGCAATTAAAGTCTGTTAGTAGTTGCGAATACGCAGCAGCCTCTTCAAGTGCATTTAACTGGCTACGATGAATATTTTCAATCAAAGCTTCACGCAATAATTCATTGTCTGGTGTTTGACGAATAATTACAGGAATTGTTGTTAATCCCGCGGCTTTTGCTGCGCGGAAGCGTCGTTCTCCCATAATCAATTCATATTTACCGGGAGATGTTTGCCGAACAACAGGTGGTTGCAAAATTCCAATTTCTTTAATTGATGCAATCAACTCTTCTAGTGCGACAGGATCAAAAAATGTGCGTGGTTGACGAGGGTTTGGAGAAATTGAACTGATCGCTACTTCGTTTTGTTGCCCAACCTCTTTATCACCAACAGTTAATGATGTTGGGATTAATGCATCTAAGTTTGTTCCTAGCCCACCACGACGTGCCATTATGCAATCTCGCCTTCGCGCTTGTAATTAATTGAAACGACATTTGAATCAAATGGTTTTCCACGCTCTGCTAGTTCGCGAGCAACTGACATGTACGCAACAGCCCCTGGTGAAACGGGATCGTAGGTCATAACGGTTTGTTTAAACCCTGGTGCCTCTGATACTCGGACTGTGCGGGGGATAGGAATATCAATTAGCTCTTTTGGATAATGTTTTCTAATTTCGTTTGCGACATCGTTTGCAAGATTGGTGTTGTTAAACATTGTTAACACTAATGTTGATAATTTCAATGTTGGATTCAAACGTTTCTTAACAAGTTCAAATGTTTTTAATAGCTGAGATAAACCTTCAAGCGAGTAGTACTCGCACTGAATTGGAATCAAAACTTCTTTTGCTGCGGTAAAAGCGTTAATTGTTAATAAGCCTAGAGATGGTGGGCAATCAATAAATATGTAATCAATGCTTTCACCGACAGCTGCGCGCTCTGCAACTAATTCTTCAATGGCATCTTTTAATCGCATTTCGCGGGCAACCATCGGAACTAATTCGATCTCTGCTTGTGCAAGTGAGGTATTTGATGAAACACATTCAAGTGAAGGAAACCCCGCGACTTTTTGGATTACTTGTGACATTGTTGATTGACCCATCAACACTTCGTAAATTCCTGCATTATCAAGATGTTCGACACCTAGAGCGGTTGATGCATTTCCCTGTGGATCAAGATCGATGACGACCACTTTTAACCCACCCATAGATAGGGCTGCGGCCAGGTTCACAGTGGTGGTGGTTTTGCCTACCCCGCCTTTTTGGTTGGCCACGGTGAGGATTCGAAGGGAAGCGGGTTTAGCCATCGCCTCTTTTAAGCGGCGGGTGCCGACTACCTTCTTTGTTTCACGTGAATCATCCACGTGGGTAGTTAAGCACCTTTTGTGACCTCAACTATGCGGCTGAGCTCAATTCCCTCCAGATTTACCTCATGAAGGATCGCTTTTGGAACATCTTTCATCTCTTCTTGGGCTTTTTCGCCCTTCATGGCCAACAAAGAGCCGTTGGTTTTTAAAAGGTGCCAGCTGATTTTCTTCAATTTTTCTAATGGGGCCACTGCACGGGCGGTTACATAATGGGCTGTCGCCTTAACATCTTGGGACCGGCCGCGGATTACCTCAATATCAAGGCCTTCAACGGCTTCTTGTAAAAACTCTACCCGCCGTTCCAAAGGTTCAATCAGGGTTACCTTTAAATCTGGACGGGCCAGGGCGATCACGATTCCCGGCAAACCAGCCCCAGATCCAATATCAAAAACAGTGGCCCCTTCTGAAAAAAGGGTGGTGATTGGAAGGCAGTTGAAGATATGACGCTCCCAGATTCGCTCCGCCTCGCGGGGACCGATTAATCCACGCTCGATTCCAGCGGTTTCCAGGAATTGTGCGTAGGCGTGAACCCGCTCAACATCTGGAAAATGCCTCGCGATGAGGGTTTCACGTGAAACCTCCACGGATTTAGGCAGGGTAGATGACTACGAAGCGGTTTGGATCTTCACCATCAGATTCAGAGCTCAACCCAAGGTCTTGGATTGTGTCGTGAATGATTTTACGCTCAAAAGCGTTCATAGGCTTTAATTTGATTGAGTTGCCAGTTGTCTTTGCCTCTTCAGCCATATCCTCGGCCAGTTTTTTAAGCTCTGTGCGGCGGCCGGCCCGGAATCCATCGATGTCGAGCATTAAACGGCTGCGATCACCTGTCGAGGTTTGTACCGCTAGGCGTGTGAGCTCTTGGATAGCATCCAAAACCTCTCCATCACGGCCCACAAGGTGGTTGAGCTTTCCGCCCACGATTGCTAGAGCGGCACGGTCGTTTTCAACATCAATATCGATGTCCCCGTCCAGATCTGCAATATCCAGTAGCGCCTCGAGGTAATCCGCGGCGATATCGCCCTCTTCCTCAAGTTTTGCTACCCCTTTAGGAGCTTTTTTGCCTTCTTCAACCTCAGGTGCCTCAACAACTACTTCTTCGCTCTTCTTCTTAACCATAATGTCCCCTTTGCCGGGTTTGTAGTGATAAGTCCGTTTTGTCTACTTCTTCTTTTTCTTCTTTTTAGGTTGTTGGCGCTGACCTTTTTCTTCAGCTACCCCTTCAGGGTTTTCAACCAAATCTGTTTCAACAACACCACTGCGTTTTGCTCGCTTTCGCTGCAACTCTTCATACGCAGGAGATCCAGGTGTTGGGTTTCTTTTAATGACATAGAACTGTTGTCCCCATGTCCAAAGGTTTGTAGTTGACCAGTAAATCAAAACTCCGACAGGAAAGTTAACGCCGGTGATTGCAAAGATTAATGGGAATGCATACAACATAATTTTTTGTTGTTGCAACATCATGTTATTTGATGAGTCCATCTTTGGCATTCCCTTTGTCATTAACTGACGCTGGGTTGTAAAAGTAGTAACTGACATTAAGGTGATCAACAAAACCGTCACAATTTTTACAGTTGTAATGTCTGAGCCTAAAAATGTTTGTGAGATAGGTGCACCAAAAAATTTTGCTTGTGCCGCACTAACAACATCTTCTTGAGATAAAACACCGTGTTTAACTGGAGGATTCTTTCCAATTCCATTTAAAACCGTGAACAGCGCAAAGAAGATTGGTGCTTGAGCTAAAATAGGAAAACATGATGCTAGCGGGTTTGTTTTGTGCTCTTTGTAGAGCTTCATCATCTCTTCAGATTGTTTTTGACGATCATCTTTGTACTTCTTTTGAATCTCTTTCATGTGTGGTTGAAGTGCGGTTAGTGCTCGCTGAGATTTAATCTGCTTAACAAAAAGTGGAATCAAGATAATACGAATAATAATCACAAGCCCGATAATTGCTAATGACCATGAGACACCGCTGTTTGTTCCAAAGACTGGGGTTAACAAATCATGGATCGTAACAATGACCCAAGAAACAGCGATATATAAGGGTTTTAGGATGCTATCCATAAACAACTACCTTCTCTTTCGGAACAGCGTAATCAACACCACCATGTGACCATGGATTGCAACGCAATAAACGCCAGGCGCTCATTGCAATACCTTTAAGACCGTATCTTTCAATTGCGGTGATCGCATATGACGAACATGACGGGTAGTACTTACAGCGTGGCCCAAACATTGGTGAAATCCACTTTTGATACACCTTGATGGGTGCAATTAGTAAATGTCTCACCTTTGTTCAGCTTTCTCGGTCAGTTTCTTTATAAGCCCGCCGACAATATGTGTGACCTCGTGTGATACATCCGCATCTTTCGCACTATTAAGTGCTCTAATAACCAACAAGCCACCTGTTGGTAGTTGTGGGTAGATCTCTCGAAGTGTGTGACGAATTTTTCGGGCTATGTGATGTCGAGTCACGGAGCCACCAACATTTTTGCTGATGATCAATCCTGCACGAGCAGGTTGATCTAGATTGCTTGGGTAGAGATATCCGACAAAGTTTTGGGTTGAA
>Ga0114976_10001281_pt1 | contig 15668 bp, 11 predicted proteins | sample S_130805_EF_Meta_FD_87319 | JGI IMG/M metagenome (GOLD analysis project Ga0114976, IMG submission 87319) | Freshwater microbial communities from Lake Simoncouche, Canada to study carbon cycling - S_130805_EF_MetaG | ecosystem: Environmental > Aquatic > Freshwater > Lake | place: Lake...
CCGCCGCTGGTAGTTTTGAGTTCACCGTTAAGGTCTCTGATGCAAACCATCTGAAGGCGCAGCAAGCACTGACCGTGCAGGTTGTTGAATCACCCATCACGATCACCAGCGCCAACCATCTCCCCTATGGGGTGCAGGGCCTCGCTTACAGCACCACATTGGCAGCTCAAGGCGGAAACGAACCCTATACCTGGACCCTCGCCAGTGGCACGCTGCCGACCGGGCTGAGCCTGAAGCCCCATGGGGTGCTCAACGGCACCCCCACCGTAGCAGGCAGCTATCGGTTCACGGCGCTAGTCCAAGACACCGCAGACATCACTTCTGCCTGCACCTTTAAGATCGAGATTTCAGCCAAGTATTTGGTCCCAGTGGTCAATGTGGACACGCTGGGTAGCACCCTCATCGGCGTGCCTTACAGCCACGCCTTCACCGCATCCAACTACCCAAAGAACTACGCCATGAGCGGCCTGCCCACGGGCTTGACGTGTGTCGCCGCCACCGGCGTCATCAGTGGTCGACCGCTGGCTTCTGGCACCTTTCAGGTCAAGGTCCGCGCCATCAACCCCGGCGGATCCAGCGCTATCGTCACCATGCCACTCGTGGTGCTGGCGCGTCCCACGACTGCGGTAGGCAGCTTCACAGGCATCATTTCACGGCATGCGACAACCAATGCGAACCTTGGCAGTCGGCTTACACTGACCACCACTGCCACGGGCTACTATACCGTGAAGGTAGCCACGGGAACCACGACCCAGGGTGCCGTAGGCTACATGGCAGCAACGGCACCCCAGATTTCCGCCACGGTGGGGACGTCGTTATTGACCCTGAGCCTGGATGAAACTACGAGCTTGATCAGTGGCACCCATGGGGCCGCAACGGTCACGGGTTGGCAATCCATTTGGAACGCAAGGACCCGACCAGCCACCCACCACTTGGGCTATTACAGTGTTGGCATCGACCTAGCTGACAGCGGTGATGACGGCGCGCTGGGCATCCCCCATGGCAGTGGCTACGCGACTTTCAGCGTCACCACGGCGGGAACACTGGCCGTCGCAGGCTGGACAGCGGATGGCCAGCCAATCGTGAGCGCAGGGTTCATAGGCCCCAATGGGGAGATCGCGGTGCACACCTCGCTTTACAGGCACTTGGGCTCCATCAGTGGCACACTCACACTTGCCGAGGACGTCAGCGGATTGGTCGCCAATAACACTGCCAGCGGCACCCTGACCTGGCTGAAGCCCACGACCATCACTCGCACCTACCCGACCACCTTCGGCCCGCTCAATCTCAGCGTATACGGCAAGTATCTGGCTCCCAAGTCCATCGGCAGCACGGTACTGGGCCTGCCAACCACAGGCACTGCGAGCCTCGCCTTCGCAGATGGCGGACTTCACCTTGCCGGCATGGATCCCGACATCGCTGCCTTTAGCTACAGCAGCAGCTATGCGGCAACCCTACCGACGTTCGCCAGTGGCAACAATCCCGCCAAGACCACGCTTGCGATCAATCGGAGCACGGGCGCGATCAGCGGCACCTTCACCTTGGCCGAGGCCACGCCCTTGCTGGCCCGGATCGTCGCCTATCGCGGACAGATTGTGCGCCCAGCGAGCGGGAACCGACTTGCCGTTGGCTACTTTTTGCTGCCACAGATTCCACTCGTGGGCGAGACGATCAGGACCTCGCCCATCCTGAGTGGTGGCGCGCTGATCAGCCAATGAATTCTGGGCATTTGGCCTAACATAGGGGCAGCCCATTGATCAAGTGGCAGGTGGGATGAGACGTTCTACTTCTACGGACTGGCATTCCTGCTGCTGTGAAGCATCGCAAACCCACGGGCACTTGCCCCAGCACCTCCTCCTCTCGTGGATACAACCATTGCATCTCTCGGCCCTTGCCTGATCCCATCGCCATTGCGCCACATTGGGGGCACCGAGGCCCCCTTCAAGACTGACGCGAACCACATTCTCTTCAGCCACTGGGAGCCGGACAGCCTGCCTGATGAGGTGAAACCACGCAGCTTTCAGGAGGCCGGGCCGCGCGAAATGATTTACTTCGATCCAGCGAGGACCACGGTTGGCATCGTCACCTGCGGCGGCCTTTGCCCAGGGCTCAATGACATCATTCGTGGCATCGTAATCCAGTGCTACCAGCAGTATGGCATCACACGTGTGTATGGCTTTCGCTACGGCTACGAAGGCCTCGTGCAGCGCTACGGCCACACGCCCATCATCCTAAAGCCAGAGTCCGTGGCCCAGGCCCACAACTTCGGCGGCACCATACTCGGCAGCTCACGCGGCCAACAGGACATCGGTGAAATGGTAGACACGCTGGAGGACATGAAGATCGACATTCTTTTTGTCATCGGCGGTGACGGCACGCTGCGCGGAGCTTCCGCCCTGGCGAAGGAGATCGAGGCTCGTGGGTTGAAGAAGGCCATCGTAGGCATCCCAAAGACCATCGACAACGACATCATGTATTTGGACAAGAGCTTCGGCTTCGAGACCGCCTTCGCCGAGGCCGTGCGCGCTGTGAAGTGCGCCTACACCGAATCCACTGGCGCCGTGAACGGCGTCGGCCTCGTGAAGCTCATGGGCCGCGATTCAGGCTTCATCGCCTGCTTCGCCGCGCTAGCTGGAGCCAATGTGGACTTTGTCTTGATCCCCGAGGTGCCCTTCAAACTCGACGGTCCACGCGGCTTGCTGGAAACCCTGCGCTACCGATTGGCCAAGCGCGGCAGCGCAGTCATCGTCGTCGCAGAGGGAGCAGGGCAGGAACTCATGAATGTTGCCGATGCTACCGATGCGAGCGGCAACAAGCGCTATGGCGATATTGGCCTATTCTTGAAGGATCAAGTCAACGACTTCTTCAAAGCGCGGCGCATGGAGGTGAATCTCAAATACATCGACCCAAGTTACATCGTGCGCAGCGTGCCCGCGAACGCACAGGACAATGTCTATTGCTCACGCCTCGCCCAGGCCGCAGTGCACGGAGCCATCGCGGGCAAGACTGGCATGTTGGTGGGCCGCTGGCACAACTCCTTCGTCAATCTGCCCATCGACCTTGTCACGCACGGTCGCCGCAAAGTGAACCCCAAGCGTGAGCTGTGGCACTCCGTGCTAGAGAGCACCGGGCAGCCTGCCAGTTTTGGTTAAGTGCTGGACAGCAGGCACCTTCGTGTTTAGCATAATCGTCTTCATGCAAGGCATTGGCACACCGCTAACTCTGCGACTTCGACTCGGGCTGGCTGCCCGCTAGTCTCCTGCCTCTCCATGCCGCGCCACGACGCACGGCAACCTCTTGAAGCCCTTCCTCAACCAGGAAATTTATCCTGTTCATTGTGCCAATCCCGCCAATCCTGTCCAAGCATCATGTCCTTCGATCCCTCCAAGAAATACCAACGCTTTGAACCCTTAGCGCAGGTTCAGTTGCCCAATCGTCAATGGCCGTCCCGCCAGCTGACGCAACCACCGATCTGGTGCAGTGTCGACCTGCGCGATGGCAATCAAGCGCTCGCCGTGCCGATGAATGTGGCCCAGAAGCTCGATATGTTCACCGCGTTGGTGGAGTGTGGGTTCAAGGAAATTGAGGTCGGATTCCCCTCCGCATCAACTACCGAGTTCACCTTCAACCGTCGCTTGATCGAGGACAAACGCATCCCCGACGACGTCACCATTCAGTGCTTGGTGCAGGCTCGTGAGGACTTGATCGAGAAAACAGTCGAGTCCCTGATGGGCGCGAAGAGTGTGGTCATCCACATGTATAACTCCACGTCACCTGCGCAGCGGAAGCACGTGTTTGGCAAGACGAAGGAAGAGATCAAGGCCATCGCTGTGCGCGGCGCGCAGATGATCAAGGACCGCCTGCATCGCCTGGAAGACACGGGCACCAAGGTCACGCTGCAATATTCGCCAGAGAGCTTCTCCGCGACGGAAGTCGAATACGCCAAGGAAGTCTCCGAAGCAGTGATGGATGTGTGGCAGCCAACGCCTGGGCACAAGATGATCCTCAATCTACCGGACACCGTCGAGGTCGCCGGGCCGAATGTGTATGCCGACCAGATCGAGTGGGTCTGCACGCACATTAAGAACCGCGACTCACTGATTATCAGCCTGCATACACACAACGACCGTGGCACTGGCACGGCAGCTACCGAGCTGGGCTTGCTGGCAGGGGCGGATCGTGTAGAGGGCACCTTGTTCGGCAATGGAGAGCGCACAGGCAATCTGGACATCGTGCAAGTCGCAATGAATCTCTACATGCACGGCATCGACCCGAAGCTGGACTTCAGCGACATGAACAAGCTGATCGGCATGTATGAGCGCTGCACCGGCATGACTGTGCCACCACGTCAGCCCTATGCAGGCGAGCTGGTCTTCACCGCCTTCAGTGGCAGCCACCAGGACGCGATCAAGAAAGGCCTCGCCGGTCAAGTTGACGGCGAACCATGGGATGTGCCCTACCTCACCATCGACCCACACGACATCGGACGTGAGTATCGCGAGGTCATCCGCGTGAACTCACAGTCCGGCAAAGGCGGCGTCGCCTACCTGCTGGAGAGCGAGTTCGGCATTGAGCTGCCCAAGGATCTGCAACGTGAGTTTGGCCCCATCGCCAACGACCTTGTCGACGCCCTCGGCCGCGAGGTAACCGCGGTGGAGTTACGCGACATGTTCTGGAAGGAATACATTGATCGCGACCAGCCCTATGCACTGCATCACTTCCATGCCGACGGTATGGACGGCGTCTTCAAATGCCGCTGCTCCCTGGTGAAGAACGGCAAAGAACAAGCTATCAACGGCCAAGGCAACGGCCCCATCGCCGCCTTCGTCAATGCCCTCGTCACCGATGCTGGTGCGCCCACCTTTGAGGTCGCGACCTATCGCGAACAGAGTCTCAGTTCCGGCACGGGCGCCAGCGCTCTCGCCTTCATCCAAATCAAAACCACCGCAGGCAAAACGGTCTGGGGTGCAGGCACCGATACAAACATCGAACTGGCCTCAATCAAAGCGGTGCTCAGCGCGGTGAATCGGGCTAGTTAGCCTTCGGTCCAATGCATCATTACCAACATTATGTTTAAAATACATAATGTTTGCTAGGATGCATGACGGCGGGTAACATCCCGCTGTCATGATCTTGGACTTCGTCAACCGCATCAAGGAACAACAGGAGCTGGAAGCCTCCGCACGGAAGGGCGGGCTACTGGTCGTATTCGGGCGTCGGCGCGTGGGGAAGACCCGGCTGCTGGCGCATTGGTTGCGGTCGCGTGGCGGCATGTATAGCCAGGCGATCGAGGGACCACTGGACATGCAGATTCAGCAGGTGTTCGCGGACATTCGCCCACAGCTCAGCACTCAGATCGTGCCGAAGTCGTGGCCGGAATTTCTGGAGGTGCTGACCATGCAGAAGAAGCCCTGGTCGCTGTGTTTGGATGAGTTCCCCTACCTGACTGCCGTCGATGCTTCGCTGCCCAGCCAGTTGCAGAAGTGGCTGGATCATTCCATGCCGCGCGATTGTCAGCTGATCCTAGCAGGGTCGAGCACACGCATGATGAACGACTTGTTTCTGAATCGCAGTGCCCCGCTCTATGGTCGTGCGCACAAGCTGCTGCATGTGCAGCCGATGGATTATGCGGCGTTCTGCGATGCCTGCGCTCTGAAGCCTGCGGACATGGCATCGTTTGAGAAATACTCGCTCGTGGGCGGCATTCCCAAATACTGGGAGTTCGTTGAGAAGGGGCACGATGTGGTCGCTCTCGCCGAGGCGCTGTATTTTGATTTTGCGCCCTACATGGAGCAGGAACCGCAGCGCATTCTACGCGATGAAGGTGTAACCGGAGCCAGCGCTTTGTCTGTGCTGGAGGCAGTGGGTCGTGGGGCTGAGCGGCCCTCGGAAATCGCGACCCGACTCGGCGTGGTGCAGACCAATCTATCTCGATTGCTTCAGCAGTTACTAGATGCCTCGGTGCTCGGGCGCGAGTTGCCGTTTGGTGAAAGCATGCGCACCACCAAGAAGGTTCTGTATCGCATCCAGGACCCGACCATCCGTTTCTGGTTTCGAGTATATTCGCCGCACCAGAGTCTGTGGCGCACCTTCGACGCTGCGCAGAAGCAGAAGCTCATTCATGATCACGCCTCCACCGTTTTTGAGGATGCCTGCCGCGCACGCTATGACGGTGCAGCACGTTATTGGGAAAAGGATGTGGAACTCGACATCGTGGCTAAGCACCCACAGAATCCTACAGGCGTAGTCGCCGTGGAGGTTAAATGGCGCAAGCTCAGCGCTCAAGAGCGTCGCAACGTGATGAGTCAACTCCAGCAGAAATGGGCACGCACAGCTTTGAGCCAGAAGTATCCGATAGTTCGCTTCGAGGTTATGGATGCGATGGACCTGCTGCGTTAAGTCAGTAGCCCCACAATCGCAGCGGTGCTGTAGCACGACAGCAGGCCGCCGATCATGGCTTTCATGCCTAGCTGGGCGAGGTCCATGCGGCGCTCTGGGGCGAGTGCGCCGATGCCGCCGATCTGAATAGCGATGCTACTGAAGTTAGCGAAGCCGCACAGGGCATACGTGGTCAGCATCGTGGTGCGCGGGTCCAAGCCCGCCTTGCTGAGACTGAGATAGCCAATGAACTCATTGAGCACGATGCGCTCGCCGAGGATGGAGCCGACCGTCAGGCAATCTTTCCAAGGCACGCCCATCAGCCAAGCGAAGGGCGCGTTTAACCAGCTCAACACGAGCTGCATGGGGCGAGGTTCATGCACGTCGATCAACCGCAGAGGCAGCGATAGCAGGTAGTTAGTCAGTGCCACCACTGACACGAAGGCGATCAGCATGGCCAGCACATTGATTGCCAGCTTCATCCCATCGCTCGCGCCCTGACACACGGCATCCACGCCATTCACCGACTCGCATTCCATCTTCGCGCTGACCGTCGCACTGACCGCTGAAGCATTGGTCTCCGGCAAAAGAATTTTGGCCATCATGAGCGAGGCTGGGGCACTCATCACGGAAGCCGTGAGCAGGTTGCCTGCACTGATTCCCATGCCGATATAAGCCGCGAGCACACTGCCAGCGATACTTGCCATGCCACCCACCATCATAGCGAGCAGTTCGCTCTGAGTCATGTAGCGCAAGTAGGGCTTGATCACCAATGGTGCCTCGGTCTGTCCCAGGAAAATATTCGCTGCTGCTGCTAGGCTCTCCGTGCCGCTCACCCCCATCAGCCTCTGCATGACCCAGGCAATGCAACGCACCACCATCTGCAAAATGCCGTAGTGATAAAGCAAGGAACTGAGCGCTGAGACCAGGATGATCGTGCCGGTGATTGTCACCGCGAAGAGAAAACCGTTACCGGGTCCCCACTTCTGCTCCATCAACGGCATATTGGCCAGCGGACCAAAAACCAAAGCGCAGCCTTCTCCAGCAAAACCAAGCAACTTATTGAATGCCTTGTCGGCCAAGACCACACAATCATGCCCAACCTGAGTGCGCAGTGTGAAAAAAGCAACGGCCAACTGTAGCAGCAGTGCCCCTACAACGACGCGCAGTGGAAAGCGGCGGCGATCAGCCGAAAGCAGCCACGCCACAGCGATAAAACAAACGAGGCCAAATAAGCTAATGAGTCGATCCATAAATACAGAGGCTAGTGAAGCCAAAGGTGTGCCACAACTCCAAACCGAGCAGCAGCTGTTGAAGCCCCCTCAAATGCTAACTTCGGTTTTTCCCAAGTGTTGTTTCAAGACTTCGCCTCAAACTAAAATTCATTAGCAAACCACACCGTCTTACCATGAAAAACAACACCGCTATTTCTCTTGATGAACTTGAGGCCGCTATCGCACGCGATGCCAGTCTGCTCAAGCGTATCGCGCAGAAGGATGCGTCTGCTTTCCATGAGTTTCATCACATGCACTACGGCCTGATATTCGCCACCGTCTCCCATGTGCTCAACGATCAACAGGACGCGGAGGACATTCTCCAGGATGTCATGATTGCACTTTGGCAGAAGGCTCACCTTTACGAGCCAAGCAAGGGCAAGCCGCTCACATGGGTCACCACGATGGCTCGCAATCGCGCGATCGATCGTATCCGAGCCAAGCAGCGTCGCAGCCGCCTCTATGATGAGTTCGAAGTCGAGCACCGAGTCTCTCAACCTGAATTCGAGGCCTCGGCAGTAGAAAGCTTGGACGTTCAGGAGCAAGGCGAAGCCCTGCGGCTTGCCATGCGCAGCCTCACCGAGGATCAACGTGAGGCGGTTCAGCTTACCTACTTCAGCGGTCTATCGCAGTCCGAAGTCGCCAAGAAATTGAGCCAGCCGCTGGGCACCGTGAAGGCGCGCATTCGTCGTGGTGTGAACCGTCTGGAGTTGCTGGTGAAAGAGAAGCTCTAGCGAACACAAGAGCAGGGACAGAACATGCGTAGTAGATCATGCCAACACGGCTTTATCTATGAAGCGCCTCGTTCTTACTCTCACCCTGCTTATCTCTGTTGTTCGAGCTGCGGAAACACTACTGCAAGGCACACAGCCGCTAATAGCGGATTCAGATTTCTCGGCGGCGATGGTCGCAGGAGCCGATCACTTTCTGCTACGCGAGATCGAAAATTCCAAAGCTGACCGTGCCGCTCTGTGGCCCGGAGATAGCGCTGTGCATCGAGAACAATTGAAAAAAATCATCGGTGCCATTGACCCCAGATTGCCGATGACTGCGATGGACTTGGTGGGAGACACCAATACGCCTTCGATGCTGGCGGAGACCACTCTGGCGCGCATCCAGCGTGTGCGCTGGCCAGTGTTCCCCGGCGTGCATGGCGAAGGCATCCTGGTGCAGCCCAAAGGCAAGGCCCTGGCCCGTGTGGTTTACATTCCCGATGCTGATACCGATCCCGAAAAGCTGGTCGACGACCTACTCGTCACTTCTGGGTGCGAGTTCGTCATCCCCATGCTAATCAGCCGTGATTCCGAGTTCAGCACGAATGACCGCTACGGCGTGAAAACGAACGTGCCGCACCGTGAGTGGATCTACCGGCAGTCGTTTGAACTGGGTCGGCACATCATTGGCTACGAGGTGCAGAAAGTGCTGTCCGCGGTGGACTGGTTCAAGGCGCAGCCAGAACAATTACCCGTGCTCGTCGCGGGACTTGGCGAAGGTGGGATGATCGCGCTGTATGCGGCCGCGCTCGATACGCGTATCGACTCCTGCTACGTGTGGGGCTACTTCGGTCCGCGTGAGCCAATGTGGTCCGAGCCAATCTATCGAAATATTTTCGGCCTGTTGAATGAGTTTGGCGATGCCGAGATCGCTTCCTTGATTGCGCCACGCCCGCTGTCGATTCACCACCTCGGCTTCCCTTCCGTGCCAGGCCCACCTGTTGCCCTAAAAGGCGAGCGCTCGATTGCGGCACCGGGCAAAATCGTGACGCCATCACTCGATGCGGCCAAGGCCGAGTTGCAGCGTGCGCAAGCCATCGTGCCCGGCGATTGGATTCAACTCTGCACCGAGGAACAGGGCTTGAAGGAAGTGGTCACGCATGTGTTCCCCGCCGACACGGCGCAACAGATCATCAAGGGCTCCAAGATGAGCGGCACCTCCGCCAACATCGCCAAGGACAAGACGCGACAGCAGCGACAGGTGCGCGAGTTGGAAGCCTTCACGCAACGATTGCTCGTAGATAGCGAAAATGAGCGGACCAACACCTTCTGGAAGCCGCTGCCACTTGCGTCGGTCGAGGCTTTTCAGAAGCACACAGTGGCTCAGCGCGAGCGTTTCTGGAACGATGTCGTTGGCCGTTTCCCCGATCCAAATGTGCCAATGAATGCGAGGAGTCGCTTGGTGAAGGAGACCGAGAAGGTGGTCATCTACGAGGTCAGGTTGGATGTCTGGGATGGCGTATTCGCCTGGGGGTGGCTGGCCCTACCGAAGGACCTGAAACCTGGCGAGAAGCGACCTGTGATTGTCTGTCAGCATGGGCTGGAAGGTCTTCCTGAGGACACCTTCAATGACGACCCACAAAGCAAAGCCTTCGCCCCTTACAAAGCCTTTGCCCTGCGCTTGGCCGAGCGCGGTTACATCACGTTCGCGCCGCACAATCTGTATCGTGGCCAGGATGCGTTTCGCGGCTTGCAGCGGAAACTCAACCCGCTAGGCAAGACCTTGTTCAGCCTCATCATTGGCCAGCATCAGCGCATTCTGGAGTGGCTCAAAACACAGCCCTTTGTGCAACCGGACAAGATCGCCTTCTACGGGCTCAGCTACGGTGGCAAGAGCGCCATGCGCATCCCAGCGGTGCTTACTGATTACTGCCTGAGCATTTGCAGCGGTGACTTCAATGAGTGGGCGCGCAAGTGCGTCAGCACCGACATGCCCATGAGCTATCTCCACACCCACGAATACGAAATCTGGGAGTGGAACCTGGGCCGCACCTTCAACTATGCCGAGATGGCGGCGCTCATTGCGCCAAGGCCATTCATGGTCGAGCGCGGTCATAACGACGGCGTTGGCACGGATGAATGGGTGAACTACGAGTATGCGAAGGTGCGCCGCCTCTACAACAAGCTGAACGTTGGCGAGCGCACGACCATTGAGCACTTCGATGGCCCGCACACGATCCATGGCGTGGGCACATTTGAGTTCTTGGATCGCTGGCTGAAATGAGTCGGTGCAAGGCAGCAGCCGTGACCACGTATTCATCGCCCATGTTTTCACGCCTTTTCCTTCCACTCATCATTGTTGGCAGCAGCCTGCTGCAAGCCCAGACCGCTGCACCCAAAGCCAAGCCTGCGGACCTATCTCGTCTGGATCCGACGATGACGGCCCAGAAGTCAACAACGGCAGGCGCAGTGTGGCACGACGTCACGACCTGGGGTGTCGAAGGTCGCCTATGGCAGAAGGATGAGCGCAAGCGCTGGTTCGACCGCCTGCCTGCAAAAGCCGAAGGTAAGGTGACCAGCAACGTGTGGAATCTCAGTCGCGACAGCGCTGGGATGATGGTGCGATTCAAGACCGATGCGACCACGCTCTTCGCTCGTTACAAGCTGAGTAAGCCCGTGCTCGGTCTGCCGCACATGCCCGCGACCGGCGTCAGCGGTCTGGATTTTTATGCGCGTGATGACGACGGCAAATGGAAGTGGGTGCAGGTGACGAAACCCGCCGCACAAACGGTGGAAGCCAAGGTGATCGAAGGACTCCGCCCCGGCCTGCGCGACTACTGCGCTTACTTGCCGCTCTACAACGGTATCGAATCTTTGGAGATCGGTGTGCCTGAGGGCGCGAAGTTTGAAGGCCAAGGGCCACGCTCGGAGAAGCCCATCATTTTCTATGGCACGTCTATCACGCACGGTGCCAGCGCCTCGCGCCCAGGCATGTTGCACACCGCTATCCTGGGCCGCCGCTTTGATCGTCCGGTGGTGAACCTTGGCTTCTCCGGCAATGGCAAGATGGACGCCGCCGTGGGTGAACTGCTCGCCCAGGAAGAAGCCGCCGTTTATGTCATCGATTGCCTGCCGAACATGGGACCCGCTGACGTAAACGCCAAATGCGAGCCTCTGGTGAAGCAGTTGCGTGCCGCGCATCCTGAGACGCCCATCGTGCTGGTCGAGGACCGCCGCTTCACCAACTCCTGGGTCACTCCCCTCAAGGCGAAATTCCACGATGACAACCACGCTGCGCTCAAGGCTGCGTATGAGCGCCTACTAACCGCAGGCGTGAAGGACCTGCACTACATTGGCGGCGATCATCTCTACGGTGACGACACTGAAGGTGCGACCGATGCCAGCCACGCTAGCGACCTCGGCTTCATGCGACAGGCGGACATCTTTGAGCCGGTGTTGCGGAAGGCTTTGGGGGAATAGCTTTTTGCTACTTCGCCTTCTCCACCTTTGTCAGCAGCAGCACGAACAAGAGGCGGCCTTCCTTCCACTGGGGGCCGCCGATAAAGAGGGGGCTGTTCTCGCGCAGAACGGTGTCAGTTTTCACCAGCACCTGCTGCTCCTGCCAGAACTGCAAATTCAGGTTCATGCCGCCACCTTCGGCGGGACCTTTCGAGTCGAGCTTCAGGAACAAATCCTTGGACGGCACGACCCAGCTTTCATACTGGCGGAAGATGTCCTGCGTGTGTTGGCCGATGATCTCGAAGCGGGTGAACGGGAACACTTTGCCCAGGCGCTCGGGCAGCGTCTTTAGCTGCGTTGGCACCTCGGCAGGCAGGTCTGCTGCGACACCATTCGAGGCATAGATGAGCGCGCCCCAGACCTTCCCATCCGTGGCGGGCTTCACCGCAGGTAGGGGCTGCTGCGCCAGCGAGACGCTGGCGAACACGACGAACAGAATGGAGGCGAACAGTTTCACAGTAGATCAGTGTGCGATGAGGCGCGGTTGGTTACGACCGTCCTTGGCGAGCACAAGCAGCACGCTGCCTGCGTCATCGAAGAGCGTGGTCATAGCCACCTCTTGATCGGTCTCGCTGTGATGCACCTGAAAGCCGACCAGCTTGCGATCGGCAGGCACGGCGGCAAGGCCATCCAGCATGAGCACCGTCGCATCGGCATCGTCCGAATGGTAGGTGTTGGCATGGACACTGTTGTTCGGCGCATAGGTGCTGAGCACAACCGTGGCATTGCCAGTCTGGCCGATCTGCATAGCCGCAACTACCAAGCAGGCAGCCGCGGCACCCGCGATGATCCACTTCTTGGCGAACCAGCCGAAAAGCCCCTCGGAGGCAGCTTCGCGTGCAGGACTCGCCTTCGATTCCTCCCGGCGCAGTTCGCCGATGCGCTGCTGGATTTGGCTATTGAAGAAGTCCGGGTGAGGGATTTCGACTTGGCGCTGGAAGCCTTGGTGCAGGGCGACACTGACTTGCTTCATCGCCTCGGCTTCCGCACGCAGCGACGCGTCGGTCTGGAGTAGCGCTTCGAAGGCCGTGCGCTCCGTTTCGTTCAGCTCGCCGTCCAGCCAGCGGGCGAGCAGTTCTTCGTTATCTATGGGTTTCATAAGTGTCCTTCAGGAGTTCTTGAAGTTTCTTTCGGGCGTAAAAAAGGCGCGACATCACAGTGCCAATGGACGTCTGCATCACCTGGGCGATCTCATCATACGGAAGCCCCTCGATCTCGCGCAGCAGAATGACCGTGCGGTGCTCCTCGCTGAGTTTGGCCACCGCCTCGCGAATGTGCACGCCCAGTTCGGCATTCGCCATGGCCTTGTCAGGGCGCACGTAGCCATGAGGCACGGCCTCGGCGGTCGGATCAGGCTGATGATCCACCCGATTGTCATCGAACTCGCCTGCCGTCTGCACCTTGCGCTTCCGCAGCCAGTCATAGGAGCAATTGTGGGCAATGCGATACAGCCAAGTGTAAAAGCTGGAGTCGTTCTTGAACCCTGGGAGCGCACGCCATGCTTTGATAAAGGCCTCTTGTGCGAGGTCCCAGGCATCTGAATCGTTCTGAACAAGGCTGTAAGTCATGGAGTAAACCCTCCCACGATACTTCGTCACCAGCGCGTCAAAGGCGCGCGCGTCGCCACCCTGGGCACGCTTCACAAGGTCCACATCTTGGACTTCGGGGGCGGACTCCACGGCGGAGGGGGATGTCATATCGTTCGGATTCACAGCACTGACGGTCAAGCCGATGAGCTTATTCACTCGCTTGGTTTTGGATACTGCTTTATTGAGCAGGTGCTTGGCGCAGGGAGTAGGGAGCTCGGGAGAGGAAATGCCAGATCGCCGCTACTACATTGAGTCAATTGCCCACCGCTCCCTGCGCCAAGCGCTCTGCCACTTGACCCTTCCAACGGCTACGGCTAATGGGCTCAGCTTATGTCCGATCGCCAGCACACGCTTGCCAAGCCTGCCTCCCTCACCGGCACCTCCCTGCACACCGGGGAGCAGGTCACCTTAACGCTGCAACCCGCCCCGGAAAATTTCGGCATCCAGTTCCGCCGCATGGATGTCGAAGACCAGCCGCTCATTCCCGCACTGGCCGAGAAAGTGCAAAAGGTCGAGCGCGCCACCACCATCGCCGAAGGTAGCGTGAAAGTGCATACCGTGGAGCACGTGCTCAGCGCGCTGACCGCCATGGGCGTGGACAACGCGATCGTCGAGATGGACGCCAACGAGCCGCCCATCGCCGACGGCAGCTCACTGCCCTTCGTGCAGCTGATCAAGACCGCCGGCATCCAGGAGCAGAAGGCGGCGCGCCGCATTTTCGAGATCCGCGAGCCCTTCTATCAAGAGACCCGTGACGGCACCCTGCTGCACATCGTCCCGGACAAGAAATTCCGCGTGTCGTGCACCAATGTCGGCCCCGACGGGCGCAACACGCAGTATTACAGCACCGAGATCACGCCGGAGATCTACGAGAAAGAAATCGCCCCCGCACGCACCTTTGTCTATTATGAAGACGTCGCCCCGCTGCTGGAGAAGGGTTTGATCAAAGGCGGCACGCTGGAGAGCGCGGTCGTCATCCGTGGCGACACGTTGCTGTCCAAGCACCCCGCGCGCTTCAATGAAGAGTTCGCCCGCCACAAGATTCTCGACATCATCGGCGACCTGATGCTCTCCGGCGTGCGCATCCTCGGCCATGTCATCGCGGTGCGCCCTGGCCACGGCCCGAACACCGAGATGGCCAAGAGCATCGCCAAGACCTACAGCCACATGCGCGCCAGCGTTCCGGCTCCGGTGCATGTGCCGCTGGGCGATGCTGTGCTGGACAATGTCGAGGTGCAAAAAATCCTGCCGCATCGCTACCCCTTCCTCATGGTGGATCGCATCATCGGGTTCGAAGGCGTGACCAAATGCACGGGAGTGAAACTCGTCACGATTAATGAGCCCTATTTCCAAGGCCACTTCCCCGGCCACCCGATCATGCCCGGCGTGCTGCAACTGGAAGCCATGGCCCAAGTCGCCAGCGTACTGCTGCTGCGCATGCCCGGCAACGAAGGCAAGATCGGCTATTTCCTCAGCGCCAACAACGTCAAGTGGCGCAAGCCCGTGCTCCCAGGCGATGTGCTCATGATCGAAACCGAAGTGCTCAAGGCCAAGCGCGGCATCGGCCAGGCCGTCGGACGCTGCTCGGTGAACGGCCAGGTCGTCAGCGAGGCCGACCTGATGTTTAGCATCATGGATCGCTGATTCACCCTTCGATTCTCATCCTTCTTCATGATTCACCCCACCGCCATCATCGACCCCAGCGCCAAGCTTGGTGCCAATGTTTACGTGGGCCCGTATTGCATCATCGGCAAAGGCGTGGAACTCGGCGATGACTGCTGGCTTCAGCATCATATCACGATTCTAGGCCCCTCGAAGATCGGCACAGGTAACCGCTTCCATGCCTACGGCTCCATCGGCCAGCAGACGCAGGACCTGAAATACGCGGGCGAACCCACCTTCCTGGAGATCGGCGACAACAACAATTTCCGCGAGTTCTGCACCGTGCATCGCGCCACCGGCGTGGGCTTGAAGACCATCATCGGGAGCCACAATCACTTCCTCTGCTACGCCCACGTCGCGCATGACTGCGTAGTCGGCAGCCACTGCATCTTCTCGAACAATGCCACGCTCGCTGGGCACGTCACCGTCGAGGACCACGTCATCGTCAGCGGTCTCACGGCGGTCCATCAGTTCTGCCGGATCGGCCAGCGCGCTATCACCGGTGGCTGCGCCAAGATCGTGCAGGACATCCC
>Ga0114976_10001286_pt1 | contig 15646 bp, 21 predicted proteins | sample S_130805_EF_Meta_FD_87319 | JGI IMG/M metagenome (GOLD analysis project Ga0114976, IMG submission 87319) | Freshwater microbial communities from Lake Simoncouche, Canada to study carbon cycling - S_130805_EF_MetaG | ecosystem: Environmental > Aquatic > Freshwater > Lake | place: Lake...
ATGAAAGAAGTTTGCCACGATAAAAAAGATAAAGCAGGTAAAGTAGTCAATGGTAAAGATGGCAAACCTGTTCAAGAATGTAAAAAAATCAAGGTACACAAGAAGTTAGAAGGTACCGAAATCCCAGAAAAGAAGAAATAATAAAATGGCATCAACAACAGAAAGACTAGGTGTCGTAGAGACCAAGGTCGAAAACCTTAATGAAAAACTTGATGAACTCAAAATTGATGTTAAGGAAATGCATGACTGCCTTGATAAAACAAGAGAGGGCTTGACAGAGAAGCTGAATGAGATGTATGATGCTTCATGCACTCAGCACTCACAATTGGCCAAAGAAATATCGGCACTTAAAAATCAAAGAGATAAGTGGGTATGGACTGCCGCAGGTATTCTTGCCGCTCTTGGATGGGTTTCAGGGCAATCGGAACTAATCGCAAAGTTTTTTGGTTAGCATTTGACAAACATCTTCGGATGTGTTATATTATGAATCTATGTCATTATCTATTGAATCTAAGTATGTAAGGTTACTTTCTCATCGCTTGCGTAATTTCAAGCAGAAGAATGATTACCTATGGAATTTCTCTTGCCCATTTTGTGGTGATTCCCAAAAGAATCTCACAAAGGCAAGAGGATATGTTTTTCAAAAAGGCACGAATCTATTTTATCGATGCCATAACTGTGGAGTGAGCACAAATGTTGGCAATCTCATCAAGCACATGGATAACTCTTTACACAAAGAGTTCGTCCTCGAGCGGTACAAATCGGGTGAATCCGGTTTCTCCAATTTCAAAGAGCCAACATTCGACATACCATCGCCAAGATTTGATAAAGTTGAAAAACAAAAAATCTTCGAACACGCAGAATGGTGTGACAAACTCCCGAGTGGACATTTTTGTTTAGAGTATCTGACCAAAAGAAAGATACCGCAGAAATTTCACAGTAAACTCCTATTCACACAACACTACAAGCAATTTTGTGATACCTTGGTACCAAACCACGGTAAAACTATTGTTGATGATGCAAGGCTTGTAATTCCCTTCTATGACAAGTATAATGACCTTATTGCGGTCTCTGGTCGTGCATTGGAGACTAGTGATAAGACTTTGCGTTATGTAACACTCCGTACCAATGATAGTAAAGACAAACTTCTATATGGTATGGATAGAGTAAATCTATTGGAGACAGTAAGAATCGTTGAAGGTCCTATTGACAGTCTTTTCCTTACTAATTGTATTGCAAGTGGTGATGCCAATTTAGTATTAACATCCGATGAAATTTCATCAGATAAAAAAGTTTTAATATTTGACAATGAACCTCGCAACAAAGAAATCGTGAAGATGATGCAAAATGCAATCAGGTTAGGTAATGATATCGTTATTTGGCCAAATAATATTGCTGGTAAAGATATCAATGAAATCATTCTTGGTGGAATTACCTCAGATGAACTTGAAGGGATTATAAGTAGTAACACCTTCTCTGGTCTGCAAGCACAAACTAAATTCGTTTTTTGGAAGAAAGTATAGTATGAAAGTTGAGTTGATTAGTTATTCCCAACCTGCGGAATATTTTGCGGAAAACATGACTGAATTGGTGGCATTTTGTGCAAGGGTATCAAATCCCGACAATCAATCCAATAAAGATACAAGTGAGAAGTTAATTCGTTATCTGATTAAGAATCAACATTGGTCGCCATTGGAAATGGTGTCGATGTGTTTGGAAATTGAAACTACAAGGGATATTGCCAGACAAATGTTGAGACACCGTTCTTTTAGTTTCCAGGAATTCTCACAAAGATATGCTGACCCAACAAAAGAATTGGATTTTGTTACAAGAGAAGCAAGATTACAAGACACAAAAAACAGACAAAATAGTATAGAGACAGACGATGAGTATTTACAAAAAAGGTGGGAAGAACAGCAGGAGCGGGTGATTTCTATTTGTAAAAATGCGTATGGGTGGGCTATTGCAAACGGCATAGCAAAAGAGCAAGCAAGAGCAGTATTACCAGAAGGTCTTACCGTTTCTAAATTATACATGAATGGAACACTTAGGTCATGGATACACTACATACAACTCCGTTCCGAGAATGGAACACAAAAAGAACACAGAGTAATCGCACACACATGTGCAGAAGTAATCGCCAAAGTATTTCCGATGGCGAATGAGTTTATTACACAAGAACAATAAGAATTTGGAGTTTTGAATGAACAATATCGTTCACGGTATTACGGTTGACTATTCTCGGGATAGTTTATTCGATGAGTTGGGTATTAAAAGGTTAAAAGAGAGTTACATGCGAGAAGATGAAGTCTCGCCACAAGAGAGGTTTGCACATGTATCGAAAGCGTTCGGCACTAACGAACTTCATGCACAAAGATTGTATGAATATAGTAGTAAACATTGGTTGTCTTATTCTACTCCCATTCTCAGTTTTGGGCGTAGTAAGCGTGGCCTTCCTATATCATGTTTCTTACCTTATCTCGATGATAGTGCGGAAGGTTTGGTCGATTGTCTCGCTGAAGTAAACTGGTTGTCAATGTTAGGAGGCGGTGTTGGAATTGGAATTGGAATCCGTAGTGCTGACGATAAGTCTGTTGGTGTTATGCCTCATCTCAGGACATATGATGCATCGAGCCTCGCATACCGCCAAGGCCGCACTCGCCGTGGTTCTTATGCCGCTTATCTTGATATTTCTCATCCAGACATTCTTATCTTTCTTGAAATGAGAAAGCCAACTGGCGACCAAAACATGCGTTGCCAGAATTTGCACCATGGTATCAATATCACGGATGACTTCATGCAGTTAATTGAAAAGTCTATGTTGGATCCAACCGCAGATGATACATGGAATTTAAAAGACCCACATTCAGGTGAAGTGCGTGATACTATTTCAGCAAAAGAATTGTGGCAGAAAATTTTAGAAATTCGTATGCAAACAGGTGAACCTTATTTGCATTTCATTGATACAAGTAATCGTATGATGCCGGAGTTTCAAAAGAAACTCGGTCTTTCAATCAAACAATCAAACTTGTGTAGTGAAATTATTCTACCAACTGATAAAGAGAGAACCGCAGTATGTTGCTTATCATCACTAAACTTGGAGTATTATGATGAATGGAGAAAAGATCCTTTGTTCCTTCGTGATATTGCTGAAATGCTCGACAATGTTCTGGAGTATTTTCTTCTTCATGCACCTTCCGCCGTTAAGCGTGCAAGGTATAGTGCCAGTCGTGAGCGCTCTATTGGTATCGGCGCTTTGGGTTTTCATGCTTATCTACAACGAAACAACATCCCATGGGAATCAGCACAAGCAACAGGCGCAAACATCAAAATGTTCAAACACATTAGAGGTGGATTAGATGATGCGAATCTTCAATTGGGTAGTGAAAGAGGCGAAGCACCTGATTGTGCCGGTACTGGTCGTAGGTTTGCACATGTCATGGCTGTGGCACCCAATGCTTCTTCAAGTATTCTTATGGGTAATACTTCTCCTTCTGTTGAGCCATTTAGAGCTAATGCATACAGACAAGACACATTAAGTGGTTCGCATCTGAATAAAAATAAACATCTTGATAAAATAATCGCAGATAGGTGTGCAAATGACGATAAACTCGACTACCAAGAAATCTGGTCAAGCATCATTGCAAATGACGGATCAGTCCAACACTTGGATTTCCTTGATGATTGGACAAAAGATGTTTATAAGACCGGTATGGAAATTGACCAAAGATGGATTGTGGATCATGCAGCTCACAGACAGAGTTTCATTGACCAGGCACAATCCATTAACTTGTTCTTTAGACCAGATGTTAATGTGAAATATTTACATGCAGTTCATTTTCTTGCATGGAAACAAGGGTTGAAAACATTATACTATTGCCGTTCAGAAAAACTGGCCAAGGCAGATAAAGTGTCGAAACGAATCGAAAGAAAAGTTATTGAAGAATTAGATATGAAACAATTAGCAAGTGATGACATTTGTTTAGCGTGTGAAGGTTAAATGGCATATTCAAATAAAGTATTAGACCATTACGAAAATCCACGCAATGTTGGTAAAATGGATTCGACTGATGAAAATGTCGGCACAGGTATGGTGGGAGCACCTGCCTGTGGTGATGTAATGAAGTTACAAATTAAAGTTGAAGATGGAATAATTACTGATGCAAAATTTAAAACTTATGGATGTGGATCGGCAATTGCAAGTAGTTCGCTTGTCACGGAGTGGGTCAAGGGTAAAACGCTGAAGCAAGCTGGACAAATTAAGAATGCCGAAATTGCAGAGGAACTCGCACTCCCGCCAGTTAAGATTCATTGTAGTATCCTTGCGGAAGACGCTATTAAAGCAGCAATAAAAGATTACGAACTTAAATGTTCATGTAAGGAATAAAAATGGTTAAAGTAACCGATAGTGCTTTCAATAAAATTAGAGATTTAATTGTTGAAGAAAAAGATAATGACAATTTGGCATTAAGAATGTCAGTAAGAGGCGGAGGGTGTTCAGGTTTTCAATATGAATTCACCTTTGATGACAAACAAGAAGAAGATGATTTTGTGGTTGAAAGAGATTCCATTAAAGTGTTTGTTGATTCAATGTCCGCACAATATTTAATGGGGGCTACTTTAGATTATAGAGATGAAAAATTCAATTCACAATTTGTCATAACTAATCCAGAAGTTAAATCAACTTGTGGTTGTGGTTCATCGGTGGCATTTTAATGGCACACATTGTAGCTAATCTACCACCAGTAAAATGCTTTGTTCGCAAAGAGTTTCTCTATGACTTTGAAAAAGGACACGGAGAACTTGAACCTTGTTGGTGGATAAGTATCAAGTCTCAAAGAAGTCAAGCATTTCGTATTGAATCGTATCTTAATCAATATGGTGCTTTGTATGATAAACTACCACTACACGCTTACTGCTGGAAACCTATTGAGGGTGATCCATACCCATTAGATTTTCTACAATTATGGAACAGCATGTCTTATGATATCACTGTGATTAAAAAAGCAATGATAGCAAATATGAGATGTAAAATTAAGATGAAAGATGGTTCATGGTTAGAAGGTGAATATCTTTTTACTGTTGATTCTTCACATCCAGATTTTAATATTCTTGATTGTGGACACAGTGAAGATGTTGAGGATCATAAATCCTTTAACTTTATAAAATGTGATAATGGACAATTTGCTGCACAACCAAATAATCGTATTGTTATATTGGAACCAGCATCTAATCCTAAAGAAATGAAAATACCAGATTTCAATGTTGCCACTACTAGATGGAATGTTGAAATGGATCCAAAATGGGATTACGGATTACCAGAAAATAAATGGCGAATGAATGAACAAGGTGATTAATGAAACCGACAATTGCATTATTTCTACACCAACCTAAATGTTCGGTGCAGTCTGGAAATGGCATAATGAAGGCGCTGAGTGATGATTATAGATTTAAGATTTTCACTAAGCATGATTTAGAAGAAGATTTTTTTAATGATGTGGATATGGTCTGTGTGCCAGGTGGTATCGGTGATGCAGATAGTTTTGATTACCTTATGCGTGAAAATTCACCACGCATAAAAGATTTTGTAATGAATGGTGGTAAATACCTTGGCATTTGTATGGGTGCATATTGGGCAGACAAAAATTACTTTGACATCCTTGACAAAGTAGATGCGGTTCAGTATATTACACAACCTAACACTTGCACTCGCAGACCACATGCAAAGAATATGCCAGTTATGTGGAGAAATGAACCATGTAACATGTTCTTTTATGATGGTTGTGCTTTAGTTGGTGGTGATATGTCGCCGTATGAAACTGTTGCAACATACAGTAATGGTGATAATATGGCAATCATACAAAATAGAATCGGTCTAATTGGTTGTCATCCTGAAAGTGAGAACCATTGGTATGAAAGTTATAGTTGGATGCGTGGTAAATATCACAACGGGTCGCAACATAAATTATTGTTGAATTTTGTTAATGAATTGATGGAGAGATAACATGGTATTAGAAATAGTTATGTGGGGATTTTTAAGTGCATTTGGTTGGTGGGGTGCTCAACACTATGTGATTGAACCTTACTTTCCTCCTCCTATTGAGAAGAAGGAGACCAAATAATGGATATGGATCAAGCGGCCGTATTTTTTGCGGGTAGTGTTTTAACAATGTTAGGTTTTGTTGTGATTGTAGTAGGCGTTGTTGTGATAAACAATATCTTATACAAATTTTGGAAACCAATTAAATTATTTACAGAAGATAGTTGGAAAGGATTTAATCCACCTGTTACTGTATATTCAGAAGTCAAAAAAGAAAAAGACGGAGAAAAATAAATGCATTACAAAAGCATATTCATTAGTGATGTGCATTTGGGGACAAAAGATTGTAAGGCGGAATTATTAAATAATTTTTTAAAACATAATACTTGCGAAACATTATATTTAATTGGTGATATTATTGATGCGTGGAAGATACAACAAAACAAGTGGCGCTGGAAACAATCTCACACAAATGTAGTTCGTAGAGTATTAGGTTATGCAAAAAGAGGAACAAAGGTTGTCTATATTGCGGGCAACCATGATGAATTTCTAAGACCTATGATACCATATGGTTTTAGTTTTGGTAAGGTTGAGATACATAATCAAACTGAACATGTTGGTGTAGATGGTAAACGCTATTTGGTAGTGCATGGTGATTTGTTTGACGGCATTACTAGGTTGGCACCATGGTTATCTTTTTTAGGTGATAGAGCATATGATTTTGTGTTATCACTTAATAGTAAATTTAATTGGGTTAGACATAAGTTTGGTTTTGGATACTGGTCATTAAGTCAATTCTTAAAGCACCGTGTTAAAAAAGCCGTAGATTTTATGTTTCAGTTTGAAAAGAACCTTACGGGATATTGTAAGAAAAAAGGATATGATGGTGTTATATGTGGACATATACATCATGCAGAGATTAAAGAAGTTGATGGCGTAACCTACATGAATGATGGTGATTGGGTAGAATCTTGCACCGCTTTGGTAGAACATAGTGATGGCCGTTGGGAGATAATCACATGGAACGAAATCAAAAATGAAATGGATACTAATATTGTTAGCAGTTAATATGAGCAATGCGAATGATATACCAGGTAGAATAACAATTGAATTTTCAACAGAACAAGAATGTATTAGAGCATTAAATACTATGACATATAAATTAAAATTTGATTCTTTTAAAGTGAGTGCAGAGTGCAAAAGATTGTAATCATCACCGATGCATGGGCGCCTCAAGTGAATGGTGTTGTTCGAACATATGAAAATGTATGTAAAGAACTAGAAAAGAAAAAACAACCATTTCAGTTGATAACGCCATATCATCCTAAGTTAAAAAGAAAAACTTTAAAAGGTTACGAAGAAATTGAGTTGGTTGTTAATCCATGGAAGATTAAACAGTTATTGTGGATTGCAATGTATGAGGGTCATAAGATTCATATTGCAACCGAAGGTCCATTAGGATTGTATGCAAGATATCTTTTGAATAAATCTCATTACCCCTACACAACAAGTTTTCATACACTATTTCCTGAATTCATAAAGAAACGAATTGGTTTACCACTATGGTTAAGTTATGCATACTTCAGGTGGTTTCACAATAAATCAAAATGCGTTATGGTGCCAACTAAAGGCATGATAGAACATTTAAACACAAAAGGTTTTAAATTTTTAAAACTGTGGACAAGAGGCGTTGATAGTGAAGTCTTTAATCCACAGAGAAGAAAAGAAGGTAAACCATTTATACTATGTGTATCGAGAATTTCAAAAGAAAAGAATTTAGATGCATTTTGTAAATTGACAGGTCGTAAAGTCCTTATTGGTGATGGACCTTATTTGGAGTCATTAAAGAAAAAATATCCAGATGTAGAATATTTGGGTGTTAAACAAGGTGAAGAATTAGCCGAATGGTATGCAAGTGCGGATGTTTTTGTATTTCCCTCAAAGACAGATACATTTGGAATTGTCATTTTGGAAAGTATAGCAAGTGGTACGCCTGTTGCGGCATATACAGAACCGGGACCACTAGAAGCAATTGAACTAATGTATAATGGGATGTATAGTGAAAACTTACAACACAATGTAAATGCATGTTATTCAATTAACAGGCGTGAAGTATATGAGTCGTCCAAGAAATGGACATGGGAATATTCAACAAAACAATTTTTAGAGGCGTTATGATTAAGAAAGCAAAAAGTAATTTAATGGATGAGAGACAATCATTCAAACCATTTCACTATCCATGGGCATATGAGGCATGGTTGAAACATGAGCAAATCCATTGGTTGCATACTGAAGTTCCTATGTTGGAAGATGTTAAGGACTGGAAGAATAGATTGACCGCAAGTGAGAAACAATTTCTCACACACATTTTCCGTTTCTTCACACAAGGTGATATCGATGTGGCAGGTGGTTATGTAAAAAATTACTTACCATACTTTCGTCAACCAGAAGTGAGAATGATGTTGTTGGGTTTTGCCGCTCGTGAGGCCTTGCATATTGCCGCCTATTCACACCTGATTGAAACACTTGGACTGCCAGATACAATGTATAATCAGTTCTTAGAATATGATGCGATGAAAGAGAAACACGAATATCTGTTGGACATTTCAGACCAGAATACAACAAAGCAAAACACAGCAAAACATATTGCGGTATTCTCTGCATTTACAGAAGGTATGCAATTGTTTAGTTCATTCATTATGTTGTTGAATTTCCCACGCAATGGCACTATGAAAGGCATGGGTCAGATTGTCACATGGTCAATCGTAGATGAAACAATGCATTGCGAATCAATGATTAAATTGTTCAGGACATATGTTGAAGAAAATAAAGAGATTTGGAATGATGAGTTGAAAGGTGAATTATACACCATTGCAGAGAACATGGTTCGATTAGAAGATAAGTTTATTGACCTTGCCTTTGAAATGGGTGAGATGACTCGACTAAGTAAAGAAGATGTAAAGAATTACATTAGATACATTGCAGACCGCAGATTAATTTCATTGGGTCTCAAAGGTGTATTTAAAGTTAAGAAGAACCCTTTACCATGGGTAGAAGAAATGGTTAATAGTCCTGTTCACGGTAACTTCTTTGAGAATCGTGTAACAGATTATGCTAAAGGTGCTTTGTCGGGTAATTGGGATGAAGTATGGGCTGAGGCCGCTTAATGAATGAAATCATATACACACTAATAGCAACACATATTACCATCATTTGTGTAACCCTTTTTCTACATAGAGGACAAGCACACAGAGGCATAGAGTTTCATCCTATTTTAAGTCATTTCATGCGTTTTTGGTTATGGTTAACAACAGGCATGGTAACAAAAGAATGGGTTGCCGTTCATCGTAAACATCATTCGAATACAGATAAACCTGCTGACCCACATTCACCATACAATGAAGGTCTTTTAAAAATGTTGTATGGTGGTGCATGGTTGTATGCCAAAGCCGCACAAGATAAAGACATGGTGAAAGTCTATGGTACAGGCACACCAGATGATTGGATGGAAAAAAATGTTTACAGTAAACATAGTAAAGTTGGAATTACTTTATTACTGATATTCAATACATTATTATTCAATGGTTGGGGTATTGTAATTTGGTTGATACAGATGGCATGGATTCCTTTTTGGGCTGCGGGCGTAGTCAATGGCGTAGGTCATTGTATAGGTTATCGCAATTGGAAAACTAAAGATAAATCCAAAAATATAATCCCTATTGGTATCATCATCGGTGGCGAAGAACTACATAATAATCACCACAACTCACCTGCAAGTGTCAAATTGAGCAACAAATGGTACGAATTTGACATAGGTTGGATGTGGTTAAACATATTTAAAACATTAAGGTTAGTAAAATGAAATTATATCTCTTTATAGCACTTGCATTTGCAATGGTTTTACCTGCACATGCACAAAAAACACCACAGGGAGTAACCTATGATGCTCAGATTGTCCGTGTAAACGATGGCGATACTGTTGTCATAGCGGCACCATTTCTCCCAGCACCACTTAAACCTGAACTTGCCGTTAGAATATTCGGCGTGGATACTCCAGAAAAGGGATTCAGAGCCCAATGTCCTTCTGAAGATGCCCGAGGCAAAGCCGCTACTGAATTTACAAAAACCATCGTTACAAAATCTACCAAGCGTCAAGTTGTGTTGTATGGCTGGGATAAATTTGGTGGTCGTGTCTTGGGTGACCTTATTTTAGATGGTCAATCACTCCGTGCATCACTAATTCAAAATGGTTTTGCTCGTGAATACTTTGGTGATGCCAAACAATCATGGTGTAACTAATGGCATCATTACATCACACATGTGGTGAGTGCAGTTCCGAGTTTACAATCAAATACGATGAACATCAATGTGAATCAGATCCTCTACATTGTCCATTCTGCGGTGAATACATACTAGATATGGACAAAGTAGAGGATGAAGATGAATGACTTGGTTTTATCATAACACACCGCAAGAATTTAAAGAAGAAGATATCCAAGAGTATTTTGGATTTGTATATCTTATCACACATAACCCGACTGGCCGCAAATACATTGGTAAAAAATTCTTTACCATGGCGGCTACTCGCCAAGTCAAGGGCAAGCGAAAAAAGATTCGCAAGTCAAGTGATTGGGAGAAGTATTGGGGTTCAAATAAAAAACTGCAAGAAGAAGTCAAACTCAACGGGGAAGAAAACTATACCCGTGAGATTCTGCACCTATGTAAAAGTAGAAGTGCTTGCAGTTATTGGGAAACTTTTGAGATTTTCAACCGGCATGCATTGGTTGGAGACGGATATTATAATGAGTGGGTCTCTTGCAAGATACGCAAAGACCATCTAAGTAAGCTATAACATCAATTCAAAGGAGGACACCGATACTTATAAGTTTATGAGAGGATTTAAGTCTCAGGATAGGTAAAAGTAAACAATAATTGCCCGATTATAAAAAAAGGATACACATGGCTCGCAAACAAACCGCAAACAATGAAGTAATAACAGTAGCCAAGACAACCAATCAATTAAGAGTTAGAATTGATGACCTAAAAACATTTCAACCACTAACAGATAATCAAAAAAAGTTCTTTGATGCATACAAAAGAGGTGACTACTTTGTAGCACTACATGGTGTTGCAGGTACAGGTAAAACATTCTGTGCATTGTATAAAGCAATCGAAGAAGTATTAGATAAATCAAACCCATTCAACAAAATCATTGTTGTTCGTTCTGCGGTGCAAAGCCGTGAGATTGGTCACCTGCCCGGTGATGTAAACGAAAAGATGGAAATCTATCAACAACCATATCGCCAAATTTGTGATACACTATTTGGACGCCGTGATGCATGGGATAGATTAGAAGAACAACACCACATAGAGTTTATTTCAACATCATTCATCCGAGGCATGTCATTCGATGATGCCATTATTATTGTAGATGAGATGCAGAATATGACCTTTGAAGAAATTGATACAGTAATGACCCGTGTTGGTTATCGTTCAAAGATTCTATGGTGTGGTGATTACAGACAAACTGACCTGAATAAGAAAAAGAATGACATGTCAGGCATTTTAAAATTCTTTGATATCGCCATGCACATGAAGGCATTTACAAGAATTGAATTTACTGCCGATGATATTGTTCGTTCCTCATTAGTGAAAGATTACATTCTTGCCAAGATGAACTATGAAGATAGTATTTCATAATGTGATATAGTTAGAGTATTGCCTCTATTCTATGTTGCAATGCAGTATAATTGACTAAATAAGAGTGTGACGCCTAAACGGGTCACACCTTATCTTTTTAACTCGCTTAACTAAGGAGCAATTATGTTTGCATTAAACACTTTTATCGATTCTTTCCAAAATGGCAAGAAATATTTCGTAAATTCATTTGTCACCGACAAATCTCTCAGCGCTTCTATCAACGCCTTTGTTGATGCACAGACCGCTTACACAAAACAAGTTTTCAAAACTACAAATGAAGTTAGCGAAACAATCGCTACTCAAGTTCAAAAATCACTTAACACGGTGAAGTAATGAAATCCATAAAGAAGTTTTTTATTGATTTCCTTCAAATCGTTCAAGACACCAGAAAACTACAAGCAGAAGAAATGAAGAAAAGGTATTTTCAGAGATGAAATACCTACTATCTAAAATTTCCAACTTGTTTAAATCTAAATCATCATTAGAAGAATTCATTATTTCCAAGAATCCTACAAATGCTGGTGATGTTGAACATTGGACTAGAGTTTTCAATCATTCACATTACAGAGGTTTATGATGTTAAACTGGATACCAATGACCAATGATGATTGGGACTGGGTAAACGGAAAGCAACCAGAACCAAAGACTAAGTGAGGTTTTCGTATTGCATACATAAAGATATGCAGAAGAAAACTATCAGTAAACCGGTACCCTCGAAGCGATACTTAGAATTTGCTTCGAGGTCCAAATCATGGATGCCCGTGAGCCGCAATGGTTGGATTATCAAGTTCTCCTCATATAGAGACAATAGCATCCTTTTATTCGTAGTTTCGCAACATACAGGCCAGACTATTATTCGATATTTTAAAGATGAAGATGAGGCCTGCAAATTCATCAATTTAATAATAGAATTAAAATCTAATGAATTCTACGACTTCTGAATTACATAAATAGATTATAAATATCTAATTAAATCTTTTAGAGAGTTACTATGGCGATTTCAAAAATTGGTAGAAATGGTTTAGATGATAATGCATTTAGTGTGCAAGTTATTAAACCATCTATTACAGCCCCAGCAAATAATGCAAATGGAGTTACGGAAACACAACTTGTAACTGCTTCCACTTACCTGTCATTATATGGTCGGACTCAAAGTAATGTAGAATGGCAAATATCTACTTCTCCAACATTTGCATTTATTAATGTTGCTAGCACAATTAGTGGTGCCTGCACACAACTTCAATTAAATGCATCTTCGGGTCTTGTTGCATCACAAACAACACATTATGCTAGAGTTCGTTATTCAGATGACGGAAACAACTCATCAGAGTATTCAAATACTGTTCAATTTATAACCGCAAACAACTTTACAGTTAATGTTGAGTATCTTGTAATTGCCGGTGGAGGCGGAGGTTCTACAACATCTCCAGGGGGTGAAGCATCTCAAGGTACGGGCGGTGGAGGTGCGGGTGGTTATTTAGCCAATTCTACATTCGCAGTAATACCAGAGACCGCATATACAATTACATTAGGTGCTGGTGGCGCTGGAGCAACAACTCCAACTTTTGGTTCAAATGGAAGTAATAGTATATTCTCTACGATTACAGCTTTTGGTGGTGGCGGCGGTGCTACATATGGTGTGGCAGGAAGAGCTGGAGGATCAGGCGGAGGAACAAATAGTGCAACAGCGGGCTTAGGAACTCCTGGCCAAGGAAATAACGGCGGCGGCGCCGGACCTTTAGGTGGTGGATCAGGAGGTGGTGGCGGCGGCGCAAGCGGTGCCGGTGCTCATCCTGCAACAGGTGCTGGTGGTGCTGGTGGTACAGGAACTGCGAGTCCAATTACTGGAACACCCGTAACAAGAGCGGGCGGAGGCGGTGGTGCTGCTTACTCAGGAGGAGGCGGTGGTGCCGGAGGTCTCGGTGGTCCAGGAACTCCAGGAACTTCTGGCGGAAATGGCGCACCAAGTGTTCAAATTTCTCCAGGAACTCCTGTAATTGCGGCCACTGCTGGAGTCGCATTAACGGGCGGTGGCGGTGGCGGTGGTGTTGGAGGTCCAGCGCCTTCAGCAAGAGCTGGCCAAGCAGGTGGTTCCGGTGTTATCATTTTAAAAACGGCAAATAATATTGCCGCAGTATTTTCTGCAAATGTTGCTACACGCTCTTATTCAGTTGCTGGAAACAATGTTTATGAAATACAAGGAACCACAACAACTAATGAAACAGTAACTTTCTATCTCAACTCATTCCTTGCTGAATATCTTGTAGTTGGAGGTGGCGGCGGCGGTGGTAATGGTGCTGGAAGCGGTAACGGTGGCGGTGGCGGAGGCGGTGGCGGATTCTTAACTTCTAATAATACTGCTCAAATAGCCTTAGCATTGAATCGAGCATATCCTGTAATTGTTGGTGCTGGTGGTTCAGGTGGTATTGGTACACCATCAGTAACTAATGGCACAACTGCTGGTTCCGACTCTCAGTTTGCATCTATAATTGCAAGTGGAGGCGGAAAAGGAGGCGACCCTAGTGGTGCAGCATCAGCAGGTTCTGGTGCATCAGGCGGAGGTTGCTTAGGTAATAACGGCACTTTCTTTGGAAGAGGAAATACTCCATTTAGAAGTCCTACACAAGGAAACGATGGAGGTGATAACGGCGATTCCTTCTCTGGCGGTGGTGGTGGTGGTGCTGGAGGATCTTCGGGAAGCGCACCGGTCGCCGGCAGCAGTGGCGGCGCAGGAGCAAATTCATCATTATCAGGAACATTAACTGGATATGGTGGCGGCGGAGGCGGAGGCGTATACACAGGCGCCGGCGGAACTCCTGTCCAAAGATTAGGCGGTTTTGGTGGAGGCGGCAATGGTGGTGTAGCATCACCTGCTGTAGGTTCTGGTACTTCAGGAACCACAAACCGAGGAGGTGGCGGTGGCGGCGGTTCATGCACACCAGGCATCAACACAAATGGTGGCTCTGGCGGATCAGGTATCGTCATAATTAAAGTTGCAAACACAAGAACTGCCATATTTACTGGAGGCATAACTGTATCATCAAATACAATTGTTTCACCTGGAAACACTATTTACTCAATTACCGCAACTTCTAACACAAATCAAACTGTAACTTTTACCTAATATAGATAAAAGATGACACTCAATTATAATTATTTAAGTAAGGAGAATTAACTTGGCACATTTTGCTCGAATTAAAAATGGAATTGTAGATTTTATAACAACTGGTCGTGATGACGATGAGAACCGAGAGGAAGAACTTGGCCATGACGAATGGATTTATCGCCGCACTTCTTACAATACCCGTGGAGGCGTATATTATGATCCAAATACAGGTCAGCCTGCTGAGGATCAATCTAAATCCTTCCGTAAAAACTATGCAGGAATAGGATATTCATATAGCTCAATCCGTGATGCATTTATACCACCTAAACCATTTAATTCGTGGATACTTAATGAAACCACTTGTTTATGGGAATCACCAACACCAGTGCCTTCAGATGTGGGAACTGGTGAACCACCAAAACGGTATACATGGGATGAAGCCACAACTTCATGGGTTGATGTAACATCATCAGAATAATCAATGAAAATCTTTAAAAGACCCTGCTTCGGCAGGGTTTTTTGTTTCCGCCTCACTACATATTACTATCAGATATAATCCATAATATGATAATCAAAGGTAAAATCAAAAAGTCCCGCTTAGCCGCATTGGACTTTTTTGCCGATTCTCTATTGACAAAACAGTTAAGTAAGCATATAATAGTAACTGTAATCTTTCGTAGGTCACTTGATGTTCTCGGCATTACTACCGTGGATGACTATAACCTAAGTGGCAAGCCGAGAGAATTCGTTATTGATATAAATTTGAATCAGACCGAAGAAGAAATTCTACGCACATTGGC
>Ga0114976_10001290_pt1 | contig 15617 bp, 9 predicted proteins | sample S_130805_EF_Meta_FD_87319 | JGI IMG/M metagenome (GOLD analysis project Ga0114976, IMG submission 87319) | Freshwater microbial communities from Lake Simoncouche, Canada to study carbon cycling - S_130805_EF_MetaG | ecosystem: Environmental > Aquatic > Freshwater > Lake | place: Lake...
ACAGAGAACCCATTCCCTCTACGGTAGTAGTCCCTGCCTACTTCGCCAATATCATAGTACAAATTCCGGTACCAGGCGCCTGCTGCATAGTCCTCTGAAGAACTCCACCAGTAACCGTAGTTGCCTCCGAGGCTGAAGGTACCACTGCCGTTGCGGAAACCGCCCGGAAGACCTGAAAAGCCACTACTGTTGGTGCTGGTGCCATCAAGATACCAGCCTGATTTCGTTTTCATTTTATACCCTGCAATATCTGCCCCTCCTAAATAATCGGTTAATACAGTCCATTCTCCATCGCTGGGTACATGAAAACCCCTCGGTGCCAAGCCCCTGCTGTCACGCACGGCATACCAATTGTACAATTTGCCATATTTTTCTCCGTTTGCAGGGTCATTTTCATAATAACACCATGCTGGCTCTTCTGTTTCCCAAAAAGCCTCCCATTCTTCTGTGGATTTTGCCTGTGGGATTACATCTCCATTTCGAAAGGTGCTTACATTTAAGTTTTTGGTCATCCAATCCTGAGCGCCAATGCGAATGGTAGGGATATCCGTTTGCGCAGGCTCCACAGCACTTTCCGATTCAGCCTTAGAAGATGGCTCAGATTGCTCTGGATTATGTTCTTGAGCTTCCTGAACCTTGTCTGCATATTCAGCTTCTTTAGGGTTAAGAAAAAATCCTAACGTTAATAAAATCAAAAACATAATAACAAACACTGTAATAACAATCCCATCAGCAGGCATTAGCCATTTGGAATTAGAAGGCTTCTCAGCAGGTGGGTTTTCAGGAACAGAAATCGGGGTAAACAAAGTCATTCGAATCTCTTCAATGTCTTCTGCCCGTTTCCAATCAATCAGTCCCTCATACCATATCAGGGTATCCTGAGTAATATTCTGATCCTTTAAGGCTTCGATTGTGTAGGGTCCGTGACTTTCACCTAGGCGGGCAACAAAATATTGAATCATGCTCAATTTCGGGGTTAAGAGTATTCCGGTTGAAAACGCGTTTTTTGAACTCCATAACCGAAACCTGAAATACTTGCGAATTCCAACTTAATAGTAAAACTAACAAAAGAAGTAGAATGGGTAGTAAAAAATACCCCCCTATTGAGCCCTAGACATATTCCTGCAATAAAAAGATGCGATGAGTGCCAATAATACACCCTCTAAAAATAAACCAATTACGGTAAAACCTTGTGGCATTTATGTTATTATTGTTTTGTATTACCAACACCCCCTACGCAAGAAAATGAAAGTAGTAATTGTTCCCCCACCGGATACATCAACGAAAAGCAAGCCTAAAAAAGACCTATTAATCTGGTTATTGATTATTTGTATTTCAATAACTACCTGGCAGACTTTTTTAGGATATTCAGGGCAAATGACGGGCAACCTGCCCTTAGCTGGGGCAATTGCTATTTTTTGTGGCATCACACTCATTGGAATTTATCTGGAGATATGGAAAAGAATAGGGGAAATGAAACCCTACAGGCTTTTGGCATATCTATTAATCTTTCCGTTTTTTGTTTCTTTTTGGGGAATTCTCGCTGCATTTTACACCCAATTGTCAGGAAGTGACTTTGTGGAGGCAGAAATTTCGAAGTATCACAATACTTTGGTTCAGACGCACAGTACTGGCATTCAAACCATAGATCGCATTACGGGTATACAAGAAATTGAGGACGAGATCAATGATAAATTACAAGACCTCAAAAGAGAGGATAATGGAGGTCAAGGATTAAAAGGCTGGGGGATAGCAAGTGCTCAAAAATGGAAAAACCTGAGAAGATATCTTCAGAGTAAAGGCCCTGCCGGAAGTGTCATTACGGATTTTAATCCCGGTACGCCTGCTACCCAAAAATATGCACTAGCAGAAAAACTAACCCAAGAGTATTTTACAAATAGTATTAAAACGTCTCGAACCAATCCCTATTCAGCTCTGCTTACTGAAGCCAATGCAGAGGTTAAATCTCTGAATGAAAAAATTCAGGATTTACAAACGACAGACGATTTAGGCAGCTCTGCAAATGTGATTCTGGATGAAATCAAGTTTTTAAACAATAAAATAGGCAATAAAATTAAGGTCAAAGTACCCACTTTTGTTTTTACAGAATTATCACCGAGTTCAGAAAAGGAATGGGGTACAATTTCCTATACATTAGACAGTATTTTTGTAAAAAGCCGTGGCATTAAAGGTGCTGTTTTGGCAATCGTACTCAGTCTTTGCCTTAATTGGATTCCGTTATTGTACATGAAAGTATTTCTAAAACCCGTTGCCCGTACCAATTCCGGGAAACTCAATGTCATTTAAAATTATGCCGAACGACTCTCTAAAAAATCGCATACCGCCTACGCCTCCACCAATTAGACCGAAAGACAACCCAGGTTTGCCTCCAGGCCCTCCCCATATACCGGAATCAGGTGGTGATAATCCTTCTGTAAACCCCAAACCGGGTCTAAATCCCCCCCCCTTTCCGGACGTCGAGAGTACGCCTGGAACCGATTCATCTTTCCCGAATCCAGGGCCATTTTTCCCTTCTCCTGCAGGTGAAGAAAACCCCACCCCTAAACTGCCGACCCCTCAACCTCCCGCCCTACCTATGAGTGGACCACCAATCCTACCAACTCCACCCAATCCGCCTTTACCCCCCGCGCCGGGACCACCACCACCGCCACCACCACCCACTCCGCCTGTTCCACCTCCAGGGCAGCAGGGAGGATCTATTCCCCCACCCCCACCTGTTGCCGTAGAAGAATTAAAATTCCGGCAGGATTATTCTTGCTTTTTTATGTTTGGGGTAAAAGGCTCCGGTAAGTCGACAATCCTCAGCTCCTTGTTTTATTACATCCATACTACTCTGTTGGAGAGTGGGCACAGCGTATTGTTGAAAAATGAAAAGGATATTGAAAACCAGTACCGTGGACAAATCCTTTTAGACAAAATGCTCTATGAGTTTATGCATGAGGGGAAATTCCCAAATAGTACCCCAACTTTAGTGGGAGAAAGGTCAAGTCTGCCCAGGCAAATTAATCTGGAATTTATCCCTCAAACTAATTTAAGAAAACCGCCTTTTAAATTTACAATGCTGGATGTATCCGGCGAGGATCTTGAAAGAATACGACCAAGTGAAGAGGATGGCCCCAAGTCTGTGCTACCCGGCATTGAGGTCTTCTTGAAACTCCCCCCACAAAATCTGGCATTTATTTGTGTATATCCGGCACATCAGGATGACCGCAACCATGGGCAATTAATGAGTTACTTATCTGCATTTCTCAATGCTTTAGATAGCCGTGGATTCCGAGATTGCCCCGTTATCATGATTGTGAGTAAATGGGATAGGGTACAGGACACTTATGGGAATGATGTATCCCGCTTCCTGAAGGAAAAAGCAAGAATCCTATACTCGAATTTAAGCCAGGGCACCCGAAATGTCCACATCATGAGTTTTTCTATCGGTAAGGTACAACAGGATGCCGGGGGAACCTTTATTTACGACTCTGCCGACGCAGAAAAATTATTTAATTGGATGTATGAGATGCAATTAAATGAATCTCTGTATACCCGTCCATCAGAGGGAATCTTTTCGATATTCAACACTAAAAAGAAAACGAGATGAATAATATCGGATATGCTATTTATGGTCGCCCCACCGGCTTTGAGGTCATCAGCAATGGGGCAATAAAAGACTTAGGCATTGAGGACATGCTCTACATTCAGGGGCCGTTTCAAGGTCAGATACTTCAACCCGGCGAGTCCTTTTATTTGCTGGAGCGCATTCAAAATATGCAGGGTAAATTCTGGTTGTTTGCCCACATTGCGTTTGCCAGATCCTATTCAGACAATCGGGATGGGGGATTTATGGGCTCCGCCATTGCATTTACAGGCATCCCTTCTGCTTCTTTTCTGACTCAGGCTATACACACATTGGATAGCTATATAGAAAGAGAAATCGAACCCACCACATTCAAATTTAAGTCCCCATCCAAAAACACCTGGCAAACTCAAATACTTCCCACTCCGGATGAAGGACATTTGCTCAGGAAAGAAAACCCTTTTCTTACTGCGATTAATACAGCAATGCCTCAAGCCGTTATGTTTGTTGAATCTGAAATCGGACACAGAATTGGGGCATTAATTCAAAGTTTGATTTTGAATTCCCAATTTAATGGAATTGGGCGAATTGTATTCTCAGCACATCCCAGTCATATACCAAACGGATTACCCAATATCCAAGCAAGCGATATTTTTGATTACTCTTATCAAAATGGAATTATCCTTAAAGCGGGCGATGAATATCAGAAGCAAACAAAGGAATTAGTTGAGACGATACAACAAAAGAAATCGGAACTCGAAAAAGCAATAAAAGACATACAGTTAATTGAGCAAAGAATTGAGGAACTAAGGCAACACTTGGCCGGTAAACAATCAGAATTATCGAGTGTTGAACAAAACTATCAAGCCATACAACAAGCAAGCAATGCCTCGTTTGAACAATTAAAAACACTTCATGAAGTACCCTTTAAAACCTATATTCAGGGGGAAAAGTCAAAGATTGAAAATCAATATAGATACCAATTAGACGAAGCCAATCAGAATGTTACCCATCGGGAGCAACAGGTTCGAAAACTTCATCGGACAGGGAATATTCTAAAAATCGCGATAGCCTTTCTGTTCCTGATTACTTTAGTTTTAAGCTATCCGCATATTTTTTCAGGACAGGATCCAGTAAAAAGCGATTTAGTTAAAGTTAATACCAACGAGTCAGCCACACTGCCGACAGAACTAGATGCACAAAAAGTAGAAATAATGAACCATGTTGCTTGGATAAGTCATCGCCAAGAGGTTCGGGATTTTTTAACGGCTTTGATGCAGGAAGAGGTTAATTTGAATAGCGAAAAATTACAGCAACTATTGATTCGCAATTGGCATCCTTTGGAGTTATTCGAATCCGATAGCACAATGATGAATGGTTTTCGAAACATGTATTTGCTGGAAGCTAATTTGAAACGGATACACCGAAGTCCGGGAACATTTAACCTATGTTCGCAAAAAGGGGGAGGATTTCAAGAGATGCCTGGATTGGATTCTGCCCTTATAGCACAGATACAAGTCCATTCAAATGTATTCTTTTTAGACAATCTGAAGGAAAAGAACATCGAAGAAAAGAAAGAAAAACTGGAGGGTAGAACACTCTCAGAATTATATGACGACTACACTCAAAACCCAGGAAACATATACAAGAAATCCGGTATTAATGTAGAAGCACTAAAAGAGGAAGGTCTGCTGATGCATTTTCAATATATGGTGATGAAGTACAATCCAACAAACTTCCGTGTGGGCGAAAAAGCGGACAAAAATCTTGAAATGACCCTTCCCTTCCTGAAGAAATGACACACGATTTAATTAAAAATACAGGGATACAATTTATCAATATCCCTCTCAAATTAACCGAAGAGAACATACGAACAGTCGTCGGTAATTTTTTTGAACGAAGAATTCCCGGACCTGCCGGAGATGCCTATGACCTCGTTCATCCCCTATTTTGGTCAGAAGAGGATGTGTACATTGATCCGGAAACACTTAACCAGGAAGCAAAATCAAAATATGGTGAAGTCATTTATGAAAGAATCCGACGAGACTATGTAACCCAACTACCCTATGATGAGGTTTATAAAGTTCGGGGAAAAGAAGCCATGGAAGTCTTTCTTGGGCATTGGATTCCTTTACCTTACTTTAGACTGAGAAGTGATGCCAGTAGTCCTTATCATCATGGGCCTGAAGATTGGGCCAGGGGGGTATTGCACCCTATAGAGTCCAATCCGGATGGATTTACGCACGCCCTTACTCTTGCGTTTGATACCTCCACTAAACATGCACAGGACAACCAGACATATTCTACACCAAGAGATACGGATGCTGACCCAAGCGGTAATATTCGATTCAAGTGTGTATCCGACCCAATACATGCCCCGCGTTTTTTTACAAGGCACTTCTTAAACGAATGGGCATTTAATCTATACTGGTTACCTGATGTACCGCGCTCCAGCCAGGCAGTGAGAGATTGCAAAATAAGGCATCTGGCCTGCTATTATGTATTCCTTAAACTATTAAATACCAACGCGGGATTTCCTGAAGTCAGTTTCCTGGATGGTAGAGATGAAATTGACGTGTGTCTGACACTTGATATAGGAAATTCCAGAACCTGTGGTTTAATATGCGAATTACAAAGACCCTATGAACAAGGCGCTTTAGATTTTACAACCTCTGTGCGCCGTCTTCAAATACGGAACTTAGCTAAACCCCATCAAATAACCGATGAACCATTTGAAATGCAAATAGCATTTTCAGAGGAAAAATTTGGAAATCCTGCAACCCATCATCTTAGTTCTTTATTTAACTGGCCGAGTATGGTTCGGGTTGGGAATGAAGCAATCGATCTGACTTCTATTTTCGAGAGCCATGACTCCCAGGCAACCATGAGTTCCCCCAAGAGATATTTGTGGGACACGAACCCTGTTAAAACCCCTTGGATAAAAGTGGACAAAGAAGGCCGAATGGGTTTTCACAATCAGGTAGACTTAAGACGAAACGCCCTTTACGGATTAGCGGAATTTATCGATAATTCCGGACATGTAATCGGGGAAAAAGAAAGAGGCAGAAAAATGGGGGCAACCGAGAGTCGCTATTCTCGTTCTGCCTTAATGACATTTGCCATTTATGAAATCATTCTTCAGGCAATCAGTCAGATTAACAATACTGAATACCGAACCAATATGGGATCCACCTATTGTCGGCGAATAATTCGGGAAATAATTATCACCTGCCCTACTGCACTCACGCAACAAGAACAGGATATTTTACAAAAATCAGCCCTACAGGCAATTTCACTCATCGAACAAACCCTTTCCGAAACCATTAAACTGAACAAAATAACTCTGGAGCCCAAGCCATTAATGCCGGGCATTCTGGAAGAAGAAGATTCAGAAAAGCCCTGGAAATTTGATGAAGCAACTTGCTCTCAATTAACCTATCTCTATTCTGAAATCGCACACAAGTATAAAAACAAAGCCGATCTCTATTTCAGGCTGCATGGAAAAATCCGAAAATCATCCCCCTTAACTACTGTCCGAATAGGCAGCATTGATATCGGTGGGGGAACAACAGATTTTATGATTTGCGACTATATTCAGGAAGATGGCAAACTCATTCCAAGCATTAGACCTAAACCCATATTCTGGGAGGGATTTAGCGTAGCCGGAGATGATATTGCAAGGCGAATCATTGAAAGTGTATTTATTCCGGAAATGTTCCGGATGTTACAACTGAAAAACGGAAAATCCATTGATCAAGCACTGGGGAAATTATTTGGCCCTAATATGGGTAATCAAACAGCCCAATATCGCGTATTCAGAAGACAATTTGCGAATCAGGTTGCAGGCCCTTTTGCCTATGAAGTCTTAAGAATATTAGGCATCAATTCCGAAACAAACTTTTCCATCAATCTCAAAGAAATCTTTGATAAATATCCTGAACCTCAAAATGGTTTATTGCAATATATCAACCATGAAATCGTACAGATCACAGGCGTAGAAAAATTTGAGCTGAAAGAAGTTGTCTTTAATATAAATCGTGCACATGCCGAATCTATGATTAAAGATGTCATTGGAGATGTCCTATCACAACTTGGCTATCTGGTTGGTAAATTTGATTGTGATTTAATCTTATTATCCGGCAGACCATCTAAATTAGGCATTACTAAAGAAATTCTCGCAGCGGGATTAAATTTCAGCCCGGGAAAAATCATTAGTTTGGGGGAATATAGATTCGGAAACTGGCATCCTTTTGCAGATGCAGGAGGCTTGGTTTTGGATCCTAAATCTACCGTATGTGTAGGGGCACTTATTGCTTACCTCAACAAAACAGGCATTCTTCCCGGAATGAGAATTGATCTCAGCGAATTAAATAAAATAAAATCAACCGCTGTTTGCCTCGGAATCTGGGATCAGGTTACCGCAAGAATTTCAAATAAAGACATTATTTTTAGCTCGACTCAACAAACGGGAAAATTTATTTTTGACGGACAGGCTGTAATTATTGGGATGCGCCAATTAGAATCTGAGGATTGGATTGCAACCCCAATTTATCGTTTTGACTATGCCTCTTCAGAAGCCAAAAAGATTATCAAAAGAGAAGGGTATAAACTACCTTTTACCATTCAGATTTCCAGAAGTAAACCCAGAAGCGAATGGATTGAATGGGATCAAACGTTGATAACTGACGCACATCAGAATATCATCGATATAAGATGGTTTCAATTCAAATTGTTCACCTCTCCTTCCGGAGAAGGTCATTGGAGAGAAAGTGGCTCATTCATCACTCAAATTCAGCATTAATTCTAAATGGAAAACCTACATACCAAATCTAAAAACCTGATTGATATAACAAGAAAGGCATTGGACTGGAATACTAACCATGCCGAAGCCTTATCAAAACCAGCAATTACAGAACAATTAACTGCAATTCGAAGAGACCTCAAAAAGGTTTACTATGCAACAAGAAAGAGACCGGGCGTAGCCATTTTCGGCCAAAGTCAGGCGGGAAAATCCTATCTGGTAAGAACGCTGGCAAAACCAATTTCAGATTCTTCTCTCTCCATTTATATTCCAGGGCAACCTAATACAGTAGATTTTATTAATGAAATTAATCCCGGGGGCGATGGAAAAGAATCCACCGGAGTTGTCACACGCTTTACCACGATAAAAAAGAATCTGGATCCTGCATTTCCGGTAAGAGCCGAATTATTTTCCCAATTAGATATCGCTGCTATTTTATGCAATGCTTTTTGGTCCGATTTAAAAGCCTTCCCGGAAAGCGATATTTCAGGCGAAGATTTGACAGAAGAATTTGAATCTCTGGTTAGAAATGGACGGTCTTCAACCCCAATTCAAAACACAGATGGAGAAGATGACGCTTACCTGTTCTGTCAATATATTTTGGAAGTTTGCATAGATAGCTACCATATTCGAAAACTTAAAGACATCGGCTATTTCAAGCTACTTAAATCCAATTTTCATCAGGTTTCAGATAATGCCAGGATTAAACTTCTATCTCATCTTTGGCTGAATGATTCCTTTATAACCGCCCTATTCCAAGATTTAAGCAATCATTTAAATCAAATCCAGCATGAAAAAGTAATTTATCTTCCGGCAGAGGGCATATTTCCAAACAAGGAAAATCTGTTGGATATTCAAAGAGTCAGAGAGATATACCACAACAAAAATAGCCTGTCCATAAAGGGAGATTCCGAGCGAATTTACCAGATAAACAAAGCCTACCTGGGTTGTCTTACCAAAGAAATTGAACTTACGGTTGATGCCGGCACCTCTTCGGGGACCTTTCATTCCTTCTTCAACGATGTAGATATATTGGATTTTCCGGGAAGTAAATCCCGGGAACTTATTCCCTATGCAACATTTGCCAGCAATTCAGATATAGAAAAACTACAATTGTTCATCCGAGGTAAGGTTTCATTTCTGTTTGATACTTATACCGGTAATGATGAAGTCTGTTCCTTAATTTTCTGTCAGGCAGATGCACCACCAGAAGATAAAGGTATTCGCTTAAGACTGTATAAATGGATCCAGCAAAATGTAGGAGGAAGTCCAGACGCCAGAAAACAAAGAATAGAATATCTTACCCAATTACTTCAAAGTAATTATCCGGATACCCATAACAACATGGTATCTCCCCTGCTATTCATTCTGACCAAGTTTAATGTTGAGATGAGTAAATTTGATGATCGTCCGGTATCATCTATTCATGATTCGAAGTGGTTAGCACGTATCGGAGAGAACTTTGAGAACTTCTTTAATCAGGCTGTACAAGATAAATGGGTTACTGAGTGGACCTCCCAAACACACCCGTTTAAATTTGTTTTTCCCGTAAGAGATCCACAGTTTTCAATGGCATTCTTTGATGGCTGGGATGCCATGAAAGAAGAAATCTCATTAAAGCAAAGCTTTAAAAATATGTTTGTACATATGGGCGAATCCTTCACCCATACCCATGTTGTTCAAAGCCATGTGCACCATCCGGATAAAATATGGGGAGAACTCATCTCGCCGAATGGTACGGGCCTAAAATATCTTTCCGATTACCTCAGCTATTCGGCAAACCCTTTGGTAACCTATACCAAGCAGGATTCATCCATCCAATCTTCGCAAGAAAAACTAATTCGCTTGCTTAATAGTCATGCCGTGAGCGGAGATATTGAAAATGATCTCAAAACAGCCAGGGTGCGTGCGAATCAATTTCATTTGACCATGGGGCATTGGACAAGTCAAAACCGGGCAAGTCTGGCGGAAATTCTATTGAATTTACGGTTAACAGATTCGGATATCTGGTCTTTATTATGGCATTATAAATTCGCAGTTGAAAGCCCTCTGAGTGACCCAAAAACTCAAATGCCACAACAGGCTCAACTCGCGCCATTTTTATCCTCCATTAACCTCAAAACACAGCCTTTCCCCGGAAAAGAGGCAATAATGGAAAAACTCAAAGAACTATACGGATTATCTGATGAGGATATAATTCCGATGATTGAGGATGCCTGGGGAATCAATCTCCATAATTTGGTTGCGCCGCAAACCAATACGCAGCATCACCCAAACAACAACTTCGGGCATTTGGTCATTCGGTTCTGGCAGGCCAAGGTATTGGGTACATTAGAGGAAACAAAACATCATAAAACCTTAACTGAAAATCAAAAATCTGCACTCCTACTGGGCATAAATGAACTTTTCAAAGCAAGACCTTATTTGCGTCTGGAAGAAGAAATCCACGCCGTAACAGGCTCCCGGTCAAATGGTGTCATCAGCAGAGATGATTTTAATGTCATCAGCAGTGCCTGTAAAGCAATCCTTAACAATTTCTTATTTACAGCTGGATGGTCTTTTATACAAGACAGGGAAAGGCCTGTCAATAAATTATCTACAAAAACTGTTTTTGCCCAACAAATAGAGGAGCCTTCACCAAGCGAACTTAGCCGATATCATTCAGGAGATACACCCAAGGTGTTTATTGAAGACTGGGTTTGGGGTTTAAAGGAATTGTTCACTTTTAATGTACATAAACAATATGGCGTTTCCGGAAACATTGATCCGGCAGCAAATGAAATACTTAAAAAAATAATTCAGGAATGCACCAATTAATTTAATATGTCCGATCAAAAACATATCATTCGTCAAAAAGTATTTCATTACGGATACTGGAAATGGATCTGCCTTCTGGTTGCGATACTGCTATTATTCTGTTTCTTTCTGAAATGCTGTTCCCCCAATCTGATAAATGGAGACGGCTCAACCAATCAAAACCCAATACCCTTTCCAAATGAATCAGAAGCAAGGCCTCCCATTGATGAAGGGGAGATCATTCAAAATCCAGATGACCCATTAGAACGCGATATTGTTGGCAACCGACTCAATATTTATTTACAGGATACAACAGATGCCAAGACTTTTGCAACTCAATTGGTAAATGATAGGCCGGATGATTCGATCAAAGTGATTGATTTTGCTTCTGCCTACAACCGGATTCAGATTGAACTACTTGCAACCTCCCGTGAAGCAGTAAAAGAAGTATTAAAAGACAATTACCCCGGCGTAAAATATGTTTTAGAGGAATGGGTACTGAAACAACATAGCGTGAAAATGAATGATCCCTATTTTTCAAACGCCCAATATACCTGGTATTATGATGCTATGGGAGTGTATGATGCCTGGGCTCAAACACAGGGAGACCCTTCTATAACCATTGCCGTCATTGACGATGGATTTGACTTACAACATCCTGAACTCCAAGGCAATTTTTCATCCCAATGGAATGTCATTGATAACAGCTCCGATGTAAATACCGGGAATAATACCATGGTGCATGGTACGCATGTAGCCGGGAGCGCGGTGGGTAAAGCAAACAATAAATTTGGACTATCTGGTATTGCGCCCGGCTGTAAATTAATGCCCATCCAAATTGGCAACCCTAATGGATTGATATCCCTGAGTGCCATTGTAGATGCCGTATTTTATGCGCTTCTGAACGATGCACGCATTATCAATTTGTCTTTGGGACTTTCTGCTCAGGGATTGAGCACCAAAATGACACCTCGAGAACAAAAAACCTTTGCAAAAACACAATTATTAGACGAGCAGCAATTATGGGAAGACATCTTCAGCATAGCAGAAAAAGAAGGAACAATAATTGTGCAAGCGGCCGGAAACGACGCCATCCTTGCGGAAGTGGATCCGATGAAGCGATGCAAAAAAACTATCGTAGTTGGCGCCTCAATGCCAGACAATAAGCAAGCCCCCTTTTCCAACCATGGCGATGCCGTTACCATTTATGCGCCGGGTGTGAAAATAATGAGCGCCCTGCCCGGTAAGCAATCCGGTTTAATGGATGGTACCTCTATGGCATCCCCAATGGTTGCAGGCTGTATAGGGCTCCTCTTGAGTCGTAATAATAATTTAAGATTTGATGACCTTAGAAAAATAATCCTCCAGACCGGAACCAATATGAACCAATCGAATGGTAAAATCATCCAGATCGGAAAAGCAATCCAAAGTAATATACTATGATTTGCAAAACATCAAAAACCGGAAATCTAAAATCCGTATTTAATACGCCGGACGACAATCTCCATTATTTCCGAATTTTAAAAAGAGGTATTGGTATCTCCTTTGGTAAAATCGAATTCGCAGAACCCATATATCAACCGGCCAATCAGACAATCGCTTGGAAAATTTCTGAGGAAGGAACCTGCACCCCCTTCTCGGGTTTAGGCGAAAATCAAAAACTCATGGTAGGCAAATGGGTAAAAGAAGGTTCTGAATTATTTCGTTCTCAATTAGGGACTATTACCAATGCCCCGCCAAACTTCTGCGATCAATTACTCGAAATACCCAGTACGGATGCATTAATCTTATTTAAAGGCCAAGATGGTGAAAAAGTTATTCTAACCGAATGGGGATTCTGGCCAGATGAAATGCATAGAACAGAAGGGTTAATTACCAGTATTTTTCCCCCGCCCGAACATACCATTCTCCTTAAACTTGCCAATCCGGCCAACAAACCCGTCCCGGGCGAAACCCTCCAATTAAACAGTCACCTGGTTAACAGAAACGGCATATCGGATGAACAGGGATTTGTTCGATTGGGTGCCCTTCCAAGAGACACGCCGTTTACCATTTTAAGTCCAAATAATTCGTTTAAAAAAACGGACTTTATTACGGACAATCGCCCTGAATATACGATTGTCGTGCCAACCAAAATACAGGTCACCGTTCAGGTAAGAAATCAGCATTTCGTACCTATTGAAAGTTTTCGTTTTGCCTATATCAGTCCTGAAGGAAATAAGGAGTTCCTACAAACCAACAAACAAGGAATCGTGCAATTCCAGGTATGGCAGGAAACAGGAGAATATGTTCTGACCGATTCCATGGAGAAGGTCATTCACCGGAATTTCTTACCGGGTGAAAACTTTAAGATTGATTTAACAATTGAGGTTTCTGAACCCATTCCGGATGCCCCTCCCCCTATACCGGAAGCACCACCCCTAAATCTTAAATTCCTCAATTGGTATGGCAGCCCTATCCGTAACCATCCAATAGTCATTACTAATCGCTCCCAGGATTTTTATAAAAAAACAACCACCGATGATTCCGGAATGATTACACTGGAAAACATTCCTGAAAATCAAGAATACAGCATTTCCACTAATCGAAACCGCAGAGACTGGAATTTTAATTTTATTCATGATAAAAACCATAAAAATCACACATTCAAACTGGCCTTAATCTGGCCCTGGTGGTGGTGGTTATTATTATGCCTTTTACTTTTCTTATTGTTCTTCTGCTATCGGGGTTGTTTGTGTGACCTGATACCCAAAGAAGAGGTTGTCGTAGAAAATTCACCACTACCCCCTGAGAATGCAATTCCCTGCGACCAAACAAGTAAAAGTGGTGGAGAAGGTGTAACAGAAAACAACCATATAATTTCCGCTAAAAACGGAGTTGTTGTGATTGCCTATAATATGCTAAACATAAGAGATCTGATGGAAGTGTTTTATGAAGATAAATTAATATACTCTACAGGATTTGTTAATGGAATAGATACATTAAAGCTGAATTACACACCTAATCAAGACAACTTCATTACGGTTAGAATCAAAGGTCTTAAGGACACTGACTGGTCCTATACTGTTCTATGCAACTAAAACTCTCCTTTCACCCATTTTATCCCTGCCCTTTAGGATTAGGGCCATATTTATTGGTTCCGTAAACACTTTCGGAACACATCAGGATTAAATTATAAATAGGAATTAATAAATACCAGCCACTTTTACCAACATCATGCAACCTTCTAACACCAACTGCAATTCCAGGAATTAGAACAGCTAATGTATAAATGTTTGCTATGATGGGCATTTTTGTCAGTCCGCCAACAAAGCCTATTACAATTGCAAAAATAACGTTGAATAAGAAAAAATACCAATACTCACTTCTTCTTGCTCTTCCACTAAATGTTGCGTAGTTCTGTAAGCAAAAAAAGAAATATTCAATTCCTGATAGATTTTTGGTATAGGTTAATGTGGGCGTGCTGTTGACAGACTCTGAAGATGGCACAGAATTAATAGGGGAAGGAGGTACTTGACTGTTATTATCAGGAGGACTTTGGTAACTTTCAGTTAGCAACATTGCCAAAACATCAGGATCTTTTTCAGCTGCAATCCATTCGGCTAGGCCATCGTACCAAATCAAGGTTTGTCGGCTTATGGATTTTCCTTTGAGTTCGTGTAAAGGAAACGGACCAAGGGTTTGTCCGTTCTGGCCTATATAATACTGTTTATTCATAACAATTATTTACTTCAAATTTAACATCTTTCCAGTATCTAAATCATGACTTAAGGGATTTATGCTTGGTTTGTTTGGGAGATTTTTTAGAAGCCTTAGGCTTCACTTTTTGAGGTACTTGATTCATGGCTTCATCCGGCACTGCCGGTGTAACAACAACGACTGTTCCGGGTTTTACAAACATGACAAGCCGACTTATTTGGCTGTTATGCAAGCGAACACAACCTTCAGTAGCTCTCTTTCCTAAAGAGCCAGGATCATGGGTACCGTGAATTCCAATCCTATTATGATTGGGGGTTAAAAGACGAACAAAATAAGGCCCATAAGCACCCTGTATTTCACCTTTACCATCCTTAAAATCATGTGTCCAGGATTTAGAACCTTCAATATCGGTGACAGAAAACACACCCTCAGGTGTCCTAAAATCCCCTACTTTTTGCTTATTGCCATACCGCCGTCCGCAAGCAATGGGCCTTAAGTTTTAACTCACCGGAATAGCTATAAACAAACAATTGCATTTGTTGCTTATTGACAATCACTATATTGGAATTTCGAATCCTCTCAAATCAGAAACTGGACCAAAAACTCCCTATCATTATGGATGAATCCGGAATTATGCATGCAAATGCAACCTCGTTTGAAAAAGGATTTTGGCGGGTGTCCGTAAATTGGCAGGCTGGGTCAGATACTTTTTCTACAGAATCCTCCTTTTCC
>Ga0114976_10001291_pt1 | contig 15614 bp, 14 predicted proteins | sample S_130805_EF_Meta_FD_87319 | JGI IMG/M metagenome (GOLD analysis project Ga0114976, IMG submission 87319) | Freshwater microbial communities from Lake Simoncouche, Canada to study carbon cycling - S_130805_EF_MetaG | ecosystem: Environmental > Aquatic > Freshwater > Lake | place: Lake...
GCCACAGATAAACTTGAGCGTGATGAGCCGCCAGCTACGAGGCAGGAGGACTTCACTTACGAGGCGGCAAATGGTGAAATTACGATCACCGGTTTTCGAGGTAAAGGGCATGTGGTCATCCCGGATAAATTCGATGACTTGCCTTTGCCTGTCCGAGTTATTGGGAAAGAGGCTTTTAAAGACAATGGGATGATTCTCAGTGTCAAAATTCCAAATAGCGTGACAAGTATTGAATATAGTTCATTCTATGGCTGCAGCAGTCTCGCCAGCATTACAATCCCGAATAGCCTCAAAGCCATCGACACCAGTTTTTTTAGAGGCTGTGCCAAGCTTCAAGAGATCAATGTTAATGCACCCTGCGTGGAATATCAAAGTATTGATGGTGTTGTTTTCGACAATACTGCTTCAAAAATCATCGCATTTCCAGTTGGAAGAGAAGTCTATATAATTCCTTCCAGCGTAACAAGTATTGGAAGACATGTCTTTTCAGGTTGCACGGGTTTGACTGACATTACTATTCCCGATAGCGTGACAAGCATTGAAGATGCTGCATTCTTTGGTTGCACCAACTTGACCAACCTCACAATACCTAACAGCGTTACCAAAATTGGCAGCGGTGCATTCTATAGTTGCAACAATCTAATTAGCATTAAATTGCCATACAAAATAAAAAGTATTGCGCCAAACACATTTCGTGGATGCCATCAACTCTCTACTATATCTATACCAAAAAGTGTTATAAAAATTGAAGATTCTGCTTTTTTCGAATGCGGACTGATGAGTATTTCAATCCCCAATGGTGTAACTCACATTGAGCAACAAGCATTTCAAGGATGTTGGGTGCTAACCAAAATTGAAATTCCAAATAGCGTTAAAAGGATAAAGGGATCTGCTTTTGCTAAATCTGGAATCGAGAAAATTTCTATCCCCGATAGTGTTACTTACATTGATAACATGACGTTTTATGATTGTTCTTCATTAATCAATGTTGAGATTCCAAATAGCGTTACAACAATTGGAAACAATGCCTTCAAAGACTGCAGAAGTCTCACTAGTGTCTCAATACCTGATAGCGTCACAAATATATCTGGTGATGCGTTTGACGGTTGCCCTGCTTTGATATCGGTGGAGGAGTGGAAAAAAGAAAAAAACAAGCCATCACTTACAAAATGGCTCTTTGGCTAAGTTAAGTTAAAACTTCAGAAAAAAACCAAAACAAACAAACCACTATGAAAACAGTAAGAGTAAACAACGGACGAGTCGAAGAATTTGAAAATGGATCTCTTCGAAGAACATATGGATCGAATATCACAGCCGCAGCAACCGATGGGCAAACCGTCGCTGCAGTGAACCGCGCCGGTAGGATAGAGACCTATGTAAATGGCTCTATGAGGCAAACATTTGGTTCCAATGCCGTCAGCGTCCAAGTCTCAGGCGATACCGTGGTCGTCCAAACCTCAAATGGCCGCACCGAGGAATATGTGAATGGTTCGATGCGTCGGACCTATTGAGTTGCTCCTTACTAGAGCGCAATTCGCCTCCGCTAAGAATTTGAAAATAAATAAGTAGTTTTTCAGAAGTATAAACAAAAACAAAACAACAAAATAAAAAAATAAAACATTATGTCAGATAAAAAAATCAAAGGAGTTGTCGATATCGTGGTCCTCCTCGATATTTCTGGAAGCATGCAGGATTGCATTGATGCGGTCAAAGGCAGTGTTAGCACTTTCGTGACCGGATTGGAGGCAAAGGATGCAAACAACGAGTCGCCCATTAAAGACTGGCGCATTAAGGTTTGTGGTTACAGGGACCACGCTGCGGACGCTGAGAATTGGTTCGTGGATAATCCATTCGTCACGGATGTTGCAAGCGTTCAAGCGCAGATTGCTTCGCCAAATATGCAGGCCAGCGGCGGAGGTGATGAACCGGAGTCACTTCTGGATGCGCTTTTTAAAATTGCAAAAACAGAACAGGCCGGTGTGCAGGACGGCGTGGATTCTTTGAAATGGAGAGCCCGAGGCACCTGTGCGCGTGCAGTCATCTTTTTTACAGACGCAACTTTTAAAACCCCTATGACTATTCCCGAAGCCGCTGGAGGAGGGGTTGGCGATGCCATTACTGCTCTGATGGGCTCAAAGGTTATTCTCTGTGGTTTTTGCCCGGAATGGGAGGGCTACCATGAGCTGGCCTCTGTCGATAGGGCAGAAATCGAATTCGTTGCGCGTCTCGACGAAACGCCTGCGCTTGCGGGGTTCGGCAAACCCGGTGAGGAGGGCCATGCCGCAGCTGTAGCAGCCATGGAAGCGCTCCAAGCGAAGGCATCCGACCATGCGGCTTTCACAAAAATCATGGTCCAACTCGCCAAGTCGATATCAAAATCCGTTGCTGTTGAGGCGGTGGAGTGCTGAAGAAAGAACCAAAACCATGGCCGAACACTCAAGCGGTGTAAAGTTGCGGGAGGGCGACAAGATCAAGGGCTATCAAATTAAGAGGGTCTTTGATCCAGGAGGTTTTGCCTTTGCGAGCAAGGCGCTATCCCCGTCTGGTCGGACAGTTTTTTTCAAAAAATATAAACGTCCGGGCGGCAGTTCTCCTTGGCTTGAAGGTTTTATTAACTACCAATCAGAACTTAAGCGCCGCATTCAGGCCGATGCGGTGGCAAGTAAGCTTTGCTACGAGTTTGTTGAGTTTTTTGAGCGAAGCAAGACTGGTGGTTCCGTGCCGATGCGGGCGTTTTACCAAGTCTTCGAGTGGGTCGATGGTGGTTCGGATCTCCGTGACGTTCTCGATGAGATTAAATCAACTCCCTCCTCCTATGATTGGAGCCAACGAGTTGTGTTCGCCAGAGTCATGACCGCAGGAATCCATTCGATTCACAAAGCGGGGGTGATCCACAGTGATCTCAAACCGGAAAATTTCTACCTCGTGCCGGATCCATCGATCCCAGTGAAGTGGAAAATACGAGTCATCGACATGGACTTCTCCCTACTCGACGGCAAGCGTGCTCCTTGGCACGGACATGAAGGGTATGTCGGCACCCCAGGATACATGTCGCCGGAGCACCTGAATCAAGTTGTTCCAGAGAGGGGTTCGGATGTTTTCACTCTTGCACTTATTCTTGGAGAGTTACTCGGTTCGGGCCACCCGGCTGCGGGAGCGATGGAAAACTACGATGATTTGGCCAAGGGGGGCTCTCTTTCTGAAATTGAGGTGCAGCAACCGATCGAGAGGGTTTTCGACATGGGATTCCTCAACTATGTGGTGAATGCATGCCTGCGCCCTGAAGCCTCTCGCAGACCCACTGCCGAGCAACTTTTGAAAGCACTTAATGGCGCATTGAACGAATTTGATGGCATCCGGCCAGGATCTGCTGTGGCGCCACCTGCAAGGCGCACAGAACCCACTTCTGCGCCCATTCGAACGCGATCTTCAGTGCCACCACCATTGCCAGCTGAAGCCCCGGTCCCAGTTGTGGAACCACCAGCAGCTGCTCCAACATCACGGACACCTCGAACTCCACCTCCGCCATCTCGGGAAAGCGTGCCGACACCCCCGATTCCAATTCCAGCAAATGGCCAAACGGTGGACTTGCATGGTCCCGATGGAGCATCGCTCAAGGCTGCAATATCTACGAAATTCGGCCGCAATCATTTCAAGCGTTGGGGTGAGGAATACGAAAAATTCATGAGTCCGGAGCAATTTCATCTTTTCCGCGATGCCTCTGGTAAATGGATGGTTGAACATTGCTCCTACGCAAAAAATATGACGAATGCTGATGGGAATCCCGTTCCTTCTCCGCTGTTAGTTCAGAGTGGAATGGTCTTGTCGCTCGGTAAGACCGGTAAGTGCCCGATTACCCTCAACCTTGTATAAAAAAGATGAGCTGGAATTGCCCTCAATGTGGAAACGCTGTCGAATCGTCAACGACCATATGTCCTTTTTGCTCTTATACTAAATTTCCTGCAGGCGTTGCCCTTGTTTCCGATGAAACGGGAAAGGAAATCCAATGCCGTATTAGCACGGTCTTCGGATCCACAACATTGAAAACGCTTGGCGATTCTGGGTTGAAGTATGTCTCGACAGAACAATTCCGTGTAGAGAAAAAAACCGAATTAGGTGGATGGTTCGCTTTCAATGTTTCCTACGCAAAAAATTCCACCTACCTGAATGGCTCGCCATTGCCTGCGGAGGGAAGCCTACTCAAAGATGGCGATAAACTTTCGATCAAAGGCAAGTTCCTGAACTTGTCTATCCGTATTTTTTACTGAGATGTCCAACCCCACCCAGCTTCCTACAACGATTCTGCCAAATCTTTCGGCTGTTGCTGAGTTAAATCGCGTTAGGGCAGCCATGCCGGACATTCTCAAACAAGCGACCGAGCAACTCAATTTCGGCTGCCTTCCTTTTCTATTTTGGGGTGCACAATGGAGTCCTGTTCAAAAAGTTGGAGAGCATGCACACGGGAAATGGTTTTTTATTGGAGATATCCATGGGGATTTTTTTGCTCTCCACACCCTACTGGAGGAGGTGTCTAGGCACCCTGATTCCTATGTTTGCTTTCTAGGCGATCTTGTAGATCGGGGACCTCATGGCATTGAGTGTTTTGCGAAGCTTCTTGAGTTCGCTGAAAAGCAAAGAATCTCTTCCGGTCAACGCTTCTCCCGTATTGTTTGGCTTCTTGGCAACCATGATGAGGGTATTTCAATCAATCCCAGAGCCGAAAAAAAATTCCGCTCAAGTGTGGAGCCTGCTGAATTTGTCGATTTTCTCAACGCTGAGATTTTATCCAGCCTGCAAGAAAACGAATTGAACGAGTGGGGGTGTCTTTTCATTGATATCTGCGAACGCCTACCACGAGCGCTTTTGTTTGACTCCGGACTCTTGGCCACACATGGCGGTATCCCACTTGAAGACAGATGGCCCTACTTCAAAAGCCATGAGTCCCTGCACCACAAGCGTTGCCTCGGAGACTTTACTTGGACGCGCGCAGCACAAGTTCCAACGAAGAAGGGGTGGAAATACGACCCTGCTCGAAGGTTGTATTCCTCCTCGTTTGAATATGGATACAAGGACTTGGAAGGCTTTTGTAAAGCAGTGGAGCCACTTTTCCCAATGAAGTATCTGGTGCGTGGACACGACCATGTTGAAGGTGGATTTGAAATTCCGGTCGAATACAAGGCAACCCCGCTGCTGACATTGAATGGATTTGGTTTCAATTATCTATCAAATTCCTTCAAAGACTATAGACCCACGCTTGTCTTAGGAACATCCGGAGGCGGAGAATTTCCTAAAGTGCATCATGTTACTTACCAAATAGATCAATTTCAAGATTATGCAGTAAGCGAGAAACTTATTTCATGAGATTGCTCTTGGTGAGATTTATCGCAGTTTTTGCGTGTTGCTTGTCGTGCTTAGCGCAGGAATCTAGTGAAAATAAATCTCGTGTATTTGTGGATGAGAACACTCCTGTAGTTTATGCTTCAGAAGGAAATGTGCCTTTTCAAAAGCAAATCTCTCCAAGTCGAATTTCGCACTTTGGGATGAATCTAAGTGTGGTTGCGGTTTGCTTAGCTGCACTCGCATTGCCTCTTTCCATCATTCTGGCCTATCTTTTTTTTGATCTGAAAAAATCTCTGCGAGTCTTTTCGCATCGTCTTCATGAGATTGAATTGGAGTTGCAATCGATAAAAAATGAAAAACACAAAAATGCGCCTAATGTTCTAAAAACACAAAATTTAGAAAAGATTTCTGCCGAAAAAAGCACAGCGAATCTTCCTTTTGTTGAGGCTATTGCTCCTGCTCCAAAAACGGAGGCGCCCATCGAAGAGTTTCCAGAAGGTTATCGTAGAGCAGGGGATGCGTTGCGCGATATTCGAAAAAAAATGCCGCGCATTTTTAAAGAAGCCGCCGAACAGGTTCAGAATGGGGCGCTGCCCCTCTATGGCTGGGGGCGTAAAGAAAAAGTATTGGTCTTGCCAAAAGAAGCCGAGGACCAAAAATGGTTTTTCATTGGGGATATCCACGGGGATTTTTTGGCACTTCACCGGCTGTTGGAGCGAAGCAGCCGAGATACTGATTTTTATATCTGCTTTCTTGGAGATTTGGTGGATCGAGGGCCCTGCGACCTTGAATGTTTTGCATTGCTACTTGAGACAGCTAAACAGCATCCAGGAAGGGTGATGTGGATAGCTGGCAACCATGACGAGGGAATATCTTTCCACCCAGAGGCAGAGCATAAGTTTAAGTCCACTGTGGAACCAGCTGAGTTTCTAGATTTACTTAATGCTCCTCCTCAGAAGTCTGATTCAGAAAAATTAGAATCTTGGGGGCGACTTTTCATTGGCACTGTGGCTGGGCTTCCTCGTGCTGCGTTGTTTCCTGATGGTTTACTCGCTACCCACGGGGGCGTTCCGTTGGAAGATCGATGGCCTGCACTCAAGGTCGTTTCGGACTTCGAAAACGCATTAACACTGGGCGATTTTACATGGACCCGAGCCACCACGGTTCCTCATAAGAAGGGTTGGCAATACGATGCAGCCAAGCGCAAAACATCTTCGAACTTCGAGTTTGGCTACAAGGATTTAGAGGGGTTTTGCAAGCGTGTGGAAAGCTTTTTTCCTGTCAAGCGCCTCGTGCGTGGTCATGACCATGTGGAAAGCGGTTGGGAATCGCCCAAAGAATACAAGACTGTTCCTATACTAACCCTAAATGGCTTTGGTTTTCATTACCTGAGTGGTTCATACGAAAACTACGCCGATGCTCTGATACTGGGAATTTATCGAAAGAGCGAACTTCCCCAAACCGATTTTGTAACTTTCTCGCAAAGCGAGCGCGAAGCGTGCGCACCCCAAAATCTTAAAAGTTAAAACAAATGAAACCACAAAATGTTGATTTAGTATTATTAGTTGATGCCAGTGAGAGCATGAAACCATGCTTTACGCAACTCCGTGAACATCTAAAAGACCTTCTCTATCCCCTTCAGCAAGGGAATTTTAAAGTGAGGTTCGGGCTTGTGGCATATGCCGCAGCACCTGCTCCTGGCGGACCAGTCTACGATCATACATTTATTGGGGGAAGTGGTTCCGATATTCTCAAGAGACTTTATAGCGCATCTCCATCAACCACTGATTTTTTTACGAGTGATCCATCGGCTGTGGCTAAGGCTTTGATGGGTTTGGAAGCCCAGGGAAATGAAGATACGCTGCTGGCTCTTGATATCGCCGCCGACTTTCCATTTGGGCCAGTCGAAACTACGAGAAGGGTCCTCGCACTCTTCACAGACGAAAATCTGGAGAAGGGCGTCTCGGAGGAGGCTCCGCTCGCCAAAATTCCTGAGCTTATCCAGAAGCTAACATCACGGAGACTGCAGTTATTCGCCTCCGCTCCATTGAGCCCAGCACTTGAGATGCTGGGGTCGGTGGATCGTGCTGAAATCGAGCCTGTGGATGGTGGTGATGGTTTGAAGACCGTGGACTTTAAAAAACTCCTCGCCCAAATGGGGAAAAGCATCAGCATTTCCTCCCTACAGATGGGCAAGGAGCCCGAGTGGCAAAAGGCCTTGTATGGGCAAGACAAGTGGTCCGGCGCACGCGCCGTGACCGATTCGAATCGGCGCACTATTCTTGCTGTGGGCGAGTCGGTGAAACTAAATGTCTCCACCCCGCTGAGAGAGGTCAAAGTGAAGCTGCAATGGACAGCTCCCGTCGATCTCGACCTGCATGCGATTTATAGAACAAAGGATGGTCAATCCGCCTCAGTTTTTTACGGAAACAAGTTAGGGCATGGCATCATGCTTGACCACGACGCCGGCGTTGGAAATGTCGCTGGCCAGAACGAGGAGAACCTGACTATCAATTCCTTTGAAGCCATAAAAGAGATATTGTTTGCCACAAAAATCTATAGCAAAGGGGGCTGTTACGCTGACTATAATGGAAAGGTGATTGTGAAGACCAACAATGGCGATGAAATTGTGGTGCCCCTTACTTCAAGAGAGCGGGCAGATTGGTGTGTGATTGCGAAGCTGTCAAACTCACCTAATGGGCCTGAGTTGCTCAATCTTAACAAGGTTAGCGCTGTGGATCCAGTCGGGGGTGCTTTCTGAGATACATTGGTCCGCGTAGAGTAATCACAAATGCCTGCCCCCTCGCTGAAAAAAGACATGCTCCTCGAAGCCGGTTGGCTTCGCGAACTATGTAGCGAGTCTATTTCGGCATCCTGCCCATCTTGCGGATCCCCAATTGACTTGGCCTCCGGAGATTCATCTGTCGCAGAGAAAGAGTGCTGGGTCTGCACTTGGAAAGGCACTCCAGCTTATCAATGTGCCAAGTGCTCTCAACCCAGAGAATCACCATGCGAAGCGGAGCGAGAATGCAAATCAGTTTCTGCATTTGAAAGCATATCGCTCGTTGCCTTCCAACCAGAGGGAGATGTATGGTTCCACAAAAAAAGTGCTTCAGGAAAAATCCGGTGCACCACGGAGGCTGATCTCAAAGATTTACTGACTTCGGGAGATCTGAAGCCAACTACGTTAGTTTGCAACCTTGGTGCAGATTCCTTTGAGAAGGCGAATGAGCATTCTAAATTCTCGGGGATACTCTCTCCTCCGGAACCTCCTCCCACTCCAATCCTGCCAGAGCCAAGGTCAGAGCCGAGGTCAGAGCCGAGGTCAGAGCCGAGGTCAGAGCCGAGGTCAGAGGTAAGGTCAACTTCATCAGGTATTTGGAAAAAAATATTCGCAACTTTTTTGGCGCTTATCTTTGGGCCAGTTGGTTTGCTCTATTTTTCATGGAGGGTTTCTGTAATTGTTTTGGTGTGCCATGTCGCGGCTTGCGCGATGCTCGGTTGGCCTGAATGGGCCGTTTTTGGCTTCTGGCATTTTCTTTCAGGGATAGTTGCGTTTTCGAGCAAAATTAGAAGTCCTAGATTACCAATATCGCGCTCGATTAAATTGGTGAAAATTATTGGGAAGACCATCTATATTCTTTTGGCTTCGATGTATTATTTAGCTGCCTTGGGAAGCTCCACCGATACCGACAAAAATGTTGATAAATCTAATTTAGAATACTCATTAGAAAAACAAAAGCCGAGTGCTGTGGACTCAAAATCTTCAACTCCACTACCCCTCGTCCAAGAAAATAGAAACAAAGAGAACCCTTTGCCTATAAGCACGGCGACTCCTTCACCTTCGCCAAGTCCAAGCCCAAATAAAAGCTCTGGGGTGACTTTGAAGATGCCTAGTCCAACCCCAAGGCGAGAAATTCCTCCTTCAAGACCGCTTCCTCAAAGTCAAGCAGTTGCAAATCATATTTTAACGGATATTCCAGACAAAGTCTCCGCGTCCGTAAATGCGGCGGAAGTAATGAGTTTTCAAAGAGCCCTCGATCTTGCCGATAAAGGCGATGCAAGGGCTCAAGCCATCGTTTCGATCTACTATCAGGTTGGCTACAAAACTCGGAAAGATATTTCAAAGGCATCGGAATACGCTTTGCGTAGTGCAAAGCAGCATAATCCTTTAGGCATGTATCGATTGGCTGTCATGATGGAGAATGGCGAGGGTTTCGAAAAGAATGTCGAGCAGGGGAGGAGATTGAAAGAACTCTCGTTCGAGGGTCTTGTTGCTATGGGCGGGGACCCATATGCCCTCACGGCCATTGGTATTATGCTCTTTCGTGGCGAGGGAGGATTGACTCAAGACCGTTCTGAGGCCGTAAGACTTTACAAAAAAGCGGCAGATATGGGTTATGCACCCGCTCAATACAACTACTCGGCAGCACTCGCTCTTGGGCAAGGAATTGCTAAAGATGAAAGTGAAAGTTTGAAATGGTGGCAGCGTGCGTATGATCAAAACTACCCTCCGGCTATGTCTGGTCCTGTCGGGCAGGTTAATTCAAAACCCAAACAAACCGAGAGACAAACGACTTCTCGTAACGAACCTCCCAAACCTCCAGTGAACAAGAGGTTGCCTCGCGGTATCCCAGTTTCTGGAAGACCGGGCTTTGTTGCCAGCCCTTATGCTCCTGGCGCAGGTCTAGTGGATGCTCGTGGAGTTAAATCAGGAGAAACGCTCATATGTCCATTTACAAGGCAGCTTTTTTTGATGCCGTAGTGTTTGGCGCTAAAATACGACATTTGTTTTTTGTTCTTTACAGAATCCACTTACTTTGATAAAAACCGCGTAGACTTTAAATATGAAAATAACATACATAGCAACTGCAACTCTATTTTTATGTGTTGCCTCAAAGATATTTGCTCAAGATGAACTTGGGAGTATCATTAATGCAGCTGAGTTCAAGAAACAAGCGCCAGTTGATTCAACATCTGGATTATCGGGCGAAAGTAATGCGGCTACTTTAAAAATAGGATTCATCGATCTGAATCGTTTGTTTACTGAATACCCAGCGACAAAACGCGCTGAGGAATCCTTAAATGCTGAACGCGCAAAGGCGAAAACCGAATTGGATCAGCGCCTCAACAGACTCAAATCCATGATGTCAAAAATCGACCAGCAAAGTGGTTCTGCCCGAGACAGTTTAGTGGAGGATGCTCGCGAGCTTGACAAGGAAATTTCGGAATTTAGAACCAGTAGAGAAAAGGCCCTCCAAGATAAATTCGTTGAAATGCGAAAAAAAATTATTGAAGAACTCAATTTGATTATTCGAGAGGTTGCTGAGGAAAACAATATAAATGTTCTCTACGACAAAAGCGGTATGTCTATGGGCCAAGTTCCTGTGGTTGTTTATACAAAAGGCGTATTTGATATAACTGATGCCTGTATAGCAAAAGCTAAATCACGGTGACATCTATTAGTAAAAATTATTTTAAACAAAACTATATAAGCATTTTTAAAAATTTAATAATCATAAATAAATATGAATACGAAAGCAATGTTAGAAATCAACGGTGGAAAATTACCTGCTGAATCAAAAATAGGCGGAGCAAATGTGAATTCCTTTCACATAAGCAGTTACCTTGTAACGATCGCGCAGTGGGAGGGCGTCAGAAACTGGGCTACGCAAAATGGCTTTGTTTTCAGAGTTGGAAGGGCAGGAGGACAATCTCCTCTTCCTTGGGAGGGTTCTCCATCTCCAGGAAATTCTGCCGGTCCGAATTACCCGGTCACCGAGATCAGTTGGTATGATGCTCTCAAGTGGTGCAATGCTAGAAGCTTGATCGATGGACTGGATCCGGTATATATTCTCAAAGGTCAAAGCGATTGTTTTCGCTCCGGGGAAATTGGGTCTGAAGACGCCTTTCATCTCATTGAATGCTGTCCTGAAGCTAATGGATACCGCTTGCCAACAGATGCCGAATGGGAATGGGCAGCCAAAGGAGGATCTGAATCGCAAGGTTTTGCCTATGCGGGAAGTAACGATCTGAGCCAAGTGGGGTGGTATGAAGGTAACTCGCATGGGCAGGTGCACCCAGTGGGGATGAAGGCCCCTAATGAGCTTGGTCTTTACGATATGTCTGGCAATGTGCAGGAATGGATTTGGGGTTTAAACATTATCGCAGACGATCTAATTCCCACTCATCGCGGTGGAAGTTGGAATTGCTCTGATAAGGAGTGCGAAGTTTCCCGGCGTTTTTTTGGCAATCCGAACTACTTCGCCACGACCATGGGTTTGCGGTTGGCTAAAAATAAATAAAAAATAGTAAGATATTCAGATAAAGTAAAATTTAATAATTCTGATCTTCAATAAAATACGATTAACTAATAACCTAAAATATTGAATGCGCTCTTAAAAGACGGCGTTTAAAAAATCTGTTAACGGTCTTGCAAGTCTCAGGCGATACCCTGGTTGTCCAAACCTCAAATGGGTGCACCTAGGAATATATGAATGGTTCGATGCGTCGGACCTATTGATAACTGCCCGAATAACAAACAGAAAAACACAATTGGTAATTATATTATAAATATGAATATAGATGAAATAAAAAAAGCATTAAATGAAGGTAATGTAGACGCGATCTACGATATAATTGATTCTCAATCTCCCACCGATGAAGAGCGCGAGCAGTTGGGGCAAATTGCTTTAGAGGGTTTAAAAACACAGCCGGAAGCAGCTGTTGCAGTCGCCTTTGGGGCTACGGAGGAGTATGGGAGAAAAGTTTATCTCGAATTGCTACTGACCGGTTCGATGTCTGCTCTCGAAGCGATGGTGGATGGCGAGATTCCTGGATCAGATGCCCCGATAGAGGAGGACTTCTTGCAAATAGCAGAGAAGGCTCCAACTGACTCCTGGGACTGGGCTATAAGGAAGACACTGGATTTTCTCTCTGGTCAATTGCCCAGCGAAATCGCTTGCTTGGTTGGCGATGCTGCCGCACTTGCGGCGGAGAAGAACCCTGCGCTGTTCGAAAAATTGAAGACGGCCGACTTTAAATGGGAAAAGTCCGATGGCAACGAAATGTCGGGCGGGGTTTGTATCTTGGCGGCAATCCACTCGAAGGCAGAAGTTTTTGCAAAAGTATTAGATGCTTACGATGCGGTTCTGGCTGATTGTGCTGTTGCGGCTGCCGAAAACGGTCGGCACGAAAACTTGGAGATCCTTGAAAAGAGGGGGTATGACCTAAAAAGGTATCCCATGGATCACAGCAACGGCACACTGGCGGATATTGCCGCACTCTATAATCACGAAGAAACTCAGCAATGGCTGCAGTCCCGAGGTGTGAAAAGGGATTTTTGATTTGATTCCAGCTGTTTTAGCATCCTATGCCATCGATCTCATTTACAAGTAACGGAAAATCTATCTCCTACGAATTGGAGAAGAAAGTCACAAAGGAGGATCTTTATGGAACACTCAAGCGTATCGTTGTGAAAGGCGATGAGGTTTTGGAGCGGGGCTATTTGACAGCGGATGGCCATCCCGTGCCTGCCTCTGCGATTTCCACAGAGCGTCTCGACCCAGAGGGGACGCCGCTGGACAAGGAGGAGGTGCTTTACGATGGGGAGGTGAAGGAAGTCCTGCCCAGTTCTTTTGATGAGGTGGCGCCTCTGGAGCCCGCTCCCATACTTTCGCTGGTGACATTTTGCGTTACAGATGTCTATCCGCTAACGGGCGAGGCGGGGCTCGAAAAGGGGCTTTACCATACTTGGTTTTCCTACCGCAAATCGCCGGAGCGGAAGGATGCCTATCTGTTGGTCAAGGACACCGGAGTTTGCCTGCTTGTGGGTTACTCCAAGAACAGTCCGTTCGTTGGAAAGGTCGTTCCTTATGAGCTCTTCGATGCAAATGATGCTTACTCCGGGGCCGCCGAGGATGAGGAAATGGACTTTGCGATGATGTAAGGACGATTTTATGACGACAACGATTCATTTGGAGTATGAGGGAAAAACGGCCCGTCTGCCTTTGCAGTCGCCAAAAAGCGCTAATGAGAAGCAAGTTATGCATCGGCGCACATCCTCTGGTATAGTAACAAATACCCGTGTTTTCAATGCGGCCAGCAAAGTGAGCGCCGCAGCATTCACAGCGGACGATCTGGTGAAAGCTGATCCCGAGTTAGACCTTTCATTGGCGGGAATGGTTGCAGATACGGATCTGCTTTGTCCCGCCTTTTTAGATGGTGCTGGCACGGTCGTGCAGGATTTTGAGGAGATCGAGGTGGTGCTTGGTGTCGATGGGGCTGAAAAAGAGCGCCGCCCACGCACAAAACGTTCTGCAAATATCAACGATGTGCGACCGCTGAAGGTCGGCAAGTTCATGCCTGCAGAAGAGGCGCTCACGAGCTTTGTGATCCGTGCCGTTTACCAAATTGTTCATTCGGATGGGCTGGGCCACGAATTTCTGCGCGGCTTGGCGGAGAAGCTCCAAAGTGAAAAAGCTATTGCCATTCTCGGGGCGGGTCCCAAGGGCAACCTGCCGCTTGTTTTGAAAGAAAAGGGCAGCCCGTATCGCGCATTTCTTCACGGTGAGATCGGAGAGGATGAATCCTATCGCCTTCTTCTGCTGCTCTCGAATCAGGAACTCAAATTCCCCGCCTAAAATCATGGTCATCGATAAATCCAAATTCGTAAAAAAATCCGGCAGCTACTCGATCGCTCAGACTGATGGTGTGGCTGATCCGATTCTTCTCGGCACGGCCACTAAATACGAGGAGGCCTTGAGTCGTTCCTTCAAAGCCCTCGCCCCCGCTGATATTTCTGCGCGTTACACGGGGGTGCAGAGAGTTCATTGGTCCGAGAAATACGACGGCGAAGGCGTGCTCTTTTTTTACGATGAAGCTGTCGAGGCTTTTACTTTTGCTGCACCCTCGGGTCGCGCCCGTATCGGATTCAGGGCTCTTGAAGATGCTGCGGATGCCCTTAAGAAAAAGGGAATCAAGAAAGCACTCTTCCGTGGAGAAATTTATCTGCCTACGGAAAAAGGTAAACCGCGACCAGGTATTGCTGGAGTCACGCACGCTTCCTTTTCCTCTGAGAAAGGCGCTGCCGATGCGCTACGCCTCGCGCTTTTCGATATCCTCATGATCTCGGGCAAGGACCAGCGTGAGGATGCGGGCACTTTTGAGGTCGAGTGGAACACCCTGGCAGAAATTTTTGGTGAAGACTGTAGCCAGTCTGTCCACCGCGCGCGCGGTGGATGGTGCTCTGGCGACGAGGTCGAAAAAATGTTGGAGCAAGTGCTCCAGGAAGAAGGCGAGGGGATCGTCGTCCGCAACGAAAAGGAGCGCGACTTCTCGAAGATCAAGCCGCGCCTTGCTATTGATGCTGCGATCATGGGCTATGTCGAGGGATCCTTCGACGGCAAGATCGGCGTGCGCAATCTTCTGGTCGGTCTGACCTACCCTGAGAATGCCGGCAAAACGGTTTATCAGAGTCTCGCCCGCATAGGATCAGGCCTTGATGATAAAACATCCGTCGATTTGCTCGCAAAGTTGCAGGGTCTGAAGGCAGCCCCACCCGTTTTGCTGAACGACTCGGAGGGGCGCGAGGTTCACTTTGTGAAACCTGGGCTCATAGTCGAAGTGGAAGGCGAGGACTGGATTTACCAGCGCACTGATGGTCGCCCCGTGCGCTCCCAAGCCTTCAGTTGGAACGAAAAGAACGGCGAATGGATCTATGCTGGAGTGGGACCATGCCCCAGACTTGTCTTCCCTGCATTTGCCAAACTTCGCGAAGATAAATCGATCGGCGCCGGTGGAGCAAGAATAGCCCAGGCTTTGGAAAACGCCACATTGCCGCCAGAACCTGTTGAACTTTCCGAACCCGAAATGCTTGAGCGTCAAGTATACCGCAAAGGTAAGGATGCCGTGCGAAAGTTCATCCTGGCGAAACGCGGCGGCGAGGACACTTTGCCCTACATCATCATTTACACAGATTTTTCAGCAGGCCGGAAGGACCCCCTCAAGGTTTCCACCGAATACGCCCTCAACGAAAAACGTGCCCGCGAGTTGTTCGATGCCGCAGTAAAGGAAAATGTAAAGAAGGGTTGGGAGAAACAATAAACAAATAAAAATAAGCAATATGAAAACATTAAGAGTAAACAGTGGACGAGTCGACGAATTTGAAAGGCTCTATCGAGATGAAAACCTCTCTGACTATTTTCATGATGCCGATGTGAACGCGATTGAGACGATTAGTGCATAATCGATGAATATCGAAAATCTTAAAGCCA
>Ga0114976_10001292_pt1 | contig 15602 bp, 11 predicted proteins | sample S_130805_EF_Meta_FD_87319 | JGI IMG/M metagenome (GOLD analysis project Ga0114976, IMG submission 87319) | Freshwater microbial communities from Lake Simoncouche, Canada to study carbon cycling - S_130805_EF_MetaG | ecosystem: Environmental > Aquatic > Freshwater > Lake | place: Lake...
ATTTGTTAGCGTAATGATGAAGTCTTTTTTACCCCAAAATTTTGAATCTGCAATTGGATTAATCTTAAACTTCTTTCTGTTGCTTCCATTGTAAATGGTTGTACCAATTGGAAATTTATACAATTGAGGAACAAAATTAAAATGGGTACCGTTGACGGCCGATCCATCAATGCTAGAAATAGTTGCACCAACTTGTGAATCAAGTGTATCGTTATTAGGTGTAAACACAACCAATTCAAATGCAGATGAAGTATCTGTGTTTGAAAAATTATCGTAACCTTGAACTGCAAAACCAAACTTAATTTGAGCATTGGCAAGCAGACTAGTAAATAACAAAAAACTAATGGTCAATATTTTTTTCATACGATTGTTGTTAAAGTGCTTTTCGTTTTTATACACTAATTTACAAGTTTAATAAATTATTTGATGAATTTGGACATACAAACTATCTAATTTTAATTTTTTGTCCCTCAGTTAAATAATCATTTAAGTTTGGATTCAATTCCATCAATTCGTTTTTTGTTTTTGCATACTTTCTCAAAATAGAATACAGGGTCTCTCCTTGCTGAACCGTATGGTAAAATGAAGTAGCGTTTGAATCCAATGCTACACCGGGAACAACCACCAAAACCTGACCTATTTGAATTTGGTTGTTGGGTAGATTGTTTGTGGCCATTAAATCTTCAAGCTTCATTGCATAGTTATTGGCAATTGCATACAGCGTTTCGCCCGCTCTAACCTTGTGAATGCCCGGAATTCTTTGCGGTTCTTTGGTATCAGCGGTTTTAATTTCAGGATTGATGATTAATTTTTGTCCCACCTCTATGCTATCAGATTCAAGTGCGTTGATGAATTGAATGGCATCAACCCTGACTCCATATTTTTTTCCTATTCCATATAGTGTTTCACCCTTTTGAACGGTATGAAAAAAACTGAGGTTTTCTTTGAAATCGTGAAGAGAATCAACTGGGCTAATATCGCTTACAGGGGCGGGTTTGCTGGTTTCAATATTTTGTATTGGGTTTTCTGTAACTAACGCTGTATATGTTTCCTTTGTTTGGTTCGTGTCTATTTGTTCGATTGGAGGTGTTACTTCAAGTTTAACTAGTTTGGGGGCTGTTGTTCGAGTTTCGTTCATTTGAATAAACTCTCCAGGAGCCGGCTCTTGCCCATCTTGCATTAAATTTCGCTCAAGTAATTTGTCTAATTTAATGGCGTAATGTTGGGCAATCCAATGCATGGTTTGCCCATTCGAAACAATATGCACCAAACTTTCCGATTTGTTTTTTTTCTGCTTTAAGTAAACGGTATCACCTGCTTTACATGCTGCATCTTTTGTTAGGTCATTGTATCGGTAAATTTGAAATACTTTTAGGTCAAAATCAATGGCAATTTCAGCATAGCTCTGCCCCTCTTTTGCTATCAAACCAGGAACCCCATTCACCATAATTTGTTTACCAAAAAGCTTCTGCTCTGCTATTTTAATGGTGGCAATTTGTTCTGCTTCTGTTCCACTTGGCTTTTCGGTATCAAATTTATGAAGATGATGCCTTTCAATGAATGTAATTAACAACTCGGCATATTGGGGATTGGTGGCATAACCCGCTCGCTTTAAACCCTTTGCCCATTCCACATAATTGGTAGGCTCCAAATCAAACAAGAAAGCATAACGGCTATTTCTCATTAAAAACTCGGAATGGTCTTGGTAGCTTTCAATGGCATGTTTGTATTTTCTAAAACACTCATTAGGGGCATCATCATCCTCATAAATACTTTCTCCAGTCCAAGTAGATTTGCACTTGATACCGAAATGGTTATTCCCCTCAACCGCCAACCTGCTGTTCCCGTTGCCACTTTCTAATATCCCCTGTGCAAGTGTAATACTCGCAGGGATTTTACTTCTATACATTTCTTCTACGGCGTATTTGGCGTACTTTTCAATATATTGCTCAACTGTCAATTTGCTTGGTACTAAAGAATTTTGCTCTTGTGCAATTGAAAGAATAGGTAAGAACAGAAGTAATAGAATATTGATTTGTTTTTTCATGTGGTATGTACAAAATTACCCCTAAAGCTCAATAGCCAATGAAACAAACAAAAAGGTTTTGCCTAGCTTTGCCAACAATGTACACTATATTGTTCAACAGTTAAGGTTGGACTTTGCGTATAAAAGCTATTTTTGTAACAATATTATAATCGCTACCATGAGTAGAACAATTAAATTTATTCTGTTATTGATTGGGGTTTCTTTTGCCTTCCATGTTGACGCTCAGCTCAAACAAAAGCCCACATGGAAAATCAGCATCAACCCGATAAACCCTAGCGTTGGAGATGAAGCAGAAATTATTTTAAAAAGTCCAATAGAAAAAGATTGGTATATGTATTCTAATGATTTTAGTGAAGATGTGGGGCCGGTTGTAGCACAAATCCAATTCACTAAAAATGATGCAATTCAAACCATAGGAAAGCCCAAACCCAAAGGGAATCACAAAAAATTTGATGAGGTTTTTGGTGGTGAAGTTTCTACGTTTACCAAAGAGGCTGTTTTTATTCAAAAAATTAAAGTATTAAAAGAAAACCCAACTATCAAAGTTAGCCTTGAGTTTCAAGAATGTTCTCAAGTTACGGGTATGTGTGTTTTGTTTGAAGATGAATTGAACCTAAGGGTTCAAGCAAAAAAAGACAGTAAAAATGCCTTACAAAATACAGAAATCAACACGACCACTGAACCAATATTAGACACAAATAACAGCCCAAAAGTTGCCTCAGAAATACCTATTAAAGTGCCAGAAACTAAACCACAAACAAGTACCGAAAAGGGCTTGTTTTCTTTTCTGATTTTTGCACTTTTAGGTGGGCTGATTGCTGTTCTTACGCCCTGTGTTTTTCCCATGTTACCCATGACCGTTACCTTCTTTACAAAAAAGAGTGATACCAAAGCATTGGCCATCAAACGTGCGCTCGGTTTTGGATTAAGTATAATACTCATTTATTCTTCTTTGGGCTTGTTGTTTTCATTACTAGGATTGGGTCCAGATTTTGGAAATTGGTTGAGTACCAGTTGGCTTCCAAATATTCTATTTTTTATTATTTTCATTGTTTTTGCAGCGAGCTTCCTTGGCTTATTTGAAATTACATTGCCCCATGGTTTTGTCAATCAAATCGACTCAAAAAGCAATATGGCATCATTTGCAGGTGTTTTCTTTATGGCCTTTACATTGGTTTTGGTTTCATTTAGTTGTACCGGTCCTATTGTTGGAAGTTTATTAATTGAAGCTGTTGGTGGAGCCATTGCCAAACCACTCTTAGGAATGGCGGCATTTGGTGCTGGGCTTGCATTGCCATTTACATTGTTTGCAATTTTCCCTTCTTGGATTCAAGGTTTGCCTAAATCAGGCGGATGGTTAAACTCTGTGAAAGTGGTTTTGGGTTTCCTAGAGCTTGCTTTGGCATTTAAATTCTTGTCAATCCCAGATCAAACCTACCACTGGGGACTTTTAGACCGTGATGTTTATTTGGCTATTTGGATTGCAATATTCTCATTGATGGGTTTATACTTAATTGGCAAATTGAGGTTGAGCCACGATTCGGAAAATCAAGCCATTGGTGTGCCTCGTCTGTTCTTGGCAATCGCAAGTTTTACTTTTGTAATTTATCTAATTCCTGGCATGTGGGGAGCACCCTTAAAAGGTTTATCGGGCTACCTGCCACCTATTGAAACCTTAGATTTTAAAGCTGGAGCTGAAGAGGGTACTTCACAAAACGAAACAGGTAAAAACACTTCCGACAAAGGCATCAAATACCAAGACATTTTTAAACTACCGCATGGAATCAACGGTTTCTTTGATTACAAAGAGGCTTTGGCTTATTCAAAAAAGGTAAACAAGCCCATTTTCATAGATTTTACAGGACATGGTTGTGTAAATTGTAGAGAAATGGAAGCGAATGTATGGAGCAATCCCGAGGTACTCAACCTGCTCAAAACCCAATTTGTTGTATTGGCGCTTTATGTGGATGACAAAACCGAATTGCCAGAAAACGAATGGTATATGAGCAAATATGATGGCAAAGAAAAAAAGACCATTGGGAAACAAAATTTCGACCTTCAAATCACAAAATTCAATGCTAATGCACAGCCCTATTATGTAATCATGGATGCAAACGAAAAGGTATTGACACAGCCCAGAGCTTATGATTTAGATGTCAATAAATTCATCTCATTTTTAAAAGATGGTATCAAAAATTTTAACCAATGAAAATGAAAGACAACATTAAAAAACATTTTATAGATGCACATTCGGTTATAGAGCTGTTTATTGCCAATGAATCAAACTTTGACAACATAGAAAGGGCGCTCGGTTTGATGGTAGAAAGCATCAAAAGTGGTGGTAAAATTTTATCCTGTGGCAACGGAGGAAGCATGTGTGATGCCATGCACTTTGCGGAAGAACTCACAGGAAAGTACAGAAACGATAGACCCGCAATTGGCGCAATATCTATGAGCGATGTAAGCCACATGGCTTGTGTTGGAAATGACTATGGGTATGATTTTGTATTCAGTCGTTATTTAGAAGCAGTAGGTAGAAAGGGTGATGTATTGTTAGCCATCTCAACCTCTGGTAACAGTAAAAACGTCATCAACGCAATTGAAGTTGCTAAAAAAACAGGAATCAAAGTCATCGGATTAACAGGAAAAGATGGTGGCAAAATGGCGCAAATTTGCGATGTTGAAATACGCGCACCACACAGCGAATACGCTGACAGGGCGCAAGAAATCCATATCAAAGTTATCCATTCGTTAATAGATGGAATTGAAAGGTCTTTATTCTAAAACAACAAATCATGAAGTTTGAGTCCTTGTTCAGAAAAAAAAACATTGAAGACATTCTTGAAGAACAGGGGCTGTTAAACAGCTCCGGTAAAGGACTTACAAAAACACTGGGTGTAAAAGATTTGGTAGCAATGGGTATTGCTGCAATCATTGGAGCAGGAATATTTTCAACCATTGGAAATGCCAGCTATAATGGAGGCCCCGCAGTTATTTTACTATTTATTTTTACCGCTTTTGCCTGTGGTTTCTCCGCACTGTGTTATGCTGAGTTTGCATCTGTAATACCTATCAGTGGAAGCGCTTATACTTATGCATACCTTGCATTTGGTGAACTAATTGCATGGATTATTGGTTGGGCGCTCATCGTGGAGTATGCCATAGGCAATATTGTGGTTGCAATCAGCTGGAGCGATTATTTTACAGGCTTGATGGATGGATTGGGCTGGCATATTCCCGCTTATTTTACTATGGATTATTTCAGTGCAAAATCTGGATTTGAAGAAGTAAAATTACTTTTGAATAATGGTGCTACTCATTTCAATTTGTTGTCTCCTTTTCAACAACAAGCGTATACAGCATGGAGTCATGCTCCCAATTTTGCTGGCATCAAATTAATTGCAGATTTACCTGCACTTGCTATCGTTTTGGCAATTACTGGCTTAATTTACCGTGGGGTGAAAGAAACCAAAATTGCATCCAATATCATGGTTTTGATCAAGTTGTCTGTTATTGTATTGGTGATTGTTGTTGGTGCTTTTTACGTAAATCCAGAAAACTGGAGCCCCTTTGCACCCAATGGCATGAAGGGTGTTTTGATGGGTGTCAGTTCTGTCTTTTTTGCTTATATCGGTTTTGATGCGCTGGCAACTACAGCAGAAGAGTGTAAAAATCCTAAAAAAGATTTGCCAATCAGCATGATCGTTTCATTGTTGGTTTGTACTGTTCTCTATATTCTCATTGCTTTGGTATTAACAGGATTGGTAAGCTACAAAGACCTCGCCGTTGGCGATCCATTGGCATTTGTGTTTGATAAAATTGGCTTGAAACAAATTAGTGGAATTGTGGCGGTGAGTGCTGTTGTGGCAATGGCTAGCGTTTTGCTTGTTTTTCAAAATGGTCAACCCAGAATATGGATGACCATGAGTAGAGATGGCTTACTCCCACAAAAATTTTCTGAAATTCATCCAAAATATAAAACACCCACCTTTTCAACACTTGTAACTGGCGCTTTTGTTTCTATTCCTGCGCTTTTTATGAACCTGAAAGAAGTGACAGACCTCAGCAGTATTGGAACCCTCTTTGCTTTTGCTGCTGTTTGTGGTGGTGTTATACGAATGGAAAGTCATTTGAACAAACAACATACAGGCTTTAAGGTTCCATATTTTAACAGTGCTATTTATTTGCCCTTGTTGACAGTTTTGGGCCTCTTGCTCAATTTATATGTGATTGACGGCCTTGACGCCTTAATAGAACAGTTTATGGGTATCGATATGCCCACGCTTTTAACGCTATTATTGGTCATCTTGTTCAATATTTTGGGGCTTGTTTATAAGCTCTCGTTAATTCCCGTATTGGGCTTAATTGCTAATTTTTACCTGATGACCCAATTGGGTTTGAGCAATTGGATAGGCTTTGGGGTTTGGTTAGTCATTGGCTTGGTCATTTATTTTTTCTACGGTTTCAGACATAGCAAAACCAGTGTTCAACATTAAATTATTATCCTTTTAAAACAATTTTAAATAATTGGCATTTAGTTACTAACCACCATAATTCAACAATGAAGCTATTTAGATTCTTCCTTTTTACTTTTTTAATTGCTTTTTCATCAAACTTACTAGCACAAACTAAAAAATTTAGTATCAGTGGAGAGGTAAGAGATGTTCAAAATGGAGAAGATTTAATAGGGGCCGTCATTTCTGTTCCTTCACTTAAAGTTGGTGTATCAACCAATGCCTACGGATTCTATTCTTTGAGTTTAGAGCCTGGAAATTACGAAGTGGAAATCAGCTATGTGGGCTACCAAACACAAAAAATAAAAATTGAACTGAACCAAAATATCCGCCTACCCATTTCACTCAAGGTAAAAGAAAAGGAACTCAACGAGGTGGTTGTCAAAACCGACAAAGCTGATGCGTCCAACGTTCAATCTAATAAAATGAGTGTGGTAAAGCTTGATATCAAACAAGTTAAAAAAATACCCCTTTTATTGGGTGAGTTAGATATTGTAAAAGCTGTTCAACTTTTACCGGGTATTCAACAGGCTGGTGATGGAAATACATTATTTGTTGTAAGGGGTGGCAATGTAGACCATAACTTGGTTTTGCTTGATGAGGCGGTAGTTTATAATCCCTCACATGTATTGGGTTTCTTTTCGGTTTTCAATGGTGATGCAATCAAAGATTTTGAGATTTATAAAGGCGGAATTCCTTCAAATTATGGAGGCAGGTTGGCTTCAGTTTTAGATGTTCGAATGAAAGATGGTAACAACAAGCGGCTTGAGGCCTCGGGTGGAATAGGCCTACTTTCTTCTAGGCTTACAATTGAGGGGCCAATTATCAAAGAAAAGGGTTCTTTCATGATTTCTGGTAGAAGAAGTTATTTCGATTTGTTCTTTCCATTCTCTGATGCAACCAAAGATGCCTCGGCTTATTTCGGAGACCTTAACCTTAAAGCCAATATGATATTAGGTAAAAATGACAAGGTTTTTGTTTCTGGTTACGCAGGAAGGGATAAGCTAGGTTTTGGAAAATTCTTTGGATTTGGTTGGGGGAATTATACGGGTACAATCAGATGGAATCACCTGTTTAATGACAAACTTTTTTTCAATACAAGATTGGTTTACAGTAAATATGATTATGGTTTTGATTTAAATATTTCTGATAATTTAAACTTCACTAGATCCAATTTCATCAACGATTTAAACCTTAAAACAGAAGGGAATTTTTACATCTCACCCAAAAACAGTTTGAAATTTGGAGCAAAAGTAAGTTACTTGAAGTTTGAGCCTGGAACCCGAACAAAAATTACAGCGGCATCAACAATTAACGACGCAAGCTTACCTGCAAAAAGGGCCTTAGAACAGGACTATTTTGTAAGCCATAATTTTCAAATAAATTCTAGGTTGAGCACAGAGTATGGTGCACGATTGAGTGTTTTTTCAAATATTGGTGAAGGACGATCAATTAACTACTTAAACAATCAAACGGTAGTATTAGACAATGGGAATTTAAAGGAGGGGGAACAGCTTTCGGGAGATGCGCAATACACCAATTATAAAAACGGAGAAATTTACAAAACTAACTTTGGCTTAGAGCCAAGAATCAACCTAATCTATCTATTAAATACCGGAAACTCAATCAAAGCTTCCTACAATAGAATGTACCAATACATGCACCTTATTCAAAACGTAACTGCATCTACTGGACAAGAGTTTTGGACACCAACTGATAGGTACATCAAACCACAATCCGCAGATCAATTTGCTTTGGGCTTCTTCAAAAATACACTAAACAACACCATTGAGTTAAGTGCTGAGGTTTATTATAAATGGATGAACAATACAGTTGAGCTTAGAAATGGTGCTGATATTCAATTCAACGAGGCCATAGAGGCACAGGTTGTTTCTGGTGTGGGAAGGGCATACGGGCTTGAGCTTTTTGCCAGAAAACAAAGTGGAAAAACAACAGGGTGGTTGAGCTATGCCCTTTCTAAATCTGAGCGCAAAGCTGATTACATCAACAATGGTGAATGGTATAGTTTCAGGTTTGATCGAAGACATTATTTGAGCTTAGTTGTCAACCATGAGCTAAGCAATAGAATAAGTTTAGGGGCTAATTTTGTTTACGCAACGGGTGAAGCTTATACAGAGGCCAGTCAGCGTTATCAAATTCTTGGTTCAAACCAACCATCTATCTATTATGGTGCAAGAAATGGTGCAAGGTTACCAGATTACCACAGAATGGACCTTTCCATTACCATCAACAGAAAAAAGATGCCCAATGTCATATACAAAAACGAGTCGAATTGGGTTATATCTATTTACAATGTGTATGGTAGAAAAAATGCCTATACGCTCAGCTATGAAAACGATAAAAACGGAAATCCTATCATTCAAAAATGGTACTTGTTCACTTTTGTTCCATCAGTAACTTATAATTTTAAATTCTAATGAAAAGACTATTGTACTTTTTGGTGATTGGGATTGGCTTTAGCGCTTGCAAAGACCAAATCACGATAGATATTCCAAACAACAGTCCAATCTTGGTTGTTGAAGCTGTTGTTAGTTCTGAAACAGATAGTTCTTTTGTGAAGCTCTCTTTGAGTTCAAACTATTATGCTAATCCCAATTATTCAAAAGTGGAAAATGCTGTAGTAAAAATTAATGGCATAGATTTCATCCATAAAGGATTAGGGCTATACAGGCCATTTGATGGTTTTGTTGGGAAAGTAGATTCCACTTACGAATTAAAAATTGAACACGAAAACAAAACCTATACATCTAGTTCAACCATGGTACCCATGTTTAGGGTGGATTCTTTATCTCAAAAATTCAAACCCAAAGAAGGTTTTTTGCCAGACGGTTACAGCATTAGTTATTGGGGCTTCGATAACAGAAAACCCATCAAATACACTTATTTTCAAGCGGGAATTTGGGACAATGAAAACGGGAAAGATTCTATTCAAACCAATTTAGTCTTGTTTGATAACAATTCAATTCCTTTGAATCAAGAATATGTTTTTGAACTGCCTTTCACAAGATTCAAAAGTGGAACCCTGTTTTTTTGTATTTTTAGGTCAATTGATAAGGCGATGTTCGATTTTCTGAAAGAATATTCCGTTCAATCTTCAAGAGCGCCGGGGCCCTTTAAACAGCAACCAGCCAACCTTCCTAGCAATATAAAGGGGGGTGCTGTTGGTTACTTTGCAACTTATGATGTGAAACGACTTTATTACTTGGTAAAATAAACTTATCAAATTGATTTGCTCAAAGATCAGTAGATTTGTAATTAGATGAAGAAGCATTTTTTAATCTTTTTTATTTTCACTTTGTTGTCTTTTTTTTCATTTGCTCAAGAAGAATTTGAAGGCGATAGCTCCTACTTTAAAGTTAAACCCGAATCTGAGGGAAAATTTAAATTGGGGGTTTGTTTGGGTGTTCAAGCTTCTGTGTTAAGTGGAAGTGAATCATCAAATACCTATCCATTGATTGGCATCATGGGTGGCACCTATTTTCGATACAATTTTAAAAAAAGGTTGACGCTTCAACCCGCTCTCTTAATTGGTTTTAAGGGCAGTAAATTCAACAGGAATGAGCCAGAATATTACAACTCTTTGAAATTACTATATACAGAGCTTCCCATTCAATTGTTTTATACGTATCAAAGGCAAAAACAAAATCAAATGGGCCTAGGTCTCTACGTATCAGAATTAGTGAATGGAAACCTATCATCAAGTGGGGGTTCATTCTTAAATAACCAAAGTACTTTACCCATCAATAATAACGACTGGGGCTTATTGGCATCATGGCAATTGAAGTTTACTTATTTTTCGCTTCAAACAAGTTATAAGCTTGGTTTAAAAAATATCAATACGGGTAAGTCTTGGCCCCAAGGTGACAATGCCTCTGTTATCAAACCTGTAAACAGTGGCGGCAGTTTTTATAACCAAACCTTTTCAATTCAATTAAATTTTTAATCTCTTGAATAAATCCTCATTAATCAGCCAAATCAAAAGTAAAAAATCTTTTTTATGTGTGGGCTTAGATTCAGATCCCGCTTTACTACCTGATCATTTTAAAAATGTGCCAAATGGCGTTGTAGAATTTAATAAGTCAATCATTGATGCCACTAAAGATTTGTGTGTTGCCTATAAAATCAATACGGCATTTTTTGAAGCGCAGGGTGCAAATGGTTGGAAATACATGGAAGAGCTATTTGCTTATATTCCTGATGACATATTAAAAATTGCAGATGCCAAGCGTGCAGATATTGGCAATACGAGTAAACAATATGCGAATGCCATATTCAATGGTTTAAATGCAGATGCCATTACACTTTCTCCTTATATGGGATTAGATTCTATTGATCCCTTTTTAGCTGTAAAAGACAAATGGAGTATTGTATTGGCGCTCACTTCAAATGAAGGAAGTAAAGATTTTGAAAAATTAGAATTAAAATCAGGAGAAAGACTTTTTGAAAGAATCGTCAAAGATTTATACCAAGGCTTTGGTGCTGAAAATTTAATGTTTGTGGTGGGAGCTACCAATGAAGAAGATATTGGTATCATTAGAAAATTAGCTCCTAATTCTTTCTTTTTGGTACCGGGTGTAGGTGCACAAGGGGGAAGCTTAGAAAGTGTCTGTAAATATGGTTTAAACGATGAAATTGGACTATTGGTGAATGCTTCTAGGTCTATAATTTACGCTAGTTCAGGAAAAGATTTTGCAGAAGCTGCTAGAGCCGCTGCAAAATCTCTTCAAAGTGAAATGGCTCAGTACCTTTAATTACCAGCCCAATATCCAAGCAAATATCAAAGGTGCAACAATGGTTGCATCACTTTCTACGATGAATTTTGGTGTATGAATATCTAATTTTCCCCAAGTAATTTTTTCGTTCGGAACCGCTCCACTATATGAACCATAAGAGGTTGTAGAATCAGATATTTGACAGAAATAACCCCAGAATGGAACATCATGCCATTCTAAATCTTGGTACATCATTGGCACTACACAAATTGGGAAATCTCCAGCAATTCCTCCACCTATTTGAAAGAAACCAACACCTTTTCCTGCTGAGTTGTTTCTATACCAATCCGAAAGCCATACCATGTACTCAATTCCACTTTTCATTGTCGATGCTTTCATTTCATTTTTAATAATATATGAAGCAAAAATATTTCCCATCGTACTGTCTTCCCATCCAGGAACTACGATTGGAATATTTTTCTGTGCAGCAGCAAGCATCCAACTATCTTTTGGGTCAATTTCGTAATACTGCTCTAACTCACCAGACAATAATATTTTGTACATGTATTCGTGTGGAAAATAGCGTTCATTTTTTTCATCAGCAGCTTTCCAAACATTGTAAATATGTTTTTGTAATCTTCTAAACGCCTCTTCCTCTGGAATACAGGTATCAGTTACTCTATTGTAATGATTTTCTAGCAAATCCCACTCTTCTTGTGGACTTAAATCTCTGTAATTAGGAACTCTCTTGTAGTGACTATGGGCTACTAAGTTCATGATATCTTCCTCAAGGTTTGCACCAGTACAACTTATAATATCAACCTTATCCATTCTGATCATTTCTGCAAGCGATTTACCTAGTTCTGCAGTACTCATAGCACCTGCTAGGGTAATCATCATTTTACCGCCTTCTAAAAGGTGAGTTTCGTAACCTTTTGCAGCATCTACTAATGCAGCTGCATTGAAATGTTTATAATGTTTCTCAATAAAATGTGAAATAGGTCCTTTTGTCATCTTAGTAGTTTTTAAATTGTGATAGAAATCTTAAATCGTTGTTAAAATATGTTCTTAAATCCTTTACATCAAAATTGAGCATTGCAATTCTTTCAACACCCATTCCAAAAGCAAATCCTGAATATTCATCTGGATCAATACCATTCATTTTTAAAACATTAGGATCAATCATTCCACATCCTAATATTTCTAACCAACCAGATTGTTTACAAACATTACATCCATCCCCATGGCATAATTGACAGCTGATATCCATTTCAGCACTTGGTTCAGTAAAAGGAAAATAACTAGGTCTAAATCTTACTTGTATATCCTCTCCAAATAATTGTTGTACAAAAATATATAGGGTCTGTTTTAAGTCTTTAAAACTTACTTTTTTATCAATGTAAATTCCTTCAATTTGATGAAAAAAACAGTTTGCTCTTGCAGATACAGCTTCATTTCTATACACCCTTCCTGGCATTATTGCTCTAATTGGGGGTTTTTGTTTTTCCATCAACCTAACTTGTACAGAGGAAGTATGCGTTCTCAGTGCAATATCATCATTGATAAAAAATGTATCCTGCATATCTCTTGCAGGGTGATTTTTTGGGAAATTTAATGCAGAAAAATTATGCCAATCATCCTCAATTTCTGGTCCTTCGTGTAGTACAAATCCTAATTGTTTAAAAATTGAAATTATTTTATTTTCAATAATAGATAAAGGATGTCTAGATCCTGAGAAATCAGGTTCAGAAGGTAAGCTATAATCTATTGATTCACTGTGATCTGTCTCAGTATTTATTGATGCTTGTGCTAAAGCTGATTCCCACTTACTTTGCGCATTTTGCTTAACTATGTTTAACAATTGCCCTATTTCCCTCTTATGTGAGGCATCTACATCTCTAAATTGAGCAATCAATTCATTGATTAATCCTTTTTTACTTAAAAATTTTAACCTGAATTGTTCAATATCATCACTTGAATTTAAGACGATACTTTCTAACTCTTGAATCAGATCTTGAATTTTTTCTTTCATTTCTTTTTACTACAACACTTCAAAGGTAAGTATTTTAACTATGCTGTGTTTTCATTTAATCCACTTCTATAAATATTATAAAGTTTATTTATTTATATCATGTATTATTTAATGTCATGTGAATTTGGTTGATTTCTTATTTATTTCTCTCTTGACTTTATTTTACTCATAATTTATATACAATTACTTAACACCATAAATCTTTATTTATCATCTATTTAATTACTTAATTAACATACTTAAATATTTTTATACCAGACCTTTTGATTATAAGTTATCATTTTATTTTTTGTGTGTAAGTATTGTATAAATGCCCTATTTACAAACATTCATTCACATTCATTTTCTTAAATAAATTTACTGACATCTTTATACGGGTTAATCAACTAGGATATCAACACCTTTTGGTATAAAATAACACCCAAATTGATTATTTCTGAGTAATATGATCTATTGAAATAGTTTGTTCAATTTCCCATAATACCCTCACACCTATTATTTCTTTTAAATAATATACAGCTTCTGGCTCAGTTTTTATAAACCATTCCCCTTTATCCCAATGACCATTTCTGTTTGAGTCAACTATTATTTTTACTTTATATTCTCCAGGGTTGAAATATTTTAATGTTACCTGTTTACTTGTATTATTTTTAATGAATTCAATTGTTTCTTCTTTTTCATTGTTTGAAACCAAATAAATTAAACAGGGTACTTGTTTTGAATTGATAATATTTAACTTTATTTCTCCTGTTTGATTGCTACTCAATGTTTTGATGTCAACTTGTTTACTCATATTATACTCATCTTCATAACTTAAGAAAGTTGAGTCTTGAATGCTAAGTTTATATTGTTTTCCCTCTACTTTATTAAACAATACACAGTATTTAATTGGGTTAATTTGTCTTATTTGAAATGCCAGTATGATAGAATCTTGTTGTAATTTTATTCTGTTGTAATTTATATTCTTACAAGGATAGTTTAGCATAAAAACAACAGAATCCTCAGGCTTTATTGAGCTACTATAATTTACAATTACAGGCTTTTTATTTCTAATTGGTTTATGGTTTACTAGTTCAATTGTATCCTTGTTTTCTATACTAATTTGAATAATTGAGTCTTTAATCTGTAGTTCATTGTTTAATATCAAAGTATCTATGTCATTCAAACCTTCTTTTAAAAAATGTATGAATTTTACTTTATCATTATGGATTGGTATGATATTTAAATTCTTAGGCCTGTATATGCTTACCAAGTAAGTATTTGTACCTATTTTTTGTTTATCTAAAACCTTATTATCTCCGTACAAATTTGGTTTATTCGTTCTTACTAAGATTGAATTCTCTTCACCTATCTGAATAGGATTTCTTATATATCCAAGCGCTTCGTTGTTTTCGTATTTTAAATTCTTATTGAGATCATTGAAACAAAACACATGAAACTTATTTTTGGGTAAATTATAAATCACAAACTCTCCCGAATCATTCACCAATCCATAGTAGGTTGGATTCTTTTTAAACGGCAATGAATCGTTGAATCCTGATTGTTCATATAGTCCTATTACAAAGTCTTTACAGGCTTTCTTAGAAAATGCATCTTCAATCTTACCATATAGACTGTCTTTATTGATATAGTTATTTTTCGTGAATGAATAGGTGTAACTTTTTAATGTTAAACCCTCATGTACATCAGCTACACTCCCACTTAAATTGATTGTATATGTATATGAAGTATCAATTACTTGATTTTTTAAATCTATAAATAGCTCTTTTCCCTTAAAATCTATGTTGATTTTTTCTTTTAAAGGTGGTGAAACAATAACCTTTTCAGGATGTTTTAGTTCAATATATTCATTGAAAAAAATTTTAATTTTATCTGAATGAAAAGTAGTTGTTTGATTTCCTGGTTCTGTTTGAATAACAAATGGGTTTTGGTCATCTTTATTTCCACCTGTTGGGCTCACTATTTGAGCACAGGAACAAAAAATTAAAACGGATATAATTATCCAATTTAGTAAAAACTTATTTTGCATTGTGCTTTGCAATTACCAAAATGCTCGAATAATTTTTAGTAAACAGACTCAGTAAATTTGAATACATACCTCTTATTCCTCCTAATATAAAACCCAATGTTTTATTTCCTTTATGGTATTCACTTCTCATAGAAATATATGGCGCATCAAACCACATTGGTTTTATTTCAGTGATATCAAATCCATATTTGGTGAGCAGTAAGCTTATGCTTTCTCTGTTAAAGTGGTGTATATGTCTTGGTACATC
>Ga0114976_10001294_pt1 | contig 15585 bp, 13 predicted proteins | sample S_130805_EF_Meta_FD_87319 | JGI IMG/M metagenome (GOLD analysis project Ga0114976, IMG submission 87319) | Freshwater microbial communities from Lake Simoncouche, Canada to study carbon cycling - S_130805_EF_MetaG | ecosystem: Environmental > Aquatic > Freshwater > Lake | place: Lake...
AGACATAAACAATGTTCGGATTTATTTCTTTTAAGTCTTTCGCACCTAAACCTAGACTATCTAAAACCCCTGGACGATTATTCTCTAAAAATACATCAGACTCTTTAACTAGTGCTTTTACTATTTCAATAGCTTCAGGTCTTTTTAAATCAAGTACCAAGCTTCGTTTGTTCCGGTTTAAAGCAGCAAAACTTGCACTTTGTCCATGAAGCATTGGGGGCATGGCGCGGGTCTGATCACCATTTTTTGGCCTTTCAATTTTAATGACATCTGCCCCCATGTCACCTAACAACATGCCACAAAATGGTCCCGCTATAAAATTTCCTAGTTCAATTACTTTAATTCCATCTAAAGGCAATGACATATATTCCTAAATATTAATAATTTACTTTTCTGAAAAATCGATTGTTTTTGCTAAGCGTTTATTTAATTCAATTTCTTGTGCAACTACCTTGGCAAATTCCTCTGGAGTTGATCCAACTACTTCAAATCCTTGATCAAAAAAGGCCTTCTTTGTTTCCGGCATCTCAAGGACTTTGACGATTTCATTACGCGTTTTATTGACGATCTCCTTGGGCACGCCAGCGGGATACCAATACCCATAAAATGGGTTGTACTGAAAATCTTTTAGTCCTGCCTCATCTGCAGTAGGAACATCGGGTAATTCAGACCAACGTTTTTTTGAGGTAATTGCCAATGCTCTAATTTTTCCAGCTTTAATAAATGGCAACACTGTATTTGCTGGTCCTAAAACATAATCAATCCTTCCTGAAATTAACTCCGTTACGGCTTGTCCAACCCCTTTAAAAGGAACATGCTGTGTTTTCATGCCTGCACTTGAATTTAAAAATTCAGCAGCAAATTGCATGACATTACCAAAGCCACCTGAACCAAAGTTATATTTACCTGGATTGGCTTTTGCATCAGCCAAAAATTCTGCGAAATTTTTTGCTGGAAGATCATTTCTCACTGCAACAATAAATCCGACGCTACTCGCAATCTGCGTAATCGGCTGAAAATCCTTGATAGGATCATAGGTCAGGGAAGGATTTACAACTGGCAAACTACTGTGGCTAGAGGATGTATTCAAAATCGTATATCCATCCGCTGGGGATTTGGCAACAAGATCAGTCCCAATAGCACCACCAGCTCCTGGTCGATTATCAAGAATAAAGCTTTGACCCATACTCGTTTGGAGTCTTTGTCCTAAATATCTGCCAATAAAATCCATCGGGCCACCCGCAACATACGGCACTACGACACGAATTGATCGATTTGGAAAATCTTTAGTTGCTGTCGTTTGAGCTTCCGATTGCAGTGAGACCAATATACCAAGACCAACTACTAACATTTTTTTAAGATGTTTCATGTGTCCCCTTCATTTGTTTTTATGGTTGACTAATCCGCTTTAATATTTGCTTGTTTGGCAACTCGAACATACGTTTCAACTTCATCTTTCATCTGCTTACGAAATTCCTCTGGAGTGTTGCCGACTGGCGTCGCCATCGCAGTAGCAAATCGTCCCTTCACTTCTGGAGAATTCAAAGCTTTTACCAAGGCGGTATTTAATTTGGTAATGATCGGCTTTGGTGTATTTGCTGGGGCTAATATGCCCCACCACGCTAGGGGATAAAACTCTGGATAGCCTGATTGAGCAAATGTGGGAATATCTGCAAGTACACCCTCACCTCTTTTTTCCATACCGATTGCTAAAGCTTTCACCTGTTTTGATCTAATAAAAGGCATAGATGACGGTAAGGTGTCAATAAAACAATCGACCTGACCTCCAATCAAATCTGTCATTGCAGGTGCACTACCTTTGTAAGGTACATGAATCATTTTGATATTGGCAATGTTGCTAAACCATTCTGTAACTAACTGGGCATAACTACCCACTCCATAACTAGCGAAAGTTAATGGATTAGTTTTTTCACGTGACTTAGCTAATGCAACAAATTCTTGTAAGGTAGTTACGCCTAACTTTGGGTTGACTAAAAAGGCCATGTAAGTTTCAGCTACTTTTGTAACTGGTTCGTAGTCTTTTAATGGGTTGTAGGTAATCTTTTCATGTAAAGCATAGTTCGATGCTACGGTTCCAGTCGTTGCGAATACAAGGGTGTATCCATCTGCAGGAGCTTTTGCCGCCATATCCATTGCAATCATCCCCGAGGCTCCCGGGCGATTATCAATAATCACTGGCTGCCCCAGAAATTCTGAGAACTTAGATTCTAAGGGTCTAGCTACTGCATCTGACCCTCCACCTGCAGCGGTCGTTAAAATCAATCTGATAGGCTTATTGGGGTATGAAGCAATATCAGTTTGTGCTAACGCACTTAACTGTACAAACAATCCTAAAAAAACGCTAAAGATAACTTTCATATGCTAAGTCCTCATTATGTTGAATTGAATACTTACATCTTATTTCTCTTTTGGAATAATCGGTAATAACAAATATGATTCATATTGACCTCCGGTATGGATCGTATTAGTTCCAGTGTTGTAATCAGCGTGATAATGCATATATCCAGCACTACCAACTCCATCTCTTGGCTGAATATCTACTCGCATTTTGTGGCCTTTTCTAAACACCATAGATGTTGGCCAAATTTCAACTTGTACCTGAACAATTTCTCCAGGCGTTAAACGTAAACGACGTTGGTGTTGGTGGTATGGGCGATAAGGTAAGGATTTTTTTTCATCTAACTCACGATGAGATACTCTTAACCAACCTTTTGCTACAGGAACGGGCGATCCTTGTTGCCCAGTATCCATAATCTCATTACCGCTTTCATCATAATGCCGAATCGTGATAAAAATATCCATATCCTCACTAGAGCTAGATACCCACAAGCTTGCACTGAGTGGTCCTGTTATTTCAACATCTTCTGTCATTGCTTCTGTATAGAATGCAACTCCCATATCTGGCTTGATTCCACCACCCATGACTTGAGATGAAGCCGCTGATGTTGACCCCATTGAACCAAAGCCTGTGGCGGCGTACGTGCAGGCTGCTTCCTTTTCAGGATTCTTTGAGCTAATGCTGGCCGTATAGGGTCCATTTTGCTTCGCTGTTTCTTGTACATCGATATACCACTTGGTCCATTGTGTGCGTGCTAATGGCCACTCATTTTCATGACGCCACTGTATTTCATCATTGCCATATCGAATCGCTAACTTAACTGGAGGCTCTTGCATAATCCCGTTATCAATTCCTTTTAACCAATAATCAAAAAAACGCATTTGATCTTTACGACCTTCAGCTGTATAGAAAGGATGAACGTGACTACCATTTTGCATTCGAAGTTTTTTATTCTTCGATGGAGACAACATAAATGCTTCTGTGTTTCCTCGAAGATGTAATCCCATTCCTGTCCAATTACCTACGGAATAAAAAGGAACATTAATCTTGCTCCAATCAGCTTGAGATCCTCTAAAGGCGCCCGTATCAAGATTGTTCCCGAGCCAAAAAGAAAGGATGTTTCTTTCCCAAGGATTCGGTACTGTTTCTGATGCACGGCCTAAGTTATGGTGCAATAAATGTGCTGTAAACCAATTGGTCATGAAGACATTCAAAATACCGCCGTGATAAAGGCCATCTCGGTATAAATCTGCAAAGCCTTCCCAAGGAATAATGGCCTTGAGAGATGGTGGTTGAATATTGGCGACAAACCATTGATTAATTGCATAATAAGAAATGCCTAATAAGCCCACATTCCCGTTACACCAAGGTTGTTTTGCTGCCCACTCAATAGCGTCATAGAAATCAACCGCCTCTGAAAATGACCATGGGTCATATTGGCCTGGCGATTTACCGGATCCGCGAGCATCAACACGAACGGAGACATAACCCTCTGGCATCCAAATTTCTGGATTGACAGTTTCCCAATTCATGAAGGGATTACCTTTTTCTTCAAGGGTTGGTGGGGTTGTCCATAACTTATCTTTTTGGTAAGGTCCTAAATTAAGAATCGCTGGATATTTTCCATCTGTAGTTGGTCGAAAGACATCTGCTTTCAAAATCGCAGAATCTCGCATCGGGACATCAACGTTCTTTTCTAAAATAAAGTGCGGATGATTTTCTTTGCTGTACTGGGTGCTCATTTATATTCCTTTAGTTTTAATATATATTCTTTAATTGCTTGGTATGACCGGTAACATCAAATAAGGTCGCATGTTTTGAGAAAAATGTAAGGTGTTTTTTCCACCAAAGATCGACATCGGACGGTCTACGGAATTACGGTGCCAAAACGGCCCCACTCCTTTCATTTGATATGGTGCATGGGCAACGCCGGCATCAGTTCCATCAAACTCATAATCTTTACCCCGAACATTTAAGCCTAATCGATATCCTTTTGGAATCACAATACTCGTTGGCCATATTTCAATATCTAACTCTACTGGAGTATTGGGCTTTAATGGCTGATCCTCATCATGTGTATGCCATGGACGGTAGGGTTTGGTTTGCAAGGGGTCAAGCTTGCGATGTGAGGCTCTTAACCATCCTAGTCCGATAGGAGTTCTTGGATCATTAGAACCTATAAAAACAATTTCTTTATTCTGTGGATCGTAAAGTCTTAAAGCTAAAAATATATCGGCATCTTCTGTCTCTGAAGAAAGCCAAACCTTCGCGGCAACTGGTCCTGTGATTTCGACATCGTGATTCTGAACAGGTGTGTAAAAGGTAATGCCATCACTTTGGGTCTCATAGGTAATCGATGTATCTAATGTATTCGTATTTGGAACCATATCCATTGTTGTTGGATCTAAGTAATAGGGGGTCCACTGTGTTCTTGCTAATGGCCACTCTTTTTCTGCACGGATTTCAAATTGTTCACCTGGTCTTCTAATATTGAGGGAGACCTTTGGTTGATCTAACCATCCAGAATCTTCACCCTTTAAAAAATGTGCGAAAAATTTTCTTTGTAAACCTTCACCATACTTACTGTAAAAGTGGGTAAAGTGGGTGTCTCCATGCACTTCAAGCCACTTTTGATCTGATCCTGCTTTTAAATATCCTTCAAAATTACCACGTGTATGAAGTCCTTGACCACCCCAATTTGCTGCAGATAAAAGTGGGGTTTTAATTTTTGAGAAATCAGGTGAACGTGATACGTAAAATTCATCCATCCATTCTCTGTTTTGCGCTTCACCATCTAAATTCGCACGGTTTTTCATTAACTCTTCATCACTTAAGGTTAACGGTCCGGCAACTGTATCTCCTGTAATTTTATTGATTGCACCTCGATCACCAACGCCATTTTGAACACTGACTACTTGGCGGCGATACCAGTCTCCAAGAAAATCGCACAAAATACCGCCATGCCTACATAGTTCACGGTAAAAGTCAGATGAACCTTCCCAAATACACAATGCTGCTAAATGTTTAGGTTGTGTTGCGGCAACTGTCCATTGATTCATCGCGTAGTATGAAATACCATTAATGCCGACCTTACCATTTGACCAAGCTTGTGTTCCAGCCCACTCAATACACTCATGAAAATCCTCGGTTTCCAGTGGCGACCAACAGTCAATCACACCTGGAGATCTACCCGCTCCTCTTGAATCCACCCTGACACATATATACCCATCAGGTACCCACACCTCTGGATCCACTAATTCCCAATTTTGATATTGATTCGAGGATGTTTCTAAAATTTCTGGAACGGCTTTTACCACGCGAGACCATTGACTTTTATAGCCTTCACGAAAATCTAAGCCCTTGGCATAGGGCCCATAGGTCATGATGACAGGATATTTGCCATCGCCCAAGGGTCGAAATACATCGGCTCTTAAAACAATGCCATCCTTCATTTGAATGGGTGCGTCCCAATCAATTTGCATGCCGTCCCTTACTTCACTCTTCATTTGGTTCATATGTCTCCTACGTCTTTATTTAATTATTAAGGGCATCACCCATTTGGCTTACTAAGGTCTTCCATTTCAGGCGGTCTTTTGCTAAAAAGTTTGCAAATTCTTGGGGTGTTACTTTGGCGACTTCAAAGCCATTAAATTCAATCACCTTATTGATATATTCTTCCGACTGAGAAATTTCCCAAATACTCTTAGACAAGGTTTGAACCACTGCAGGAGGAGTTTTCGCTGGCGCAACAATACCAAACCATCCTCGTGATTCATAATTCGGTATTCCGATCTCTGCAAAGGTAGGAACTTGGGGAAGCGATTTATTTCGTTCTGGTCCAGCCATGGCTAAGGGTCTAATTTTTCCTGACTTAATAAATGGTAGAGGGCCTGCGACCGTTGACATCATCACTTGTACGTTACCACCAACTAGATCGGTTAATGCAAGAGTAGCGCCCGTATAAGGTACATGGGTCATTTTTATATTTAATATTTTGCTCAAAGACTCAACCGCAATATGCGTTTGACTACCTACCCCAATGGAAGCATAACTGATTGGATTAGGAGATGCGCTGGCTATCGCTTGTAACTCTTGCACAGTCTTTGCCGGAAAGTTTGCGCCAACAAAAAGTAATTGACTCAGTTGTGCAACCATCGTTACTCCCACAAAATCTTTCGCTGGGTCATAGGGTAACGATTTCTGGGTTGCTGGTGATAATGACATACCAGCATCACTTGCAAATAAGAGTGTATAACCATCTGCCGGTGATTTAGCAACATACTGTGATGCGATTGCGGCATTAGCGCCTGGTTTATTTTCAACAATCACAGAAGTATTCAATTTTTTGGATAACGATTCTGCTAAGGGTCTTGCCAACGCATCTGCTGGGCCTCCAGCATTAAAAGGCACGATGATTTTAATCACCCGATTGGGGAAGCTTGCACTACTGTTTACTTCTGATTGCGCGTAACTAATTCCAAGAGTACTTATACAAACTAAGCCAATACCTATCGCTTTACATATATTTGTAAACCTTGTCATTTTTTGAGTAACATTTTTCATTTGGGCTCCAAACTAATTGCATTGATATTCGCACCATAGCGTTCAACTTCTCGACTTTAAAAATAAGCCTGACCTCGATGAATTGGCGGCTCCCATTCACAATCTCCCCATGGGCCATCACCACTTTCTTTAATATAGGAAATCTTACCCTCTGTCGTCGGTAGGTTTTTACCCGCAAAGAATCCTTGCAACCAATCAAATACATAGTCATGACAATCCATACCACCCAAATTGGAGATACCCCATAAAGGGTGATATTGGTTCTCAAAAACCCACATTTCTTTTGGTACTTTTAAATCTTCAAACGCTTCAACGGCTTCTTCTAACGGACATAAAGGATCAAACTCGCCGGTAACCAAGAGAGTGGGGCATGTAATCTTATCTAAATGACCTCTAACAGTCATACCCTTTGCAACCTCTTCATCAAAGCGTTCCTCGTCTTCATATCCGGCCATATACATGAACATTTGTTTGAATCTTGGCGATGACTCTGTAAAGATCGTATTGTTTGGGTTAAAGCAAGCGACTGATGAAACAACCACAGCTGCGCGGTGATCATAACTAGACAATCTAAGTGACCAATAACTTCCCATACTGATGCCGTAGATTGCAATCTTGTCGCCATCAATTTCTGGTCGGTTTTTTAAGTAAGTAATAACTGCAGCGCCAGCCCTTTCATAGTTATCCCCAACAGATCTTATTTTTTGAATGTTGGAGTTTCCCTGCCCTGGCCCATCCATGGCTAACACATGGAATCCTCTTTCTATCCCAATGTTATGGTATGCCTTTGGAAATACTTCTTTGGTTTGATCCATACCCGGAACATAAATGACAACAGGTGCTTTACGACGATCGGGTAATAAATGTAATAAACAAGAGATGGTTTTGCCATCATCAAACTCGACTTCGACCCGCTCGATCGGATAGGGTGCAGACTTGGTTCGTAAATCAACCATCTCACTTAATTTGCTATACAGGTATTGCTTAACGGGATGATCATCGAAATAGATGGGATGCTGCGCCATGCGATATGCTTCAACTGCATGATCAAAATGATAGGTCGCAGAAGAATGTGCGCCTCTAGCCTGAGCATTTTTGGCAAGACGTTCATGTCTTTCTCCTGCTTCACGCCAAATTTTAGGGTACATACGATAATTTCGTGCTCGCTTGCCACTCGGAACTTCAGGATCATCGCGTTCAAAGTTTTGCACTCGGCCACGCATATTTAGGGCGAGATCCAGCATCCACTGCTGATTATCTCGCCCAGTTCTGAGCTTTTTAATCATTTTGTCCCCAATTTTTTATATCATTTATAGTTGAATTATATATTTATTGCTAATTAAAATAAATGTCAAGCAAATGGAGACCGCAAATGCAAACTAAAATGAACTTTCTTTATCGAACTTTTGTAAGATGTACTTTTGTTTTCTTATCTGTAGTAACTTGTAGTACAAGTTTTGCAGATGACCCGTTTCCAAGTCGACCGATTAAATTGATTGTTCCTCTGGCTCCAGGAGGTGCAACAGATACAGTAACGCGCATTGTGGGCAAACAAGTCTCTCAAATTCTGAATACACCTGTTATTGTTGAAAATCGTATTGGTGCTGGTGGGCTCATTGCCATGGAGTCGATGACGAAAGTTAATCCAGATGGCTATACGCTTTTTGTTGGTAATCTTTCGACCAATGCATTGAATCAAACTGTCTTTGCCAAAAAGATGAAATTTAAACCAGAAGATGAATTAACTGGTATTTCAATTCTAGCAACCATCCCCCACATTTTAGTCAGCTCCGCCAAGCTAGATGCAAAAGACTTTAAAGAAATGATGGCGTACATCAAGGCAAATCCCAAAAAAGTGAATCATGCATCTCCAGGTGTTGGTACCTACTCCATGATTGATATGCTGACTTTAGAAAAAGCAGCCGGTTTAGATATGACGCATATTCCCTACAATGGTGGTGCTGGACAGTTCTTAATTCCGATGGTGAGTAATGATGTTCAAATCGCTTTCATTAATGCGTCTTCTGTGATTGAGATGATTCGTGCTGGAAATCTTCGTGCACTTGCGGTCACTACTGAAAAACGTTTGCCAGAACTTCCTAATACTCCAACCATGGCAGAACTGGGGTATCCCGGTATCGGGACGAATGCTTGGCAGGGATTATTTGCCCCTAAAAAAACACCTCCCGCAGTTGTCTCTAAAATCCACGCGGCTGTTTTAGAAGCATTAAAATCTGACGAGGTGAAAGAAGCCTTTAAAAAGCAACTGATAGTTCCTGTGGGTAGTAATACTCCAGAAGACTTTAACCAATTTATTAAATCAGAAGTCAATCGATGGGCAAGCGTAGTGAAGTCTATCAACCTGCCAACAGAATAAGGAAAGCAAAAAATGGTTAATGATGTAGAAGTATTATTAGAAAAACAGCGTATCCGTGAGGTTGTTGAGAATTGGGTGGTGTTGCGCGACTCTGGTCAATGGGAGAAATTTAAATCTGTTTGGCATAGCGATGGTGTCATGATGGCAACGTGGTTTCAAGGTCACTACGAAGAATTTATTAAAGTGTCGATCGAAGGCTGGAACAAAGGTGTTAGCATTTTGCATTTTCTGGGGGGTTGTAGTGTTGATGTCAATGGTGATCGTGCCATCGCTCAAACAAAAATGACAATTACCCAACGTGGTCCTGTCGACGGCGTGATCTGTGATGTGGTGTGTACTGGTCGCTTTTATGACTTTATGGAAAAACGTGAGGGTAGATGGGGTGTAGTACTGCGTCAACCAATCTATGAAAAAGATCGCCTTAATCCACTCGATCCATCAGCCAATCTCCAACTCGATCAAGAATTACTCAATCGTTTCCCAGAAGGCTATCGTCATTTGGCTTATATTCAAACGAAACTTGGCTTTACTGTTAAACCAGATATGCCACAACTCAAAGGACCTGCTGTAGAAGCTCTTTATCAACGTGGTCAAGATTGGTTAAATCATGTCAAATAAATTATCTATATTTTTTAAGTCATGTGTATTAGTTGTATCGATCCTCACTGGATCTGCAATTGCACAATCTAATTTTCCGGATAAGTCTCTTCATATCGTTGTTCCTCAGCCGCCAGGTGGTGGTTTCGATTTGGTGGGCCGAGTGTTAGCAGATAAGTTAGCGCCCATCATGAAGGAAAGTTTTATTGTTGAGAACAAGCCTGGTGTTGGAACAGTTGTAGGAACAGACTATGTAGCAAAACAACCTGCTGATGGCTACACCGCGGTGGTTGGTTCTATTTCAAACATCGTGATGAACCCTTGGCTCTATAAGAACTTGCCCTATGACCCTATCAAAGACTTTGTGCCGGTCGGTCTGGTTACCAGTTATAGCTACACATTAATTGGGCGTAAAGGTTTGCCATTTACTGATCTCAAAGGATTGATTAAATATGCTCAAGAAAATCCAGGTAAATTAACCTACGCTTCTGGTGGTAATGGGACGGGTCAGCATGTCTTAGCAGCAGCTCTTTGGAAAAATGCGGGTGTGGACTGCGTTCATATCCCCTACAAAGGTGCCCAAGCAGCCTATACCGATATCATTGGTGGTCGTGTTGATTTATTCTTTGATCTGTCGCCAACTGCAAAACCACATATCGATTCTGGTAGTGTTGTGACTTTTGCAACTTCAGGCGCAACTCGTAATCCCAACCTGCCGAACGTGCCAACTGTCATTGAAACGGGTGTTTCTAATATTCAGTTAGAGTCTTGGTTTGGCTTGTTCCTGCCGGCTAAAACACCTGCGGCGATTGTTGCTAAATGGCAAGAAGCCTTCAGTCAAGTTGCCAATCAAGCAGATGTTAAAGATCGTTTTGAAAAAGCGGGGGGTAAGCCTATTTCCCCTTCACCAGCTGAAGTCAAAAACATGGTACAAAATGACTACAACCGTTGGAAGCAACTCATTAGTGCAGCCAATATTAAAGCAGATTAATGCTTGAGCAAGTTAGTCAGAACCAACACTGACTGACTTGCCCACTCTGACTTCAATGGCATTTTTAAGTAAAGCAGCACTGCGGAAAATGCCGTGTGCAAATTTGCCGTAGGGCATCATCAGAAAAAATCCCATCACAAAACCAAGATGAATACACAGTAATATGCCCATAAATGATGTGTGGCGCAAAGCTAAAAGTGCTAATCCAGAAACACTAATAGCCAGTAATGACGCAATAAATCCAATATCCATCGGTTTTTGTGCAGCATCACCATGTAAGGGATGACGATTCAGGTTGAGATACAGTAAACCAATAGGTCCAACAATTAAACCCAGACCACCAACCGTGCCCAAGATGACAGGCAAACTTGTATAGGAGTATGGCGCTTCCCAACCTAAAAAATAATGAAACAATGTGGCTACACTGGTTGCGGCAAAACACAGTAAAAAGCCATAAAAAGTCATGTGATGAAATCTTTTACGCCATAAAGAAAATGCATCATCCGCTTCATTACATCCTTGTTGATGCCCACCACCTAAATTTTTTAAAGTCAGCATATCGTGCGTCGCATCTTTTGCGGCACTTAGCATCAGGGGATCTGTCGATACCTCACGCCAAAAACTTCGGACTCCAAGAGTTAATGCCAATACCATCACAAGAAATACACTACCAAAGATCATTGCCAAACTATTATGCGGAAATATTGCATAAAAATTAGCATCTGTATTGGTATTAAAGAGCCCTGTGCTACTTGTTTGCAAACTGAGTAAAAATAGAATAATGGCAACAGATGTCACCATGGTCAAGGCAAGACCATTCTTTTGGTAGATAGACCCCAACTGCTTAGGCCAGGCATAAGTCTGATAGGTTTCCAAGCGAACTTTAGCCATCGCTTGCGGGATATTGACCCCGAATTCATTCGGTGGTGCGTACTGGCAAGCATGCAGGCATGCGCCGCAGTTATGGCATAGATTAGCCATAAAATGCACGTCGGCAACATTGAAGTCTAAGCGTCGTGTCATCGACTGAAAAGTGGCGCAAAAGCCTTCGCAATAACGACAGGCATTACAAATTTGCAAGACGCGCTGTACTTCAATCACAGACTCTGATGGTTGGTTAAAGTTCTTCGCATCGGCGATCAATGTATTAAGCGTGTGCATGGGATTCTTTCATATTCTTAACGGCATCAGCAGCAGATTGGCCGGCGATTCTGCCAAAAATGGTACCAATCGACATACCGATACCTGCGGTATAACCTTTACCTAAAACATTACCTGCCATTAATTCTCCAGCAACAAAAAGATTCGGGCTGGCTTTTTCATTAAAGAACACTGCGGCTGTTTCATCTGTTTTTAAGCTGAGGTAGGTAAATGTAATTCCAGGTCGTAATGGGTAAGCATAAAACGGTCCCTGATCAATGGGTAAAGCCCAGTGAGTTTTTTCAGGGGTGATGTTTTCCGTATGGCAATCATCAAGGACATTGTGATTAAATGTTCCGATCCTACAGGCCTGGTTATATTCACTCACGGTTTGATTGAGTTGCTGGGCATCTAATTTGAGTTGCTCGGCGATTTCAGAAATCGTATTACCTTTGATTGCTGAAAATACAGGGGGCATAAAGCGACCGATTGCTTTAGAGTCAATAATCGAATATGCGATTTGTCCTTGTTGCAGTGCTACTAGACGTCCCCAAATTGCATAACGCTTAGGCCAAAAATCTTCACCTTCATCATAAAAACGTTTGGCAAATTGATTGACGACAATACCCAAAGATACGCAATCTAAACGGGTGCAAATTCCGCCATCATATAGTGGCGAACGGGCATCAATTGCAACACAGTGCCCCTGCGTCACATCCCCAATTTGGTCGGCGCCTTGATCTAATAAGTTTTTAAGAACATCGCCACGATTAAACTTCGTGCCACGAATCAAGAAATTATCTGCTGGCCATTCACCATTGTCGTTTTGACCCCAGGCTTCCTTTAACCACTCACGATTCGATTCAAAACCGCCGCAAGCGAGCACACAAGATTTGCCAGAAATCACTTCACCATTATCTAAAACAACGCTTTCGAATATGCCGTCTTTGACATTGACATGCTTGACAGTGGTTTCATAACGAATCTCAATCCCTAACTGCTCAGCACTTCTAAAAAAAGCATTAACGAGTGCTTTGCCGCCACCCATGAAGAAAGCATTTGTGCGCGCCACATGTAAAGTTCCTGATAAGGACGGCTGGAAATGAACGCCGTGCTTACGCATCCAATCGCGCACTGTTGAAGTACCACGAATAATCAATCGCGCAAGTTTTTCGTTGGTTAAGCCACCCGTGACTTTCAGCAGATCTTGCCAAAACTCTTCTTCAGGATAGGCTTCTACTAACACGTCTTGAGGGGCATCATGCATGCAACGTAAATTCCGCGTGTGTACTGAATTACCACCACGCCACTCGATCGGAGCTGATTCTAGAATAAGAACTGAGGCGCCACCCTCTCTTGCTGTTAATGCGGCACACAGTGCAGCATTACCGCCGCCAACAACAATCACATCAAACATGTCTAACCTATTGTGTATTAATATTTTATGACAATTATAGCGTTTTAATGGATGGCGTTGACTTGAGGTCGGTTTGTTTATCTAGATCTTAAAGCCGGCAAAGGTTTCTTTAGCGAAGATCTCTTCCATCGTAAACGCTTGCTTTAAAAGAGCCTGCTCACAGGAATAACGCATTAAGGTTTCGAGATTATGTTTGGTTCCAGCTATATTCCAAGGCCAATAATCTTCACCCATCTCACTACGAACTTGATCGAGGTAATAATTCATCCAAGGAAACATCGTTTTTAATACGACGGTTTCTTTCATGTCTTGATAGACCAATTTTTGCGAAGCTAAAAAAGCTTTATATAAAGACATGGCAATCCAGGGATTAGCTTCGTAAACACTTCGCTTAATCGCAATCACATGCATGATCGGGAAAATTTTGGACTGTTGATAATACGCCCTCTCAACGTCCCCGTAATTAGGAAATAAGCGTTGTATATGTGGATTCGAGGCGTTAAAACAAGAAGGGGTTCGCGCTGTGTAGAGTGCGTCAATCTCACCGTCTTTGAGCATTTGAGATAAAGTCTGGTGCTGCTCAATCGGCTGGACTTTAATATTTTCGGGTAATTGCAACTTGATCTTTTCACTTCTGCCCGGTTGCTCTGCACCACCCGTGAAATAGTTCAGCTGATCAAAGGGTACCCCAAAATCATCTTGCAATATGCCACGAATCCATACGGCTGCTGTCATTTGATATTCTGGTGTCCCAACTCGTTTGCCAATTAAATCTTTTGGCTCACGAATCCCAGAATTGGTATTGATAAAAATACCAGAATGCCTAAATGCACAAGACGGAAATACGGGTATCGCAATAAAAGGCTTCTCTGGTTTTTGCAACGACAGAAGATAGGAAGAGAGTGATAACTCAGCAACATCAAACTCTTGATTGGCGAGGGTGCGAAAAAAAATCTCTTCAACGGGTAAGCTTAAATAGTTGAGGTCAATGCCCTCGGGAACAATACTGCCCTCCATTAACGCTCGAGTTCGGTCGTAATTCCAACAAGCGAGCGTTAATTGCAGTTTTGACATAGCTTAAGCCTTGTATCCAGTTTTTTCATAAAAATAAACGAGAGCAGCTTCAGCTACCACTTGGTCTTCAACCGCAGTACCTGAACTGATACCGATACCACCAACGATTTGTCCGTCAACAAAGACCGGAAATCCACCACCAATAATGCTAAAGTGTCCGCCATTGGTTACATGAATACCAAAGGTTGATTTACCCGGCACACATAACTCGTTATAGACATGTGTCCCTTTACGAGCTACTGCACCAGTAAACGCTTTATCAATGGCAATTGGTGTACTACTCACTTTGCCACCATCCATGCGATCAAACGCCATCAAATGTCCCGACTCATCGGTCACAGCAATACACATCGGTATATTCATTTCTAATGATTTATGGGTTGCCCCGTCAATCAATATTTTTGCTTCTACAAGGGATAAACGTTTGATGGTTAACATGGCATGCTCCTTTAGATATAAATTATTCTTTAACTATATTTTGTGTTGCTAATATTTTTTGATATTTAACAAAATCACTTTGTAACATTTTATTAAATGCATCTCTTGAAATACTTTTCGGCTCTAAACCCTCTTCAATTAATCGCTCCCGAATAGTCGGATCTTTAACGATTTCATTCACTTCTTTGTTTAATAAATCCAATACTGCAACAGGGGTTCCCTTCGGTGCTACTAACCCAAACCAGCCAGAGGAATGATAGCCAGGTAGAGCATCTGAAATTAATGGAAACTCCGGATATTTGGTCATCTTAGAAGTACCCGCTACCCCAAGGATTCTTAACTTACCACTGCGTTCATGCTGAATAATAGAAGGCATAGGGTTAAACATAAATTGCACACTACCACCCAACAAGTCATTTAATCCTTGAGAACTTCCTTTGTATTGCACTTGGGTCGTTTGTATGCCAGCAGTCATACCAAACAATACGCCTGCTAGACCTTGTGTCGAAGCAGTTCCGCCAGAAGCCCAATTGAGCTCGTTGGGATGAGACTTCCCGTATTCAATTAATTCCTTGACGGACTTGACAGGTAATTTAGAGTTAACCGCCAAGACCAAAGGAGCATCAGTA
>Ga0114976_10001301_pt1 | contig 15550 bp, 8 predicted proteins | sample S_130805_EF_Meta_FD_87319 | JGI IMG/M metagenome (GOLD analysis project Ga0114976, IMG submission 87319) | Freshwater microbial communities from Lake Simoncouche, Canada to study carbon cycling - S_130805_EF_MetaG | ecosystem: Environmental > Aquatic > Freshwater > Lake | place: Lake...
GCTTGTATAGTTGCAGTTTCTTCAGCACCGCGATCAACCCAAGGTGTTGCCGGTGTTTGTACAGTGGTAGTTGACATTGGACCTGTGCCTTGTGGCTGTAATGCTGTTTCACGCACAGGTTGAGGATTTAAAAAAGCCTGTATTTGTTCATCACTGTAACCATCGGCACGTGCTGCTTGAATCTGACTCTGTAAGTCCTGTGTAGGCATTTTGTCCATTATAAAGATTGTCCTTCTTTTTTCTTGATATGTTGATCCAATGGTTTCAAATATCTCCAATTGCCTGCTTGTGGATCGTATTCAGGCACAGGATAAAGTTTATATCCTTCACGTATGGCGCCTGGACCTGATCCGTTTTCTTGAATAAATTTTAAACGTGCTTCAGTAACTTCACGATAAGATTTGATCAATTGTGATTGATGAGCACGGAAGTCACGATCAAATGCAGTAGCATTACTGGCAGTATTATTTGGACTTGCTGCCAAATCTGCTTTGTAACGTTGTATATCTGCATTAAACTGACTTTGTGCCATCATGTTGTAAGCACCCAACATTGGAGCACGAGTGATATCTACGTTACGAGCACGGTTGGCTTGTTGTTCGGCATCACTAACACTTCCAGGACCTGCTGTTTCACGCAGAGTCTGTCCAGCGATTTGAGCATTAAGAGAATTGTATTCTTGTAACGCACTTTTAACTGCTGGACTAACATTCAATTCAGCAATACGTTTGCTAGCATCTTGATCTGGCAACAATTTACCAGTAAAGATATCACGAATAATAGTTAATTTTTGATTGCCAGTATTTTCATTGGCAGCATTATACAAACCAGTAATTTGTTCAGCAACTTTTTTACCTGTTGTGGGATCATCACGATTTAAAATATCAAATTGCATTTTACGATTGTTAGATACAATTTCGCCTTTGCCAGCATTGTCACGATATTCTGTATCAATAATTTTGTTAAACGATTCAGTACGTTTTTCTGCAATGTTGGCTGCTCTTTTTTGCTCATACACAGGAATGTTAGCACTGGCACTTGGAATGTTTACAGCAGGTGCAGGAGCAGGAGCAGCAGTTGAAACAGGAGTTGTAGGCATAGCACCTGGAGCACCTGGTGTAGTTACAGCACCTGGAGTACTTGGTGGCATTTGTGTAGGCATACCAGGCAACGGTGTATTTACAAATCCTTCTGCAGCTTGTTCACCTTGTTTACCAGCACCACGACCAGCGTAGGCAGCAGCTGCCTGTTGTTCAATAGGACCACTTACACCTGTTGGATTGAGTCTACGTGCTTCTTCAGGTGATGCCAAACGATTGGTTCCAGCTTCACGAAACACCGGAGCACGTCCTGGTCTGCGTTCTAAGATCCAGTTGCCAGCAACACCTTGTGCTGCTTGTACAACATTGCCTTGTGCATCACGCACTTCAGATCGATAGAATGGATCTTTGTAAACTGTAGCACCTTGTTCAACACCTTTGACTGCAGCACCACCAAATCTAATTAGTTCTTTGGCTGACAATTCTTTACCATTTTGGTCAATGCCATACAAAGGCATACCATTAGAAGCACGTTGTATCAATGCAACTGTACCATCGTCTAAAGTATTTTGTTCCCAAACACGTCCAGCACCTAATTTTTCTTGTTCACTTCGTGCTAGATCATTTAGACCTAGACGACCATACAAATAGGCTAAAACATAACTGCCTTCGTTGTTGCGACTTTTGAATGCTTTTTCAATGGCAGCTTGATCACCAGAATCAACTTTACGAACAGCATCTTGTTCATCTCTTCGGTTTTTCAACAATTCAAATGCTTGTCTGCTGGCCGCAACTTTGGCAAAACTTGGAGCATTTGGATCTTCAGATAATTTTTGTAATTCAACGGGATTGTTTAAATTGTTAACAACTTGTTTGCCGTAATATTCGTGCCAATTGGCTTCGGTAGCAGTTTGTCCAGTCACATCTTGATATGTGCCTTGTGCCACTGCATCACCTGCAATAGGTGGAACTGTGGTAGATGGAGCATTTGTGCCAACCACTGCAGGAGTTGTTTGACCAGGTTGAAAGCCTACCTTTTGCAAGTAGCCTTGTGTTTCTTGTGGCAGTTGGCTGACATTTAATTGTCCAGCATTGGCCTGCATGTTTTGTCCCACACGTCCTGGACCAGCATTGTAAGCCGCTACTGCGGCTGCAGGTTGTCCTGGAAAACGCTGTTGCATTGCATTGTAATAGTTCTGTCCAAAATTACGATTCAATTCAGGATTGCTTAGTAGTTGTTGTGCTGTGGCTTGATCTCTATTGGCCACTGGCATGCCACGTTGCTGTGCCATGTCAAAAATACTAGGAACACCATAACCTGGTTGCATAGCAGTTGAGGGCATAACTTGTCCTACACCCATAGCACCTTTGGGACTGGTCAATACACCACCTTGTGGATTGTATTGTTGTCCACCTGATTCAGCCTGTATCATGCGTTGATAGGTTTGATCAGGAGTAACAGCAGGTAAAGATTGTGGAGATACCGGAGCAACAGGTGGTTGATATGCCACTGGGCGTTTATCTGCACTATTGGCCAAATTCAAATATTGATTTGTTTGTAGTGGCGGAAGTACAGTTGGTGTGTTTGGATTGCCAACACTCAAATCTTCTGGACGACCTTTCACAGTCATCATTTGTTCACCAGTCACAGGATCTGTTGTTATTGTTTGTGTGACAGGTTTTACATTGGCTTCTGTATCTGGTTGTGTGGCCGTATCCAACTTTGTTTGCAGATACTTACCTGCTATATCCATAAAATCCATTATATTTTTCCTTAGATGCCAATGCCCATTTTGATTTGGTTGGTGCTTGTTGAACTGCCTTGTGTGCCTCGGAAATCCGGATTGTAACTGGCACTAGGTGTTCCAAATATTACACCAGCATATTTGTTGTAATAATCTGACGGAGTCATAGCAGCTGAAACACCTTGGCCAGCGGCACCAAGTGCTTGACCAATACCGCCTTGACCAAATCCAGCCAAGGCTTGTGCAGCAGCAGCTCGCTGTGCTTCAATGTCTTTGCGTACTTGTGCAGCAGCCATCTGTTGTTGTTGTTGTGCAGTACCGGCTAATTGTGTGTTAGCTAGAGCTTGACGTGCTGATCCAATTTGACCTGCGCCACCAAAGCCGGCTTGTAGGCCTGCTAAGTTTTGTTGATATTGTGCTTGTGCAGGCGCCAATGCGGCTTGCATCTGTTGATCTTGATATTCGTTGCTGAACAAATTTTCCAGACCAGTGATACCTGTGCGTAAAGCACTTTCGCCAGTGCTGCCAAGAGCTTGTTGTGCTTGTCCAGCTTGACCTGCTAAATTCTGTGCGGCATAAGTCACACCCGGAGCACCTAGATTGTAAATGTCTCTAGCACCTTTCACAGCTTCTTGATATTGTGGTGCAATAGTTTTAGTAAAAAACTCTGTTTGAGCCTGAATTTGCTGACGCTGTTCAGGTGTCATTTCTGGTGTTGTTACTGAAGTGCCTCCACTTTTTCCTAAATCAAATAAACTCATGTTATTTCTCCGTATACGTTATTTAACCTTTATGTAACAACCGGTACAGGTGTTGTGCCATAAGGTGCTATTGGTTGTGTCAAATCATACATTCCTGGTGCCCATTCAGGCAATGTAGCAGGAATTGTAACTGGTGTAAAATCTATATTAATTTTTGGTACCACTGGTGCTACAGGTAACTGAAATTGTGGTGGCAATGTATACATGGGCTGTGCTGTGGGCACAGGCGCTGTAAACTGCGGTTGGGGCATGTTGGCCTGGCTTGGTGCCACAGCACCGCCAGCATAGCTGGTAGCTGGCGCTGTGCCGCCTGGATACTGTGTGCTTGCACCCAAGGCTGCTTGCTGATACTGGGGAGTGTTGATTGTTTGATCAATAAACTTTTGATAATCCCATGCACCGCGTTGTTGTTGTATTCCAAACGGCACAGCTGGCATTTGTACTTGATTGTAGTTCACAAGGTCTTCTTGTGTGTGCATATACGGATGCATACCCCAATAGTATTGACTTTGTACTGGATCTGTGGTTTGATATGCCGGAGGTGGTGATCCACCAAATGTTAAGAAACCAGGATTCAATCCAGGATTGGTTAGTCCGCCTTCTAGTGTGCCCCATTGTAGCGGTGCAAGTGGACCATAGCCTCGTTTGCCAGGGGCAGTAGGTTGTCCCATACCAATTAGTCCTAATACACTTGGTAGCACTAGGCCAGCAGCTACCAGTTTGGCAATGTCACCATATGTCAAGGTTTGATTCATATAGCGTTCCAACACTGATTCATTGCTGTATTCACCTTGATATGGAACTGATTTATCGTAGATGGGAACTTCTGGTTTAGTAGGTGGTTGAACAGGTGGCTCAACAACAGGTGGTTGAACAGGTGGTTGAACAGGTGGTTGAACAGGTGGCTCAACAACAGGTGGTGTAGTTACAGGTGGTGTTGGACCTGGAGGCACTGGTGTAGTTACAGGTGGTGTAGTTACAGGTGGTGTAGTTACAGGTGGTGTTGGACCTGGAGGCACTGGTGTAGTTACAGGTGGTGTAGTTACAGGTGGTGTAGTTACAGGTGGTGTTGGAGCAACTGGAGCAGGTGGTGCAGGTGGTGGAACAACTGCTGCTGGAGCGCCGCCGCCACCAGCGGCAGCCACAGCAGCCAAAGTTGCTGTTCCAGCAACTACAGCAGCAATTTGCCCTGGAGTTAAATTAAGTCCTCCAGGAACAACAGGTGTTCCATCTGGGGCACTATATAAACCATTTGGTTGCTGTGTAAATCCATTATCGGCAGCAGAACCATAATTTTCGCCTGTTACTCGATCAATAACATCACCAGAATTGTCCACAGTCATTTCAGAATAGTTTGGTGGTGGTGCATTGCCAGGCGCTGGTGCTTCTATTACACTTGGTGCCACAGGTTCAGTAGGTACAAGATCTGGTTGTTGTAGTTGTACTTCAACACTACCAGGAGGTCCGCTGGTCTGTATCATATCTGGATTACGAGGTAATTCGACTTCTTGTCCTGGTATATCGCTCCATATTGTTTCACCTGGAGCTACTGCTTCAATTGGTGCTGGTGGAACATCGCTTACAGGAACAAACGATTCTGTAGGTGGTGTTGGGACTGCAGGTGGAGTAGGTATATCACTTGGTAATGATCCTACCACTTGACGTCCAGCATCTACACCACCAGGACCTTTTACTTCTATAACTTGTCCGCTGTTGGTTTCAACATATTGGCTGCCATCACTGTAATCATATATTTTACCACCTCTAGACTGTGTTATGTTATCTATGGTAGGAGTTTCTGGAGCAACAGGTGCTTCAACCGGAGTAGTAAATTCGCTGACGACATCAGGAGCAACTGCTTCAGTCGGTATAACTTCTGCGGATCCTTCCAAGAACGATCCACCAACATCAGCATCAACTAGGCCCTGATCAATACCAGTACTTACAGTTTGATTCAATGCTTCGCCCAAGGCTTCTGTGCCATAAGCCAAGGCATAAGTCATTGCAGCACCTTTAACTATACTTTCTAAGCTTTCACCAGCCACAGCACCAGCTGCGGCATTGGCCAATGCAGCACCCAATGGGCCGCCAAATGCACTACCAGCTATGGTGGCAATGGTTTTCCAGCCAACTGTTTTGTTAACCAATTTATCAAATTGTGCAAATATGTCATCGCTGTTCATAGCAGCCATTCTGGCTTCTTCTTGTTGGCGATTCCATTCAATCTGATTTGCTTGATACTGTTCAGGACTCATGTAGGTGGCCGCTGTGCCACCAATACCATTAGTTGGCACTTGAGCACTGGCGTACGGATTATATGTTTGTACTGTTTGTCCAGTTAAAGCATCTACCTTTTCAACGTCTTTGCCAACAAATGTTGATGCAGGACCGTCCATAAATCCTGCATATTGAGCTGCTGCTTGAGGGCCTGAGGCCCAGGTGCTGGCTTGTCCAGATCCAGGAACAGCAAGTTTTGGATAAAATACTTCGCCTGTGGGACTAACAATAGGTTTTGATTGTCCTTGCCAACGACTAGTGTTAGCATCTCTGGTCAATGTGCCTAATTCAGCAGTAGGCAACTGCATTTGTATTTTATCTGCTGTGGTATATCCAGACAGTTGCGGATTGCCAGATTGTTGCCATCCTGATGCTGTTGGATACCAAACCACATTGTTTATAGCTTCATACACAGGCCCTGATGTTTTTGTAACAGGTGTAGTAGGATCAAATGTGGCAACAGCTGGTGGACCCATGCCGCCTTCACGCATTAAACTTGTTGCTACCGATCCTGGAGCAATTGGTCCAACAGGCGTGCCTGTTTGTCCGCTTTCATCAACGTAGCCTGGTACTCCTAATGCTACACCATCACCAGGATGTCTGTTTAATTGATCAGCCAATTGTGTGGCAGCCAACAATTTGTTTTCAGCTTGTTGTTTTTCTAATGCAATTTGTTGACGAGTTTTTTCAGCCTGTTGTTGATCATATAACGTTTTAGATTCAGCAGCCTGTTGTTGATAAAAAGTCAAATCTTCGGGACTAATATAATTACTTAAACTTCGATCTTGTGTTTGAAACACACGATCAACAGGTTTACCAGTGGTTAAATCTGTAGATGAAACTGTAGTTGTTGGAATACTGGCAATGTAATTGTTTATTCGGTTGGTGTCAATATTTTTAGTGACAGTATTTTGTAAAGTTCCAAATTGACCATAATCCAATGGAGCCACCGGTCCAGTAGCAGTAGTTACCGGTTTAAGATCTTGACCTACTGAAGTATAATTTGGATATCCTTTAGCATCTGTGCCCATTTGATACCATTGTGCTTTTGCACCTGTAATAGGATCAGCAGGAACAGCAAAAAATTGAGTGCCGTTTGGGCTTGTTGCCTTCATTTGTCCATTGGCGTCAGCTTGTACTGAACTAGGATCTGGCAATTTAAATGCGGCTTGTGCGGCATCCAATGCCTGTTGTTTTTTAAGTGCGGCATCGGCAGCAGCTTGTTGAGCAGCTAAGGCATCTGCCTGTGCTTTTGCAGCCGCCGCTTCTCGTGCCTGTTGTTGTTCAACAGCCAATTGTGCTTGACGTTGTTGATCTGCTACATAACGATCATATATGACTTTGCTGTCAGCGGCTTGTTGTTGATAAAAAGCTAAATCAGCAGCGGTTGTATATCCTTGACTATAAGGATCTGTAGTTTGAAATTGTCTAGTAGTTGTAGCTCCAGTGATAGGGCTATAACTTACTACATCTGTATATTGTATAGGTGCAGCAACTTTTGGTGGATTGGCTTTTTCGTATTGGGCAACATAACTGTTCATCCACGCGGTCTGTTGAGCATTTGTACCAGCACGAAACATTGCTTGTTGACTGGCTGGCTGTGCTTTTAATGCGGCTAGTTGTTGAGAAGTTAATGAGATGGCCATAGTACTATTTACCGTTTAATTTCTGTCACCGTTATGCTTGAACTGTTGGTGTACACATTCACATTGCCAAACATGTTGCCTGCTACCAAGTAATAGGTGATTGAGTCACCTTGAACATAGTCCACATCTGTGTAAGTACCTGACACAATTTGCCCATTGGTCAACCGTTGTTGTACAGGCGGTTGACTCACATTGGCCACGTTGGCCCATGATCCAAAAAATTGCACACGGGTCAGGTCTGTGGTCAAACTGGCACCGCCCACATAGGTATTGGCCCAGGCAGTGGTAGACACCGCGTTGTTGGCAGCAGTTAGGATAATTTCTTCACCAGCAATTACAAATCTACCTGTGGTATAGCCACCTGCTGCACCATATAGATTTCTTGTGCCCACAGCCGGTATTGCAACATTGGCCCAGGTGTTGGCATCTGTACTGTAGATCACTGTGCCCAGTTCACCCACTGCCAACCATGTGCCATTGGCATAACCTACACCATGTAAGTTGTTGGTTGTTGGCACTGAGTTGGCTGCTGTCCAAGGACCTGATCCGGTGTTGGCACGTAATATGGTACCGCTGTCACCCACTGCCACCCATAGGTTACCACGTGTGCCAGTGTCGGTAAATGGACTGCTGGTATTAATGGTTAATGTAGGATTTGATGCCACAGCATTTAGGTTATTAACTGTGCCAGATACAGCTTGACTCCAGCCTGAAGTTGTGGCCACGTTGCCTGTGCTGTTGTATGTTCTTGAGTTGTATAATACAGTACCAGCAGCACCCACAGCCACATAATTTACCGTGGTGCCTACTGCTACCACATCATCATTAAGTGCCCAATCAGGCGCAACATCAAACAGGTCGTTTAAGGTACCTGATGTTTCAAATGCCCACAAACCATTGGTGTAACCAGTTTCTCTACCAGTCCAAAAACCAATGTAACCATCTGAACCTGCTATTATGGTAGGTTGATATACTGTTGAAACTGGTTTAATTTTTACAGGTGCTGCACCGTACATGTCAAACAAAGGATAAGCACTACCTGTGCCAGGTGCAGAAGTTACAGCATAGGCAATGTTTGAAGTAATACTTGGACCTACGTATTGTCCTGCCGCACCAAATGCGTGGTTAAATGTTCCCAAATAAGAAAATCCATCGTACAGGTCATTAGAAGTCGATGTAACTTGTTGTGCTATGTTGCCAATGTTGCCCACATATAAGGCACCAGATCCGCCAGGAATTAAAAATATATCTTGAGCTGTATATGGTCCACTACCAGTAATGTCACTGGTACATCTAACTGTACGGAATGTCTTTTGATAAAAACTTTCACTGCCTGAACGCCATAGTTCAACCAGATTGTAAGTGTTGTTGGCGTCACTGAACAGATATGTGTTCCAGTTTACTGTGATGGCACTACCTGTGGTACTGCCTGTAGTGGTGGTCACAATAGGAGCACTGATGGGAATACCTCTGGTGTAATTGGGCCATTTGTAGCCCGCACCACCGATGGTAGCATTGCCATTGACCCAATTCAACAACGGATAAGGTGTAGAATCTTGTTGTGTGACCACCTGTGTGGCAGCTGCTGTGGCTATTTTTTGTGTGGTAATAGCACTATTGGACACAGTATTGGACTGCACTACACTATTGGATAGTGTGATCAAGGCAATGGCAGTATCGTCTGGCACTGATCTATAATTGATGTCTGGACTGGCGTTGCCAGCAAAGAATTTGATCTGACTGCCACCTAGAGTAGAATACCAAAGACTCTTACTGTTGCCAAAGCCTCCGGATACTTGAAACCAAACATAATCAGTAGGATTGCTACTGATGTTGCCAGTGATGGTGTTGTCTACACCATACCAACTGCGATATTGACTGTTGCTACTGAATCCTGTACCGCCTGTTGACGTGTTGGCATATTTGATGTTGACAAAAGGATTCAAGTATCCAACCACACCAGAATCTACAGTACTTAATTCGCCAGTGACTGTGTTGGCAGTGACAATGTTGCCATAAGCAAACACATTGCCGTTGCCGGTAGTATTGCTGATGTCGCCCAGGTTGGCCATCACATAGTTGAGTCCGTCAACAATGTCTGCAGTACTGCTACTGGGATCTAATGCAAATGTGCCCATTAACGAGTGTCCTGAACCACTGTGACTTGCCAGTTGGCAGCACTCATTTGCCATGAGTTCACAGCACTATTACTTTGAATTTTGATTGTGTTTACACGAGCTTCGTTTTGATTGATCTGTACCCAAGGATTTTCTGTCACAATAGGCATTTCAACCGGTGTCTTGTAAGTTACATTTCCTGCCACACTATTGCTACCACCCACGGTCACTGTGATATTGCCTGTGCCATAAACTTCTGGCAACACACGATGCACTTGCACTGACGCTGAGTATGGTTGACCAAATGAGATGTTGTTGCGTTGAAACAGGGTTGATATACTGGTGTTGCCTAAAAAGCTAGTGCCTTGATCTTTTTGCACCAGCTTGGCATTGGCACCAAAAGCCTGTTGATATGTGGTATACACAATGTCTCTGCTGGCCAGGTCAAACATGGTGCCAGTCCAGTTTGGTGCTTCAGTGGCCATTGTGGCCTTGGTAACATCTCTTGGTGGTTGCCATACATCCAGATCATATCTGTAGGCCAACATTTTGTTGCATTGGCCGGTACTGGTCAGATCTGGATAGAATATTTCTATTTGATATTTGGCACTATTGTGATCCATAAACACTTGATTGGTGTAATTTTGATTTAGATTGGTATAAAAATAATCTTTTACTCGTTGATTGCCAATGGGTTTGAATCCATTGCCATCAAAACTCCATATGTCTCTGGCATCCAAACCAAATACTGTGTTGTCCACGTTTGACCAGCAATTTTCGTTTAGCAATCCGCGTCCTTGATTTAGTAGCTTGATACCAAAACTGGGTGCTGTTGAACTTTGGTAATTGATAGGTGAGAACACCACTGTGTCCCAATACGAGCAAACATAAAAATTGCCATTGAGTGGAAAGCCATCTTGTACAGGTCCACGCACAGGTATTTCTAGTTCGTTGGCCACGTTGGTTAGAGTAGGTGCCCAAGTGGTAGGTCCTGAATTCAAACCAAAGTTTTGACTCCAACGTACTGTGTTTGGATAATTTACTGTGGTGCCTGTGGCAATTACATTGGCAGTCAAATTGCCGGCAATCAACAGGCTACCTAGGTTAGGACTGTTGTACAGTCGCATAAAGCCAGCTGTTAGGCTTGACCAAGCAGGATTATAGTTCCAAACATAGTTGTCTGGCGCTTCGTCATACAGATAAAAATCATTTTGTGTTGGCAACAGGTACATGGGTGGATTTATACTGTCGTTGATAAACAACACTTCACCATTCCATGAGTCTGTGATTGGAGTATCTACTGTGTAGCCAGTTGAAATATAACCTGTGGGTGGAGTTAAGTTAGTGATACCACTAGAATTTAGGCCATACCATTGACCTTGTACTGTGGCCACAATGAACCACCAATCGGTAGCATTTCTAAATCCACCAGTGACAAAAATTGGTTGTCCAGGAATTAAGCTCAAAATGTATTCGTCGCCCAGCACTGACTTTACACTACGCACATCAGTTTCAACGTTGTAACCCTCGTTGTATTCGTTGGGTTGCAGACTGCTTGATGGCACATCTGGTGTAAAGCTCATGTTGGTAAAAGGTGTTTTGACTGCATTAACTGCCATGATCAGATCCTTGCTGTTTTTTTAATTCGTCTACACTGGCTTGATACCAGGCAGCAAATGCCTGACTGTTGCGTTGATATTGAAAATCCGACCAGGCCTGTTGTATAAATTCTTTAGTTTGTTCTGTGGTTATCTTTTCCATGTTAGATCCATTGTTGTTCATTTTCATTCCAATGCTTGATTGTGCCTTCAGGATATGGCACAGGAGGTTCCCATGACCATGTAGCGGTATTTAACTGCCAACTTGGAAACGGCTGTGGCGGGACAAACACATCACGGGTGCTGTCATAGGTATATCCTATACTAGCAAAATTACCACGCAAAGGTCTACCTTCAGGATGTTCGTTTCTGCTGGTTCTTATACTGGTCTGTAACCAATCGCCAGCATCTGGCAATTGATTGACGAAATCTTGTTCGGCCACAATGACCTGTTGGACAACGCCATTTTTAATTTGTGCAAAATGACTCATGCTGTGTATGTTCCTGAACTGTAAAATGACAATATGGTATCTGAGCCTGATGTAGCAACTGCCACATTGGCTCCGGTATAACTGGCTGAATAACTGGCAGTTGGTACACTCAATATGATCACACCTGAACCACCAGCACCTGCACGACCATTATCATCTGTGTAATTGTTGTTGAAGTTACCGCCTGATCCACCACCTTGGCCGCCACCAGTATTTGGTACGCCTGCTAGACCCACAGCAGGAGTATTGTCTGGATATCCGCCTGCTGGATTTCCAACTTTTCCATCACCTGATCCGCCTTTGTTGGCTACAGTTGTAGTTCCGCCACCAATACCTGCAGTAAAGGCACCACCGGCATTGATATAAGCGCCACCACCGCCACCTCCGGCATAACTTACGTTGGCACCAGTGATACTACTGAATAAGGCATTACCGCCATTGCCGTAAATTAATCCTACCAATACAGCATCAGTACCTACGCTGGTTGCTCCGCCACCACCACCACCCATGGCCACTCCGCCACCGCCTGAACCTGATCCGCCAGCTGATCCTTGACCGCTGGTTCCTGATCCTGGCGTTCCAGAAACACCGTTGACATCACTGCCAGCTCCGCCTCCTGAACCGCCATTTAATCCACTGGCTGAATAGTATCCACCACCACCACCACCAACTGCTGTCACAGTGGTAAGTCCTGTGCCGGTAATGGTACTGTTGGCACCGTTTGAGCCGCTGGCACTTGGGGCACCACCTGCGCCACCTGCTCCAATGGTTATGGTATATGTTGTGGCAGGTGTTGCAGTAAAATTGTTGGCAATATAACCGCCTGCTCCGCCACCACCACCTGTGTTGGTTCCGCCACCAGCGCCACCTGCAACAGCCAGATAGGTTATGGTATAAGTTCCGCCACCAACAGGATTGGCTAGATAATTGGCAAGTTTACCAGCACCAAACATTAGGCATATCCTTTGACCAAAGCACCCAACAGATTGGTGCCATCGTTATAGATACTGATTGTGTCTATAGCTCCAGCTGCGGTACTTAGGGTTTTTGATCCTCCGGCAAATTTTATGTTACTTGTAAGTGTTCTTGAACCAGTACCATCCTGTGTAATAATCAAGGTCAATGTGCCGCCCTTAGGCATGGTGATGTTGTTGGTATTCACAGTCAGATTACTTGTAAGTGTTAGACTTTTTACAGATCCTGCAGCTGAGTAAACACTAAAGTTTATGGTGCCACCAGTGTTGCCATAATCTTGTTGACTTTCGGTGTAGGCTGCTAAACTGGTATTGCCTGTGATGGTCACGTTACCATTGGTTTGAATTGTGCTGTTGACATCTTCGTTGAGCACAGCAAATCTGCCCAAGATTGGATTGCTGGCTGACCCTACTGTGCCAGTGCCGGCCCAACCTGAATAGGTATGCAAGCCCACAGCATATTGTACTGTTAGGTTTGAACTGAATCCTGTAACGAATGGAGCAACAGCACGTGAATAGACCACGTTGGATTTGCCTGTGGTTCCTGCTGTGTTCAACAGGTTGGTAAACGGCATTGAACCTGTGGCATACTGCACGTTGCTGGTCAAGCCTGCTGGCGGAGTAATAATTACACCCGTCAAGGCACCTACTGCACTACCAATGCTGCTGCCATTGTTTAGATACACAATACCACTCAGGGCATTGATGCTGCTGGCGTTCTGGCTGGTCGAACTCAAAGCACCCCAACCAATGTTTGATTGATATTCTACCGCAGCGGTAAAGGCTCTCACTCGATCATTGTTGTTCATGCTGTTGGCAGTAACTGGATTAACAGTCATGCCAACCAAAGTGCCCACAGTATTGCGGTTTTGTGCGCCAAAACCATAGCCTGATTGTAGGGCAACGTTTGAACTTTGTACTAGACCAACAACCTGACTGCTGGTACTTACGATTGTAGTGCCACCTGTGGTGGCGTTGGCTAAGGGTGGTTGCTGTAGTTGATTGTTGGTGTAGACCGGATTGACCACCATGAAGTTGCTGTATATGTTGTTGCTGATGCTACTGTCTGGTGTGCTCAATGGGAAAGCATTTATAAACAATCTGTCATTTACTGTGTCATACAAACAGGTGCCCATGGTTGGACCATAACTGGTGCTGATGTTGCCAGAAGCCACTGCCACATTGGTATTGTTGAAATAGGCTACTGGTCCTGGGAATCCGCCAATGGTACCTGCACCCATTTGCAAAATAGCGCCAGATCCTGTGCTATTGGCTCCACCAACCAAATTTAAATTGTTGCCAGTACCAGTGATATAATTTACAGGTGCTGTGCCATTTAGGAATGCTGTGACATCCACGTTGCCATATGTGCTTGAACTGCCTAAAATACTAACGCCGTTGGCAAACAAATAGTTGTTACTGATAATGTTACCACCTGCGGTAATGTTGTTGTCAGCGTAGATATAACCGTTGGCATTGCTAAACGTGTTTTTGTAAACGTTTAAGTTGCCGTCAACAATATTAACTCGTGGTGTTGAATTAATTACAATACCTAAATTTCCAGTTAGGTTAAGATATCCATCGGCTGAGATAAACACATTGGCGCCAGCGCCTGATGCCATATAAACTGTTTGTGCTGCTGCACTTTGTATTAAAACTGTGCCAGTTGAATACACATTGCCGCTGCGTAGATTGCCACCTAGATCACCTGTGTAGGTTGGCAAAAATGATGCCACGTTGGCATTACCATAACTAGGACCGCCGTTGCCCAAATAAGGCGTACCGTTAGCCCAATAGTATCCGCCTGTGCTGGTAAATTGACCATTAGTAGTGACATTGGGTGCAAGTAAGTTGATCAATGCTCCTGATTTTATTGTTGCGGCATAACCACCAGATGATGCTGCATCAATGATAATTTCACCATCGGTAGTTGTTATAAAAATATCACTTGCTCCACCTGAGGCAGCCAATATTCGTATGTCTTTTGTAAGAGCAGCTTGTAGTGTTAAATCAGATCCTGATGTGGCAGTAATTACATTGGCCAATATTGGTCCGCCATAAACAGGAAGAAATGCGGCCACTTGTGTGTTGCCATATGTGCCACCTGAACCTGTGCTATATGCTGTGCCGTTGGCCCAGAAATACCCGCCAGTTGATTTGACATTGGCTAGTGTTGTTGTGCCATTTGTGATACCATCAATTTGTGTTTGTTGACTTGCAGCATTGGCCACAGTACTGAATGTTACGTTAGCATAAGTTTGGAATGAACCTAAGTTAGCATTGATACTATTAATACTTGTAGCTTGTGTGGCCGCATTGGCATTGGCAAATGTTTGATATGCACCAATGTTGGCATTTACGGTGTTAATTTGTACTGCTTGAACTGCGGCATTGGCATTTAACGTACTAATTGTTGCATCGGTGTTTGATGCCAGATAAGCCGCCACGTTTGAGTTGCCATAACTGCCACCACCTGATACTGCATTGGTTGTGATCTGTGTGATACGTCCTTTGGCATCGACTACTATGGTTGGTATTGTTGTGTCACTACCATATGTGCCTGTGGCCACACCAGTTGTTCTATCTAATGCAGCAGCATTGCCAACAAAGTATCCGCCTGTGATGTTGCCAGAGGTTGAAATAGCATTGCTGCCAAAATTGGCCAATAAGGCTGTGGCCTGTGTGTTGCCATAACTGCTGGTGCCAAATGTCACATTGGCATAAGTTTGGAAAGCACCAAGATTGGCATTGATAGTGTTGATGCTGGTTGCTTGACTTGCGGCATTGGCATTGGCAAATGTTTGATATGCACCAATGTTGGCGTTGACAGTATTGATTGCAACTGCTTGCACAGCACTATTGGCATTTAAATTGCTAACGGTTGGATCTGTATTTGATGCC
>Ga0114976_10001302_pt1 | contig 15548 bp, 26 predicted proteins | sample S_130805_EF_Meta_FD_87319 | JGI IMG/M metagenome (GOLD analysis project Ga0114976, IMG submission 87319) | Freshwater microbial communities from Lake Simoncouche, Canada to study carbon cycling - S_130805_EF_MetaG | ecosystem: Environmental > Aquatic > Freshwater > Lake | place: Lake...
CCTCATCAACCCAACCCGGAATCTGCACCCCGATCAACTTGGCGTAGACTGTGGCGGCCAACTCCGAGTCCTTTGACTTACGCTGCACGATCTCAATCGGACGGTTCTCAAGTGCTGGCACCACGCTAATCTCAATATCCAATGCGCCTTTCCAAGCTGATGACCCGCGCGCCCGGTGCTGTGCCTCTTCCGAGACACCTGTGTGATGCACCAAGATGACTGAGCAATCAAACTCCTTCATGAGTCTAGCGCAGGCATCTAGCATGGTCTTGGCGTCTTGGGCGGAGTTCTCATCGCCCAAAAGGTGACGATGCATGGTGTCAACCACAATCAGGCATGGCTTGACGCCTAGCGCACGGATCGCCTCGGCGACCTTGTTATAGCCCTCTGGGGTGTTTAAATCCACGCCCTCTGGGCTGATCCACATCTCAAGGTGTTTGACGTTGTGGTGAGCCTTCCAACCCGCTATGCGCCCCCGTAGCCCATGATGCCCCTCGCCCGCCAAGTAGATCACAGGGCCATTCTTAACGTTCTTGTTGTTCCAATGGGTGATGGTTGACGATATCCGCAGAATCCAGTCAAGGGTGATGAATGTCTTCCCCCCGCCGCTTGGTCCATGAATCATGATGAGCGCGTTTGCCTGCACCCAATCACGGATGATCCACTTTAGGGGTGCTGGTTGGGCTGAGAAGTCATCCGCCCCCATGAGCCACTCTTGCAGGGTTGGGGCGAGTAAGAAGGCAAGGTCGCCGCCCGCCTGTACATAATCATTCACGTCTGACTCTACTGGGCTCACCACAAACCGTGCGCCGTGCTTGGCGCATGCCTGCTCGGCATACTTTTGCCCAACCCCTGACTTATCAAAGTCTGCCACGATGACGATCTCTTGCTTGGGGTTATGCTGGGCGCGCAAAGAGCCGAGCACTGGCACGAGATTGCTTGCGCTATAGGCAATGACGCACGGCCTTCCTGTTGCCTGGTGGATCGTGGCTGCTGTGGCAAACCCCTCTGCCATGTAGATCACGCCTGGCTCGTCGGTCGTGCCAAGCTGCCAAAAGCAGCCCCCAGTTGCCCCGCCTGTTTGGTAGAGCTTGCCGCCCTCATTGTCTATGTACTGGAGTGAAGAAAGAGTGCCCTCTGAGTCAAACAGCGGCACGACCAAGCGGCCATCCCCCGTGACCCGTGCACCGTTTGGGTTGATGTTCTTGCGTTTTAGGTAGGGATGTTCAGGGCTTGCGGCCATACAGCCTGACCAGATTGTTTCCACAGTGTCGGCGGCAGTTTCGTGCTGCTTGGCACGCTCGGCGTCTCTAAGCGCTCGCGCCTCGGTCATGCGACGAATAATCGCCATCTCTTCAGTTGCTGTTAACTTACGGTTAACAACCGCCCGCCAATCGTGGGTGATGCCTGAGCGCCAGCAACCAAAAGTTCCTGCGGGTGTGCCATCATCAAAGGCGATGTACCAACCTGTCTTGTCACCGGCGGATTTGCCGCCCTTTTGGCCTGACCTGAAACGGTGAATCTTGCCATCTAAAATGATTGAGTCAGGTGCCGTTAGCCCTGAATTAATGATGGCCTCCCTGAGTTGGATATCTGGTGGGGCTATGGGTGTTTGGTCTATCGGGGGTGGGGTAAACGCACCACCAAAGATGTGAGAAAGGCTTGCCATACAACTCCCTAAAGTTGCCTCAGATAAACAGGTGACACAGCAGGACAGCGAGGGGACTGTCTTTTCAAGAGCGACTCTAGCTGTGTCGTAAAGAGTTTAAAGCGATTTTCTAGCAGATTCCCAACCCATAAGGGTTGCACCTTTGTGTTGCACAATTGACAATCGCGGCTCTGCGTCACATGTCTCACACTCAAAATCTATCACAATCCCATCACGCCGAGGAGAGGGATTGCCATACATGCTGGTGTCTGCCAAGGTATGCCCCAACTGGCTCACCACATGATTACCTTCTTCGGCATCCTCAACACGCCAAAAAATTGATACTTTTCTTTGGTGCAAAAATGGATTATCGCAAGCAGGGCAGTTCAAAGAATCGCCCAATGTGAACTCAATATTTTTACTCATTTCACTACCTCCTTAGCTCGTTCAAAGTAACTGTTCAAGGCGGCCAACACGTTATAGGTCGGGTTGGCGTCTGTCTTGTTGCGGATGTCTCGAATGGTGTTGTAGCTTAGCCCGGTTTGAGCGGCCACATAGGGAATGCTACGATCTTGCAACTTCTTGCGGATTTCATCTAAAGTCAACATATTGCACCTCAATAAAAGAACATGGTTGACACAATACAATAAATTGAATTAATATTCAACCAATCGCCCAACAGATTGTCTGATCGGCGAGATAACAACATAGGAGAGCCATCTTGGCTATCAACTTGAAGAGTACGTCCGACTTGTCGGCGAATGGCGTGAAAGCGTTAGTGTACGGACAGGCGGGGGCGGGCAAGACTACCCTTGCTGCCTCAATGCCGCACCCAGTGATCTTGAGTGCTGAAGGCGGCTTGTTAAGTATCAAAGACGCAGGCATTGCGTATCTTGAGATTAGCACTATGGCTGATTTGTGGGAAGCCTACGAGTGGCTGACTGAGGGCGGCGGCGTGGAGTATTCGTCTGTTGTTCTTGACTCAATCTCAGAGATCGCTGAGGTTTGCCTGAACTCTGAAAAGAAAGTAAACAAGGATCCGCGAGCTGCATATGGCGAGATGCAGACTCAGATGGCTGACATTATTCGAGCCTTCCGTGACTTGCCTGGTCGCCATGTCTTGATGACCGCTAAGGTTGAAAAGACAGCCGATGAGATGGGGCGCATTCTGTACGCACCAAGCATGCCAGGGAACAAAACGGGGCAGTCATTGCCATACTTTTTTGATTTGGTGCTTGCCTTACGCGTTGAAAAGGATGCCGATGGCGTGAGCCAACGGGCACTACTTTGTGATGGCGATGGGCTTTGGTTGGCCAAGGATCGATCAGGAAAACTCGACGCTTGGGAGCCCGCTGACTTTGGCGCGATCATTGAGAAGATTGGGGGTGGTAAATGAGCACTAACAATCAACCCGCTTTTCCTACAACCATCAACCGCGAAATCGTGCGCGGCATGACTCTGCGCGATTACTTTGCGGCGCAAATAATTCAAGGTATGTACGCAAACCCTGATCACCGCTACAACACGCATCCAACAGATGCGCTTGAGGCGTATGCAATGGCTGATGCGATGCTGCATTTTAGGGATCAAGCATGAGCGAACACATTTATCCACACACACCTGCACCTTGGGGATGGGACGATACTTACACAGAGTTGTACTCCCTTTCATATGACACGACAATACTTGCAGATAGTCAAGGTGAATCCCTGATTGGCTTTGAAGAAATTGATATAGGCAATGCACGCTTGATTGCAGCCGCACCTGACTTGCTAGACGCTGTGAAAAAATTGCTTGCAAATTGTCATGATGTGGAGAGAGATACTGCAACCATTCATGCAGTTGCTAATGCTAAATATGCAATTTTAGCGGCAACGGGAGAAATGATTTTATGAGCCTCTACCAAGCATGGCTAAACGCCAAACACACTGAAGAGACAGCAGTCAAAGTTCGTCGTGACTTAGAAGACCAGATGGTCAAGCAATTTGCAATCCCGCCAACCCTTGACGGCACGAAGAGCATTGAAACTTCTGAGGGCTTCACAATCAAGATCGTTGGGCGCATGACCCGCAAAGTCAACGCTGACAAGCTGCAAGAGCTCGCTGAAGAGAACGGGCTGTCTGATCACTTGTCGAGTCTCTTTCGTTGGAAACCCGAGATCAACAGCGAGCAATGGGCAGCGGCTGACCCTAGCATTACAACCCCCCTACTTGACGCAATCACAACCACTTCTGGTCGTCCAACATTCAAAATCATTGTTAAGGAATAAACATCATGGCACAGCTACACACACCTTTCGTTGAATCCGATTTGCCCAAGTCAGAGCGCTCATATGAGCCGCTACCTGCGGGATGGTACACCGCAACCATTGGCGGGGCTGAGGTTAAGTCAACTAAGGCCGGCACGGGCGAATACATCTCTATCCGGTATGACATCACCGGACCCTCGCATCAGGGACGTGTCGTCTTTGGCAACCTGAACATCAAAAACGCCAACCCAGCGGCCGAGGCAATCGCCTACCAACAGATGGGCGAGTTGATGCGCGCAATCGGGTTGGCGCGTGTTGACGACACCGACCAGTTCGTGGGTGGGCAGTTGCAAGTGAAGTTAGACATCCGCAAGTCTGAGCAGTACGGCGATAGTAATGACGTGAAGGCGTTCAAGTCGCTGAGCGGGGGTGCGATGCCGATGGCGGCGGCATCAGCGGCTCCAAAGGCGGCGGCAAAGGCCGCACCACCTTGGGTCAAGAAGTAATCCTTTAACCTGAACAGGCAGGGGCGTGAGCCCCTTTTCTTTATGAAACTCCCTGAACTAAATAGAACGGTGGCCGCAATTGACGCCTACCATGAATCTACTCAAGAGCCGCCCCGCCCCCACATGGGGTGTAGTACTTTGGGGCATCCCTGCGACCGTTGGCTATGGCTGTCATTCCACTGGGCGGTGGTTGAGCCATTTAAGGGTCGGATTCTGCGCCTGTTTCGCCGCGGTCAGAACGAAGAGGCAACCGTTGTGGCTGACCTCCAAGCGATCGGCATGGATGTGCAAAAGACGGGTGCCGATCAATCCCGCGTTGACTTTGGCTGTCACGTATCGGGCTCGGTTGATGGCGTGATCATGTCCGGGCTGCCTGATTCAACCAAGCCGCATATCTTAGAGATCAAGACCCACGGGTTAAAGTCATTTACTGACCTTGAGAAGAACGGGGTTGAGAAGTCAAAATGGCAACACTACGTTCAGATGCAGCTTTACATGATGGGGCTCAAGCTCGAGCGGGCGTTGTACTTCTCAGTCTGCAAGGACGATGATCGCATCTACACTGAGCGAGTCAGGCTAGACAAGGCTGTTGCTGTCAAAGCTCTCGAGCGTGGGCATCGTTTAGTTAAAGATGCTAGGCTTCCGCCCCCCATTAGCACAGACCCGACTTGGTTTGAGTGTCGGTTCTGCGCGGCGCATGATTTTTGCCATAAGACCAAGTTGACCAAGGAGGTCAACTGCCGCACCTGCGCACACTCAACGGCTGAAGAAAACGGTACATGGCTCTGTGAGAAATACGATCACACGTTAAGCGTTGATGAGCAGCGCACTGGCTGCGTGAGCCATATCATCCATCCTGATCTTGTGCCGTGGAAATATTCACCGTCTGAACACGGCGTCATCTGGCACACGCCGCACGGTGATATTGAGAATAGCGAGGGTGCTTACAGCTCAAGCGAGATTGTGGCCAATGCGGCGGCCTGTGCAAGCAATGACAAATTTATAAATGAGACGCGCCAGATATTTGGTGCAAGGGTGACGCAATGAGATACGGATCAGTTTGCTCTGGCATTGAGGCGGCAACTTCCGCCTGGCACTCGCTTGGTTGGACGCCGCAGTGGTTCTCTGAGATTGAACCATTTCCATCAGCCGTACTTGCACATCATTACCCAACTGTGCCAAATTTTGGCGACATGACTAAATTTAAAGAATGGAAACTTGATGACTCAACAGCTATCGATGTTCTCGTCGGAGGAACTCCCTGCCAATCCTTCAGCGTTGCCGGACTCAGAAAAGGACTGGACGATCCGCGTGGCAACCTCATGCTTACCTATCTTGCCATTGCTCGGAAGTATCGGCCCAGGTGGTTGGTCTGGGAGAACGTCCCCGGCGTGCTATCCAGTTCCGGAGGAGAAGATTTTGCCTCACTACTTCGAGGGATGGGCGAGCTCGGGTATGGGTTCGCCTACCGAGTTCTTGACGCTCAGTACTTCGGAGTGGCCCAGCGACGGCGTCGCGTGTTCGTTGTCGGATGTCTTGGAGACTGGCGCGCTGCCGCAGCGGTTCTTTTTGAGCGCCACAGCCTGTCAGGGCATCCTGCGCCGAGCCGAAAAGCGCGGCAAAGTCCTCCCGGATTCTTTGAAAGCAGCCTTGCTCAGTACCGTCAAGCAGATGTCGGAGGAACCCTCAAAGCTAGCGGAGGAGTGTTAAGCGGGGGATCTGAGACTTTCATAAAGACCCAGTGGCCCGCTGAGATCGCACCAACGCTGAACGCAAAGTATGGCGAAAAGATGGGTCTTGAGAACCAGCACATTGATGGTGGCGCGGGGATGTTTACTTTGCAGCCTATAGCGTTGGCTGAAAATACCATTGGTAGACAGCCTCAGAACGGCGGCAATGGTGACGGGTTTACTGTGGGCGGTCCTATGTACACGCTTAATGCAACAGGTGTGCATGGGATTGCGCAGCCCTACTCAATCATGCCGATGAATAGCGGGAAAGACTATAAGGCTCGTGAAACTGATGTGGCACAGCCTTTGATGGCGGGTGGCCCTGTTGGGGGAAATCAGGGGGGTGACTTTATTGTGCAGCCAGTTTATGACTTACATGGTCAAGACAGTAGAGTGACTGAGCTTAAAGATGTTTGTAATACCGTATCGGCGGCGTATGGTGCGGGCGGCGGCAATATTCCTGTGACGGTTCAGCCAATCCCATTCAAAGAAACAGCCGACTGTTTAACGGCAGCCTATGGCACAAAATGGAACGGCAACGCAAGCGCTGACAATGGTAGTTTGTTTGTGCAGCACCCAGTTGCTTTTAACTTTGCCCCCGGCAAAGGTGAACTAAAAGACGATATTCACATCACCACGGCAAATATTTCAAAAACCATTGATGCATCAGGAAGTAACCCCGCTATGCATCAGGGGGGTACAGGCGTGGTGCAATCCGTCTCTGCCTGTGACGTGGCTGACACCTTGACCGTTGGTGCGAACCAGATGACGGGGTTTATCGGCGATGTGGTTGCACAGAGAGTTGACACGATGGCTTTCCCTTGGCAATCAGCCTTAGACCCAATTGGCAAGCCAACAGACGTTAGCGGCACGTTGATCAAGAATCAGACGATGGCGGTGGCTTACGCTTTTGAACCCGGCATTGCCAGGCGTGAGGGCGGTGAATCCCGCTTTGTTGAGGAAATGTCACCGACCTTGCGCAGCGGCATGGGGGATAATCAAGTGGCGGTGGGGTATGAAATTATGGATACAAATATTCAACCAATGGCTTTTACTAGCAAAGGAAACGGTGATTGCTTTGAAAGCGCAATACACCCAACGCTCAGCACGGGGGGAGGCCAAGCTGGTCAAGGATATCCAGCGGTTCGCCAAGGCATGGCCGTCCGTAGACTCACGCCGATTGAATGTGAGCGCCTCCAGGGCTTTCCTGATAATCACACAAACATACCTTGGCGCAAAAAACCTGAGTCACCAGATGGACCTAGATATAAGGCGCTCGGAAATAGTATGGCTGTACCCGTCATGCACTGGATTGGTCAACGCATCCAAATGGTGGAGGACTTATGAGCACCCTACGCCCCTACCAATCTCGCGCCCTGCAGATGTTGTACGCATGGTTTGAGCAACACCCTGAGGGCAACCCTTGTATCGTTGCCCCGACTGGCTCTGGCAAGAGCCACATGATTGCGGCATTTTGCAAGAACGCCTTGCAAGACTTTCCTGAGACAAAGATTTTGATGCTCACCCACGTTAAAGAATTGATCCAGCAGAACGCAGACAAGATGCGTGAGCACTGGCCTGATGCCCCGCTAGGCATTTTTAGCGCAAGCATGGGCAAAAAAGACTTGGGCAAAGAGATCACCTTTGCGGGTATCCAGTCTATTCGCAAGCGTGCGGAGCAGCTCGGTCACATTGACATCATCTTGATTGATGAGTGTCACCTGGTGAGCCACAACGACGAGGGCAGCTACCGCAAGTTGATCACTGATCTCACTATCATTAACCCGCACCTGCGTGTCATTGGGTTGACGGCCACGCCTTTCAGGTTGGGTCACGGCTTGATCACCGATGACCCCGCCATCTTTAATGAGCTCATAGAGCCCGTGAGCATTGAATCACTCGTTGAGGGTGGTTATCTATCAACGCTACGCTCAACGCGCACAGCGCTGCGTTTAGATACCTCTGGGGTGCATAAGCGTGGTGGCGAGTTTATTGAGTCTGAGTTGCAGGCGGCGATTGACACAGAAAAGAACAACCGCGAGGTGGTTGAAGAGGTGCTCAAGCGCGCAGGTGACCGCAAGTCATGGCTTTTCTTTTGTTCAGGCGTTGACCATGCCTATCACATCTCGCATCTGCTTAATGCGCATGGCATTGTGACCGCCTGCGTGACAGGTGAGACGCCAAAGAAAGACCGTGAGAACATCCTTAATGACTTTAAAGCTGGCAAGATTCAAGCGCTGACTAATGCGAATGTGCTGACAACTGGGTTTGATCACCCGGACATTGACTTGCTCGTGATGTTGCGCCCGACGATGAGCGCGAGCCTGTACGTCCAGATGGCAGGGCGTGGGATGCGCCCTAAGTCACACACCGATCACTGCCTGGTCTTGGATTTTGCGGGTAACGTGGCCATGCACGGTCCAGTCACCGCGGTGCAGCCGAGCAAGAAAAAGGGTGAGGGCGATGGCGACCCGCCAACCAAGGTGTGTGAGCACTGCCATGAGATTTGCGCAATTGCGGCCAAGATTTGCCCAAACTGTAAAGAGCCATTTCCTCTACCTCCTGAGAAAAAATTCATCTTGCACAATGATGACATCATGGGGGTCAAGAGCAATGGTGAATTGGCTGTACGCTCATGGACATGGCGCAAGCAGATCAGCCGAACGTCAGGCAAGCCGATGCTATCTTGCACATACTATGGCGGCCTGAGTGATAAGCCAGTCACGGAGTACCTCACGGTGGGCTATATGGGCTACAGCGGCGAGAAGGCCATGCGTACCCTTTATAACCTTGCACAAGCCTCTGGGGCGTTGCTCACGGGCGCTGAGAGCATGAGCCAAGATGAGGGCCTACTCTTTATTGCTAATCAGATGAATAAGGCGCGGCCGCCATCATTGATTACATTTAAACTTGACGGCAAGTTTTATCAAATTCTGACAAGGAGCTGGAGTCGTGCGACACAAGAAACCGCTGTTTTTGCTTGAGACACCAAAGTGCTGTCACACCTGTGATAAATATGACTCAAAGGGTAAGTGTAAGGAGTTTAATACAGAGCCACCTGAGGAGTTTGCGGCAACTGTAGATGCCTGTGATAAGTGGGAGGAGGAAACGTGCCCATTTTAAAAAAAACTGCCGTACCATCTGAGCACGTTGAACAATCCATACTCGTGCAGTGGTTCAGGCGCAGCTACCCAAATGTCTTGATTTTTGCCATACCGAACGGTGGTGCTAGATCAAAAGCCACGGCCGGCAAGTTAAAGGTCGAGGGCGTCGTGCCTGGTATCCCCGACTTGTTTGTGCCAGAGTGGAAGTTGTGGGTTGAGATGAAACGCACCAAGGGTGGCATTGTGAGCGATGAGCAGTTTGGCATGATCGACTATTTACAAAGTGTGGGATACCGTGTTATTGTGGGTAAAGGTGCTGAGAATACTAAGGCACAAATACTGGAGTTTTTAAATGAAGAAAGAACTTAAAGAGAAATTCGTTACTGTCCGCTTGCCAGAGTCAATTTTGGCTCAGTTGCAGGCGGCCTGTGAGCTAGAAACACGCACAATGAGCGCACAGATCCTGTACTACATTAAAAAAGGTTTAGTTGTAAAGAAGTGATTCTTTATTACAACAAAGTATAAACATTGTGTGTTTTTGTTGTTAATCGTGTTAATATTTGTTTCAGCAGTAAGCAGTAAAAAACGCATTAACCAAACCTTCAACCTGATTCACAGACCGGAGCTACACCATGAACGCAAATGACATCGCCCTTTTAGAAGTTGACCAGTTGGGTCTTTTGTTGGCACAAATCGCTGAACTGACCAAGCAGGCTGACAAGATCAAAGATGACATCAAAGAGGTTGCTACCTTGCTTAACGGCGACAAAGTCATCGCAGGAAACTTGTACAAAGCAACAGTTGTTGAGTCTAACCGCAACACGGTTGATTACAAAAAACTGTGCGCTGATCTTGGCGTGACCTCAGAGCAGTTGGCGACTTACACCAAAGTCACCGCCGTCTACGCCGTTAAAGTCACCGCCCGTTAAACCAACCGCCCCCCTCGGGGGGGGCTAGGACAGATCATGAAACTCTGCAAAAACTGCAAGCACTTCAACAACACAAAACTACTCTCTGAGTGCATGCGCCCGCTAGGTTTGTCGCCTGTTAACGGCGAGCCTCGGTATCGCAAAATCTTTGCCGAAACTGAGCGTGGCCTTGAGCATACAGGCTGCGGCTCGTCGGGCAAATACTTTGAGCCCACAATTGTTGAAGAGGACTACGACCTAGTAGACCCACCAATTTCTTCAGACGCTATCAAGTACAAAAAGAACCATGATTGCAAACGCAGCGGCTGCACTGTTTGTGTTGCCTTTGAACATTAAAACAACCGCCCCCTTCGGGGGGGCATAGGAAACTAGCATGAAAATTACGACCACTTCCCCCGTTTGGATAACTTCTTCTTGCTGTTTATCACCTGAACAAATTTTGAACCCTACTGGTGAGTTGTTAGTAGGCGCAACATCGTTTACCGACCTTGATATGACTAAACAAGGTTGGACTAAAATTGGCATGGCAACAATTGAATTTGACTTGATTGACCGCAACGAAATGATTGACAACAAAGTTGTCGCGTTACGCGCAGAGATGCAAACAATTAAAGCCGACGCGCAAGTTAAAGTGCAAAAACTTGAAGACCAACTGCAAAGCCTGTTGGCAATCACTAACGAAATTTAATTTAAACGCCCCTTCGGGGGCTAAAGGAGCCAACATGAGAAACGTACGAGGAGCAACGGTATTTGAATGCCGTCTTAAAAACATTCCCTGCCAAATCGCGTATTGGAACATTGAGATGTATGCCGTGCTTGACCGCAAAGGCTATGACGCAATGTGGCTGCAAAGACAAGTTGAAGATTATGAAATCCAAGAGCTCATTGCCGAAGATCGGCGCGAGCGTAGGGAGATGTGTGATGAATAACTGGCGCTTTATCCTTAAAGAGGCCTGCGGATTCGTGGGTTTTGTTGTCATTATTTTCTTTTTAATTTGGGTGAACTGATCATGAAAAAGCCAAAGGACATCCAAAAGATTGATAAGTTTGACCGCCCGCCCTACAAGGGGCTTACCCTTGCCCAGGTCGCCATGCGGCCAGACTCACTAAAGGTTCTTGACCAACCCTCGCGGGTCGCGAGCTCGCTCATCTACCCCGACGGCAGGCGCGTATGGGACAAATAGATTTAATGGTTGTGGCGGGCTTTGTGGCGGCGATAGTGCTATGCCTAGCTTGGGTATGGGCTACCCGCTACAAGCCGCCTGTAGACCCGTTTAAGAAGTTTGACAATGCCCCATGCCACTGCTTGCACCCAGTTAAGTGCGACACTTTTGATAGGTGCATGAAAAATGAACATTCTTGAGTCGCAAAAAAAGATACTTGAGTTCTGCACGATGCCGCGCACTTTGAATGAAATTGTTGAAATGTTAGATTTAAGCAAAAGAATGACTGGCGCAATACTTAAAAACTTAACTTTATCTAAACAGCTAATCAAACATGGCAGTCTTAAAAAACGTTCAGTAACTTTTACAAGACCGTCTTTTATTTTTATCAAGCCAGTTGAAATGCCGCACACAGAAACCAATAACTTCTACGCCCATAACCCCTTTGGATTGAAACTATGAACCCATTGAGCCCTAACCAAATATTACGCAATCTGGAGAACGGGTTTTTTATGACCCACAGAGAACAAGAAGAGGCCGCGGCACTCATTCGGGATCTACAAAAATCCAATGAGGCGTTGCATAGCAACATTCACGACTATGCAGCCGAGATTGTACGTATGCGCTCACAAATCCGTGCGGCGTGGTCGGCACTGCAGACAGGGCATGACGTTGATGTTGCGGCCGCAATTCACATCTTAGGGAGCCTGAAATGAAAGAGCATCGTGAGCTACAAACATTGATTGACGAGCTTGAGGCGCACATCAGGGCGCAGGCCGCAGAGATTGAGCGCCTGAGTAGGGACGCCAAGCGCTACCGCTGGTTGAACAAGTACACCGCGCAGTTGTTCATGGTGACTGAGCAGCAGATGAACGACGAGGTTGACCGTGCTATAGCGGGGGGTGTGAAATGAAACACAAACACGCAGACCTTATACACGCTTGGGCTGACGGGGCGCAGATTGAGTGGCGATCAAAGCAATACACGTCTAATCAATGGTATCCAAATTACAGTCCAAATTGGGATGATGATGCTGAGTACCGACTCAAACAAAAGCCCAATGTAATTAGATGCATTGTTGCTGAAGCCACGTCTATTGCGGAAGTGGACTATGTTCAGGTGTTTAGGTCGGAATTTTTACCGCCCAATTTACGCCTTACCTTTGACGGCGAAACAGGCAAGCTGAAATTAGCGGAGGTGCTATGAACGAACGATTAAAAGAGTTGGCTGTGCAAGCAGGATTGGAAGAGCTTGGCGATAGTGATTGGTGCTCATTAAATCACCCTGATGTACGAGCCGAACACCTTGAACGTTTTGCCGAGCTAGTGCGCCAAGACGAGCGTGAGGCTTGTGCGAAGATTGCTCTTAAATATGAGCCAACTGAACGACAACCTTACGTTACTTACGCCGCAGATGAAATTAGAGCAAGGGGTGAGAAATGAGCAACACTTTTAATATTAAACGTACCGAAACAAATGGCGATGGGGTTGCCTTGAACAGCGTTGCGCATGCCCGACCAACAAGCAAGATTGACGTGATAATCGATGCGCTGTCTGTCGCACAAAACTCTGTTTGGTCTGCGCTGAATCAAGAGGCGCTTGCTTATGCGGTTGAATTGAAATTAGAGTTAGCCGAGCCTGAGCAAGAGCCTGTGTGCGATAAAGACCCGTATCTATGCGGGTTCGTTCAATGCCAGCTTGGTAAGGCTTGCAAAAACACGCTGATAAACACTATACCAACCAAAATATTTGGTCCGAACCTTGAGCAGATTCTTAACGCAGCGGGTTTTTATAGGCGTGAATGGGTCGGGCTGACGGATGAAGAGATCAAAGAAGTGCTTGATTTAAACGTAGCACCTTGGTCGCTATCAGGGGTTGCGTTGCAACATGTAATGGATGACGCTCGTGCCTTAGAGGCGAAGCTGAAGGAGAAAAACACTTGAACATCCCCCACCAACTAGGCGAGTGGATGCTCTGGTTCTACGGCACGATCACTTTAATTTTATGGATACTTAAAAAATGAAAGAACTAACCGATTTTCAGAAGAAATTCTTTGCACGCGGCACTGGCGCTACGCTGTTCACGCAAGAAGAGTTTGATCAGGCTCTTGCAATTGCCCGGGCCGAGATCATGCAGATCGCGATCAACACCACCAAGACCGCAATTGCTATTGAAAGAGAAGAATGCGCCAAGGTGTGTGAACGGTTTGAGCCAGAGTCTTTTTATCTTGGCCAGTTAAATAATGCCGCCCAAGCCATCCGCAACAGGTTAAAGAAATGACCGAAGACGACCTGCTAGACCTATACGCCCTCTTTGCCATGATCAAGATGAACTGGGACAAGGGCGAGGAAGAAAAAGACGCTGACGACTGCTACGTCATCGCCCGCGCCATGCTTTTGGCTAGAGACCGTAAAGAAATCTCAAGGAAAACATAAAATGGATCACAATTTAAGTTTGAATGAAAGACATCAACCATACGCACCATCCTCTGCAACGAGTGTGCAGCGTACTTGGAAAAGAGTCTGCAACTGGGTGCCACCATCAAAAGACCCAGAGGTGCTCGCCAAATGGGATTACTACAAGTCTTTAGCAATGCGCAGTGAAACCGCCCTTCAATTTACAAAGGAACCAAGGTAATGTTAAGCAATATTGAGATCAAAGGCATCTTCTTAGAATGCGAAAACAAAGACCCAAAGGGCATGTACGCCGACGATGTTGATATCTTTGAGTACGCTCGAGCAGTTGAAAAAGCCGTGCGAGAAGACGAGCGCCAAGCGTGCGTGAACATGGTTAAGTCTCTCAACCATGAGGTTGCCCGTGCCCTTCTTGACTATCGACGCCTGTCTGACAAAGTTGAGTAAAAAAAGCCCCCTGGTTAGGGGGGCAAACAACCCTGAACGGTTGAGGAGTATATTTACCTTTTCATGCCCGGCATGACGGAGTAAGTACTTGGGTCAAAAGACTTAGGCAACCCAAGTTCCTTTTGCAAGAATTTATGAATCTCTGGCGCGTATTTATCGTAATAATACAGCCCCGCAGTAGTACCAATATCAATACCAAGCCCCGCCAAAGCTCCGCCTATTGTGGTCTTCAAAAAAGTTGGAATTTGAAGTGTAGCGCCAGCTCCTGCAATAAATGCGCCAATTGGGTCGCCTCTTTCTTTGCGGCGGTATGCGTCATGCATCAGCTCTGCGGCAGACATCGTGTTGAGCACACCTCCAGCAATTGGAAGCGCTCGAGCTGTCATCTCAACGGCGGGGCCAAACTTTGGTAAGGCGCCACGCTTTTCAACCATCCGAGCTTGCTGCGTTTCAATAAAAGGTCTGTTTTTTTCGCTGACAATGCCTTGCAATGTTAAATCTTCTAATAGCTTGTCAGCGGCGGTTGTGACACCTCGAGCCGCACTAGCACGACCTGCTTGGTTTTCTCGCAAGACACGATCGGATTCATTGAATTGGATGTCTGTTGCTAATTGTCTTTGTGCTGCACGCGCTGCTTCTGCTTGCTGTTGTTGCGCTAGACGTGCCGCCTCAGCTTCACTTGCAGCCCTTTCAGCGGGGGTCATGGTCGCGGCTATTTGCTGCGCAGGGGTTTGGGTAGCATTGATCACGTTCATTTCTTTACCGGGCAATAGCACACGCCCTGTAACCGTTGGCTTATGCTCACCCGCCTCAAGCATCATCTGAACATAACCCTTACCTACACCAAGTTCTTGAGATAACCGATCAACCATCTTTACCTTGTCGCCCTGTGACAGGCTGCGGTAATGCGCGGACTCATGCTGAGATATTTCGCGTGCATTTGAACCGCCCGTGGGGCTTGGGTACATATCGCCGTAGTCAACCGTTAGCCCCGGCACTGTAAGAGATGGCACGGGTGGGTTAGCCGCGGTAATCGCCCTTGAGGCGGCATCTAAGCGTGACTCTGGCGCTGTCTTGCCACCACCTAGAGTAACGAACCTAGTCAAGGCGTTTTGCTCGCCAAGACGCGCCATCTCTAGGGCACGGCGAGCAGCCTCCTCTCGAGTGCGCAGGCTTTGCGTGGTGACATCTGCTACACCCGCCTCTGCTCGATACTTATCTAGCAAGTCACGCATCTTGATCCGCTCAAGCTCTGCCTGTTGACCGGGCTGCGACATCAACTCAAACTTGGTTAGCGGCTTACCCATACCGCCTGTGTCGGCGTAAGACGACTTGATGTCAAATTCTTTTGGAACATCGC
>Ga0114976_10001304_pt1 | contig 15535 bp, 31 predicted proteins | sample S_130805_EF_Meta_FD_87319 | JGI IMG/M metagenome (GOLD analysis project Ga0114976, IMG submission 87319) | Freshwater microbial communities from Lake Simoncouche, Canada to study carbon cycling - S_130805_EF_MetaG | ecosystem: Environmental > Aquatic > Freshwater > Lake | place: Lake...
GTTTCGGTCAAAATGGTTTTGGTAGAAAAAAACCCACTCCCGTATGTGAACGGGGTGGGCTTATGGTGTGTTGTTGGTTAGGTTAGTGGTTTGTTGCCTCTGCGTGAGTTGCAGGATCGGTGGGCGGGGGCTAATGGGCTTAAAGGGTCACCGGCTATAAGGTGGTCTGCTGTGAAAGGATCACCAACGATTGCACCTTTACCGCATAGGTGGCATACGGTAGCTGTGTCACGTATGAGCCTGGCTGTTTGTTTGTATTGTGGTGAACGGTATAGGGTGCGGGTGGCTTTTTTTTGTTTTTGTTTTTCGGCTGCCAATGTTTCACGGGTTGTTGCGTGGAGTAAACAATACAGTTTGCCTGTGGTTAGTTGGCCACAGTCTAGGCAGGGTTTAGGAAAAGGCATTAGTAGTCACCAAAGTCAAAGGCTTGTTGGCTAAGTCTTGTGGCAATAATCTCACAATACTTTTCCTCTAACTCTATTCCTACGGCTTTACGGCCTAAGTTTCTTACAGCTATAAGCGTTGCACCTGAACCAGCAAAAGGGTCAGCAATGACTCCTGCATTGGTTTTGGATACAAGTAATTCCATTAAAGCAATTGGTTTTGGTGTTGGGTGATTTGGTCTATCTGACCCAACTTGCACTTTGGCTCTGATTACTGATTGTTGGCGTTTGTTCAACCAGTTAGCCGTGTTGCCACCAACATAGATTTCTTCGTGACTTGTTGCAAAGGCTGAAGTAGCATCGCCCATTGGCATTTTGTCTTTATCCCAAATAACCAGGTGTTTAATGTTTGTTGGTCTTTCGCATTTCCAATGGCCAAAAACTATAAAGCCTTTTTCATTTCCCCACATTTTTAGGGCATTGTCACGAATGTTTGTGTCGTGGTCATTTGCTACTTTGACCAAATCGTAATGACCTGTTCCGATAAAACTTCTGTTCATACCATACGGCGGATCGGTGATAAGCACGTCAGCACCCAACCACGCGGTTTGTTCTAAACAATCACCGTGATACAAAGTCACATAATCGTCTTGATAATAGACAGCCATTAGCGTTTGTTCTTGTCTGTTGTGTAGAAGCCTGAACCTTTGAACGTGACAGGTGTTGGGGATAACACTCTACGCATCAGGTCACCGTCAGCGCATACTGCACGAAACGTGTCCACATCAGCTAAACCAATGGTTTGTGTTCTTACAGCACCACACTTGTCACACTTATAGTCATACGTTGGCATTAGAACAGTTTCTCGTTTTCTTTTTCATCGGCTTGTGTGGATTGTTGTTCAGCCCAGTCCAGTCTGCCTTGAATGATTGGTAGGTAGTCGTCTGTCATTTCGATACCCAAAAACTGGTAACCGTCTAACAAAGCAGCTTTGCCGGTGCTACCTGATCCTGTGAACGGGTCAAGCACAACACCACCAGCAGGTGTAACGAGTTTAATTAGGTAACGCATTAGGTCTGTTGGTTTGACTGTTGGGTGAAAGTTTTGTTTAGCTTGGTTGCTGCGGTTGCGTGGATTATCGCCACCAACGCCTGTGTCACTCACACGGTCAGCGTGACGTTGTGGTTCAAAGTCTTCTAAGCCTTCGTTGCGGTCACGTTTAGAAGCTTTAGCAACATAAAAGAAACGACTAGCACCACCAACATCACCAAAGCCAGGGTCACCTTTCTCATAGTTACCTGACAAACCAAAGTCAATGTTTGATGTTTCTTTTTTTCCTATGCGGCCACCTGTGCTTTTGCTGATACCGCTTTGTTCGTCTAGTAGCCCTGCCGTGTATTCGTCAAGAATAATGTTTGCGGGCCAACGACCAGCAGGCATAACACTTGTGCTATCAGGCAACTCAAAACTTGTGCCATTACCAACAACACCGCCACCGTGCCTGCTACGACCTTCCACAGCATCATCCGCCTGAATCCTGCTGGCATCAATGTTCAACCCACCAACACCCCACACCAACACGTTAGCTGCCACCGTGCCAATCAAAGGTTTACGCCCAACCACAACAGGTTCAAACGCAGGTTTCAACGCTGTTCCCCAACCCTGCCATTGTTTAGCTTCATCAGTAGCAGGGGCAGTAACATCAACTTCAACAGCCTTAGAAGCACCGATTGTATGTCTATCTTTTTCAGCGGCGTTAGCAATCCCAGAAAATTTTGTGCCAATCACTTCACGTTCAGCTTCTTCCAATGATTGAAAAGGCAAATCAAAATGCCGACAAATAATCGTGAATTGTTCAGCAGTTGGCAAACTGAAACCAAGTTCCCAATTGGCTACACAACCAGTCAAGTTGCCAGTCTTGCTAGGGAACAAAGCAGAAACTTCTTTTTGGCTAACTTGGTTTTCTTCACGCCAGTTTTTTAGCCACGCACCAAACCAACTAATGTTTTGACCACCGCGCTTATCAATGGCCTTACTAATGTCGTGCGACTTAGGAAACCCTGACCCATACAACCAAGCAATACTGTCACGCAACTCAAAACCAGCATCCTCAATAGCCACAGCAACCCTATGCCAAGTGCGCGAACCACCAAAAGACAAAATGTGACCACCAGGTTTCAACACACGCAAACACTCACGCCACAACTCCACGCTATAAGCAATACCCGTGCTATCCCACGACTTACCCATAAACCCCAACTCGTAAGGAGGATCAGTAACTATCGCATCAACGCTGTTATCAGCCATAAACGGCAACACATCAAGGTTAGACCCGTGAAAAACTGTTGCATTAGCTGTTTTTACCGCAGCAAAGTCTGCCAAACATTTACTCATTATGTTTCCTCTCAAACGTGGATCAGCAGGGAATTGAACCCTGGTCTTGTTGCGTTCCGTAAACGGCTTTCACAACAATCGAAACCATACCTGACCCTATCTGGTGACTTTGAATAAGGGTCTATAACCACCGTTCTTAGTCGTGCCACCAGAATACCTAAAACTTTACAACAGTTCCTGTGAAATGTTTCCCACGTTCCAACTCAACACACGAAATACCAACCTGCGAATCCTGCCCCGAAGTGAGCCTAAACCAGTCGCTACCGTTATCCATTGTGCCACCCTGCACCCACCAACGCGAACCGCCGTTATGTGCTTGACCAATCTCTTCAACCCTTGTGTGATGAAAATGACCGCTAAAAAACACGCTAAACCCTGCCAACGGTTGATGCCCGAAAGATTGTTTCGCCAACCAACCCACCATCCCGTCAGGGCGTGACACTTGATGGCCGTGAGCCAACCCAATAATGTGAAACCCGTCACCAAACGGATCAAAGCTCAACGATTCGTTGTGTGGTTCAGGAATCAAAAACGTGACCGGTAAGCCTACTTCGACAGCAAGACGGCGCAACTGTTGCAAAATGACGATACCCCAATCATCCAAACCTGGTTTACCTACCGCCTGTTTACCTACACGCCATTGGCAATGATTAGAACCCACAGACACATAAGTTGTTGGAGCGTATTTTGTTGTCAGCTTTAACAAATCCCACATCAACGCAGCAGCCAAATCAACTTGTTGCATCAGGCTCAAATCGTTTGACTGAAGTTGTGCAAGGTTGGCAGCGTTATCAAAGTTTTCAACAATGTCACCACCATCCAAAACAACAATGCGCTCATACTTGTTCTTTTTTAGGTGTGTTTCAATCTTTTGGTAAGCACCCAACACTCTTGTAATCAGTTCACCTGATCCGCCACGACTGGCCACCTTACCCACCTGATAGTCAGCTGCCAAAATGACAAAGCATTTACCGTTATCCACAACTTTGGTGGCAGGTTTTTTTGTTTTCTTTGCTTCAACATACAAGGTTGGCAAATCCAACTCAGCGTTTAGACGTAAACGAAAGTTGAAACGGTAAGCGGTCAGCCAATCGCCACCCTCACGTTGCTGCCAACGGCTTGTGCGTGGTGTGCCAACAACCTCATACTCGTCAGGGGAATACCCTGCATCAATCAGAAACTGTTTAAAATCTGCACCTTCAGGTAAACCTGGTGTGGTGGCTGTGCCTTGTGTTCCATCAAACTCAATAGATACTGCACCAAACGGTGTCGTGTGTGGGCGCGGTGCAGGTTCAAGGTTTTCAAGCATCAAAACACCGGCAAGACTTGATTCGATGATTACGAATCAGTTTGTCACTAATGGTGATACCTCGTTTGCGTAACTCTTTACTCAAAGTCATTGTTCCCCACTCATCATTACCAACCGCAGCCAAAAGGATACCCCGATCAGCAGGTTCAAGACTGTCAGCTATTGTGACAATGCGACAAACCTTAACCGCAGTAGGTAGTGACAAGTCTTCTAACAATCCCAGTCCGTGCTTTCATTGAGGTTAGTAACAACTTTAGACAACGCTGGTTCAAGTTTTTTTATCTCATCGGCTGACAAGTTTTCGCCAACTGCTTGAAACAAGTCTGCCAAACCTAAACGCACATTCTCAAAGTCTGGTGACCAAACAAGGTCGGCGCGTAAAAACTGAACAGCGTCATACAAGTCGAACGGTTTAGTCAAGTTCGTGAATCCATTTTGTGATGGCCAAACTTACAGGCGAACCAATAGGTGAAATGTCGCGCAAAACTTCTAGACGGGTTTTCAAGTTTTCTGTCGCAGCATCTTTACCAGCCTGTATTGCGTCAGCAATTGCTTTATTGAATTCGTCTGATCTAACAACGAACGTGTCAGCCTGGCTGCGTTCCAAATTGTAGCCTTTGTTAAACGCTTCAACAGCTGTGTCCACTAGGGCTTTCTTAATGTTTTCAATCACTTGTTTACTCCTTTAGTAATCCGAATTTCAAAATACAACCAGCAAATTCCTTTCATACCAAAAGCACTTTTGCTAAAAGTATGTGGCTTTATGCAAAACCGCGAATAACGACTGCGTTTTACAAACGTAAGCTTCATTCGTTCACCAACCTAACCGAATTAGCCCACACCTGACCGGCATCGCCACCCCAAGCATCCCAAGCAACACGACCAGGTGACGGAAAACCATCCTCACCACGAACAAACCCTGTCGCTTTCTTGTCGTTCTCGTGACGTGCAAAATAAGATCGCATCCTACGAATCGTGTCAGCACTAATTGCTTCACCACGAGCCAACTGGCCTGCCCTTGCACGACCAACAGCTGTAAAACCTGAACCTGCTTTACCTGCGGCAATCCAAACCAAAGCACGTTTAGCAGCATCCTGCACGTTTTGTGGTGGTGTGTATGTTTCAGCCATTACTTGTTTTCCAATCCGGTCAAATAAACAACTTCTGTGCCTTCAGTAGTAAACGCAACCCACTCATCAGTAGCTGCACAACGCCTAATCACATTCAAATCCAACAACAAATCAATAATGCGTTGCCTTTCAGCAACAACACCAAGTTTGCGCCCGACTTCTTTGCCAGCTTCACGCCAATCATCCAACATTTTTTCGTTAGCGTGATCCAAGATCGCTTGACGGTAACCTCGTGCGTAACCAATCTGTTCAGCATCAGTTCTAATCGGTGGTTTCATTTATTCTCTCCCTTGATGTTCCCTTTGCTGTCCAAAAGTCGAAATCCAATGTTTTCTGTTCTTATTGATTTATTAATCAAAGCACGAGTTCCATCTCGAAATTGCAAATAAAAAAACTCGTTAGGCCCAAGTGTTGTGAAACCAATTTTTCTCAAAGTTTTATTGCGTTTAACAAAAATAGTGAACAACTTCATCTCTTGTGTTCCTCTCTCCACTCAGCAACATCAGCCCAAAACCATTTCCAGTCATAAGCCACATCACGTTTAAAGGCATCCCAACGATGCACATACTCCAACCGTATCTGCCACCACATACGCCGATTTCTCACGCCCCTATGCTTAGCCACAAAACAACCTCCAAAACCCGTAAGGAATAGCAAACGTCATAAGGATTGCCAACACGTTAGCGAAAGGCAAAATGATTGCTTGCAACAACGCCAAAGCCAACAGAAACAGGATCATTACGATTATTGTTTTCATTCGGCGGCCTTCAACCATTCCAAAACCAATGCATCAGTCCAACCGGTCAAACCACACGCATTATCAAAAGCTTGCATATAGGTTTTGAATGTGGCCATTGAATCGTTTGCGCGGTAAGCGCGAAACCAGGTTAGGGCGTTTTTTAGTGCCACCTGTTGTTCCATTGTTAGTTCATTAAACTGCATTTGGTTTCCTCTCATTCGCAGTAGTTTTAGACTAACCAAGTTTTAGCGTTTTAGGCAACAAGTAAAAGGTGATTTTTAGGTTACATTTCTGTAACAAGAATGTGCGCCCCAAACGGGCAACCATCAGCAAACACTTTCTTAGCGTTCCAAACAACAATCTGACTGTCATTCACGATCAGGTCACAGTTCACCGAGATTCCATCGCCAACGGCGCGCATCTGTTTATCTAAATCATAGGGTGTTGTTGGGTAGGTTCTTTTAGCTGCGGCTTGCACTCGTGGCACACAAAACTGCACATCAACACGCACAGCACCAGCAAATGAAACCAGTTCACCCATTTCCAAACGCTTCGACTGCACAGCTAACGCAATCGCTTCACGCCACGCTTTTAGTTTCTTATCGTTGCTCGCAATCATACGGCCACCACCAATATGTTTCATCGAACCCTGACCAATAGGTTCACCAGGCACAACAAAACTAAACTCACTCACGCGACTTAACCCACGCCTGAATAAACCCTGCAACAAAAAACCACAACGCCAAATAGAAACACATCCAACGCAACCAAGAATCAATCTGAAAACTGGCAAACATCAAAGTAAACCCTGTAACCCACGCAAACACAATAGACCACATCAGTCCAACCACCGATCCAACAAGTTAGCGAACCACACCAAAACAAACGCGCCAAACAAGGTAAAAGAAACCCCCACTAGGGCAATCATAAAAAAAGCACCTAGCAGGGGAATCAAAAGTTTTACCTAAAAAGGCAAATCTTCATCAACGGTTGCAGACTGTGCAGATTCCTGAACAATCTTCGCAAAGGCTTGCTTCTGTTGCACAACAGTCTGGTGATCCAAAGCAGGTCGAATCTGTGTTGCGTTCACATACACTTTCATCTGCTGCTTGCCCTCGTATTCTTCCAACTTCCAAGACAGGTTTCCGGTAACAGTCACCGCACCCCCCACATTTGGTTGAGGCAGCTGATTCACCCAAACGGTGTAATAACGTGAACCTACCACCTCCCAGTTCACCCCGTTCTGTTTGCGAATCGGTTCTGCCAAAGTAAAACCCTTATCACCAAGCAGACGTGACACGTCACCTGTTACTTCAATTTTTGCCATTGGTATTCCTCTCAATTAAATGGTGCTATGTGATTGACATTAGTGCAATCACGGTGTTTACACAAACGGTAACCAGGTAGGTAAAGTTCCCCTTTTAGCATTGGCCGATCATCTTCATCAAAGTCACCAGACCACGGGAAACATATTTCGTCACCGTAAGTTATTTTTTCTTTTCTTGTTGCTTTACAGCTGTCACATTTTGCTTTGAGGTTGTTTCGTTTTGCCACGATTTCCCATTGGTAACCGCAACGAACACACAAAGCATAAACATACACATCACAAGCCTAATAGGTTGCTTTTGCTGGTGTAATGATTCTGGCGTGGCGGCCATCAAACAAATAGGTTACATAATCTGTTGCACCGTGACGGTTCTTAGCAATAATCAAATGAATTTCACCAGCAGTAGCAGGATCAGTATCGTCAGGGTTACGGTAAAGCAAAATCACCACATCAGCATCCTGTTCAACAGAACCCGAATCACGCAAATCAGCCATTGTTGGTCTAGTGTTCGACTTTGCGCTGTCACGATTCAACTGTGCCAAAGCAATAACCGGCACACCCAAATCCTTTGCCAACCGTTTCAGTTCACCAGAAACAAACGTGATCCCCTCGTAACGGTTTTTAAACTTTGTTGCGTCAGCTATCAACCCCAAATAGTCCACCACAATAGCGCGTAACGGGGCTGTGCGGCTCATAGTGCGAGCGTAAGCACGAATTGAACCGATTGTTTGGCCACCCATATCGTTTACGGATAGCATCCTTGAAATGTTTGCTCGTTGCGCCCTAATCTTTGACAAGTTTGCTGGTGACAGTTCGCCACCATCAAGTTCATCAATGCCAACATTTGTTGTTTGGGCGATGATACGGTTCATTATTTCGCGTTTAGACATTTCCAACGAGTAAAACAAAACTAAGCCTGCGCGCTCATTAACACCCAAATCATTACTGGATCGTGCCAACCCCAAAGCCATTTGCAAACCAACAACAGTTTTACCCACACCAGGTCTTGCACCAATCACATACAACGCACCAGGTCTAAACCCTTGCAAAATGTTATCAATGTCTTTCAAACCCGACTTTGCATTAGTGTTTGGTTTTTGTAGCTGGTCAATGTGGTCATCAAAATCGTCAGAGATTGTGGTGAAACTTATTTGCCCGTTACCTTCAACAGCGTTCAAAGTGTCATTCAAAAACTTGACTGTTTCCGGCAGGCTTTGTTCACTTGTCAAAATGACTTCTGCTGTTTCACGCAACTTGCGTTGATTAGCTGCCAACTTGATTTGTTTAGCGTGATCTGTTGCCAAATCTGTTGAGTAACAAGCATCAACACAATCCCAAATCAGTTCACCATCGTTAGGTAGTTTGCTGATTAGTGTGACGGCATCGCAAGCAATGTTGTTTTCTTTGTTTTTCAATACTTGTGCAAAAAGTCTTTGATGTTCAAACTCGTAAAAGTCTTGTGGCAACAAGTTGAAGTCATCAAGTAGTTTGCCGTTAGAAATGATTGCTGCACCAATAACAGCTCGTTCAATTATTCCGATGCCCATTTTGGTTTCATCTTTTCTGTTACTGGTTCTTCAATGTCGTTCCAGCGTTCCTGATTCAACCAGGTTGCTGCCATAGGAATGAATTGTTTTGGTGGCAGATCAGGGTCATTGGCCATAACGGTTGCACCTTTGATTGCTGATTCTTGTTCGCTGGCTTTTAGTCGAATAAAAGTTGTTTTGGCTCGTTTTTTGTTGTCACCGTTTCTGTGTGGGTAAACATTCCAAAACTCAATAAATCGTTGTTCAGTTTTTGACTGAACGACATTAGTTTCTTTTAAAGGTTTAATTATGTTTTGCGTGTCATCAGGTGAACCCCCTGAAGTATGTAATTTGAACCCCCTGACATCATCATCTGAACCCCCTGACAACGTAACCCAATACAGGTTTGTTTTGTATTGACTGTTTGTTGGGGCTGCTTGAAGTTCAATTTTGAGTTCACCAAGTGCAACAAGTTCTTTCAAATCTCGTTTGACTGAGCTTTCAGAAGCGTTAGCATACCTGGCTAGTGTGGCGATGGATGGCCACGAACCTTGATCGCCTTGATGGTTGGCTATACCCATTAGAACAAGTTTTGCTCTGCCGGTTGCTTTGGAGTGGTTGAGAACCAGCGACATTATTTCAATACTCATTCAATAACCTTTTTTAAACCTTCATCGGTCATTTTAAATTTGTCACCATCAACCCAATCAGTTCCAATCGCTTCAACTACATTGTTAAGATTCAAACCGCGATTGATGCCATTTTCTAAATTTTTAATAGCTACAGTTCTAAAGTGTTTTCCGTCACGTTGATCCATCACGGTAGGTGTAGGCAAATAAACTTGCTTTTCAACAAATTTGAAATCAACACCATCCAACAACATTCGCAAAGCCAACTCTGCCTGCTGTGGCACAACACCATTACCGCAAGCCTTCAACTCCTCATTGCGCGACAAACCACAATCAGTAACCCAACCATCAGGTAACCCCATCATCCACTCAGTAAACTTTGAAGACAACCGGTGTGCGCCATCCTTACCGTCAGGTTTTGTGGGTGCAGGTGCAGGTCTACCCAACACTTGTTCCCAACGGCGAATAGCAGGCTCAAACTTGCCCCAACTAACTTCACCTAACAACACCGTGTTCTCAATTCTTTTCTTAGGGTCACCTGCAGCCACTTCAGGTTGTGAAGCGTTACCCATACTCCGTCTGGTGGTTGGCAGCAACTGTGGCGATACCTCTGCTGCTTGCTGAACCTGATCTGCTGTGGTTTGCGCCTTTCCAATCTGAAGCGGTTGTTGTTGGCAACAAGACCCCCCCCCAGAAATGTCTACGGCCACGTTAGGCAAATCAACTTGTCTACCAGCATCCAACCGTTCCTGTGAAGACTTCAAATTACCTTTCTCACCATCCAAAGCTTTAGGTGTTGGCATTAGTATTTCCCCCCCCCTAATGTTTTCGATAATGCATCTGGCAACGGTGTCATCTTGAACAACCCCGTTTCGTTTATGTTGCGCTTGCCCATCTTTATAATCCCTTGTCGTTGGTGTCGGAAATAACTTCATTAATGACAACCTCTCGCAAGTTTCTGTAACCACCAGGTGAACGCTTTTGGAGTTCAGCTATTTGTTTAGGTGTTTTTATTTCACGGTGTTCCATCGTATTTGGGGTTGGCAATGTTATTTGCCCCCCCCACGTTTATAGGCGATGATGAAAACTCTGAACCTGTTATGGGGCGCACCGGCATCGGCAGCACGAACACCAACCCATCGGGCATCGTAACCATTTGCCCCGAGCTGGGAAAGACTTCCGAGAACAGCACCGAGTGCGCGCAAAGAAGGTTCACCTGATCCGTCACCCACACACCACTCACATTGTTCCAAGTTGCTATGGGCGTTAGCGGAAAGGATTCCCCTGACGTTTTCGATAACAACAAGTTTTGGTTCAAGTTCATCAATTGCTCTTGCAAATTCACTCCAAAGACCACTTCTAGTTCCTTCCTTAAGACCAGCCCTTTTGCCAGCCAACGATAAATCTTGGCAGGGAAACCCACCAGTAAGAATGTCCACCTTTTCAACCTGTGTGAAATCTACTTTAGAAACATCACGATAGTTAGGAACATTAGGGAAATGTTTTTCCAAAATCTTGATAGGCGCATCATCCCACTCGCAATGCCACGCAACCGTTGCACCAGTCACATTCATTACAGCTAAATCTAAACCGCCATAGCCACTAAACAGGCTGCCGATTTTCATCGTCTAACCCCCACACCAACAGCAAGTTCACGCATAATCTTTTCGTGAACAGCCTCAAAGTTGAAAGGGCCACGAACCGAATAAGGTTTGCCCGTTGCAGGATTAACGACGTGACCCGAATTCACACAATCCAAAAACCCACACAAACGGTCACCAGGCATATACAACTTGCCACGCACAACAGGGTTCAAATCGTCATCCAACTCACCCTGATACGGTTTACACGAACCAACTTTTTTAGCCGGTTTAGCGCGACACGATTCACAATGCGTAAGTTCAACACCACGCTGTTTTGCTTTAGTAATCGCTTCGTTTCGTATCGGGTAACCGCATTGTTCACACGGTGTTGTCGGATACTTTCTTTCCTCTTCCATTGCTTCCTCTCTCACAATGTTTATTCAGCTACTGTATAACCCCAACTATCATCCAAGCAAATCCATTTGCCTGACGGGTAATGAAAAGCAGCCACCTGTTCAGGCCGATCAGTTTGCAACAGTTTCCAACCCTGACGCAAAGCAACCTCAGCTTTCACCCTAGACGCTTCCATCTCAAAATTCACAAACCAACACAACAAAATCAGGTTCGCAGGGTTATCACGTTTCTTAGAACCACCCATACCCCTGTTAGCACGATGTTGCACCGTCAAGTTTTCTGTTGTGCCACAATGCCAACATTGATCCTTGTCACGTTCACGCAACAGTTTCACAGTTTTAGGGTTCAACTTGTGCGCCAAGTCAGTTCAACCATACGAGCCTGCGTTTGCACACTCATCTGCTGCTCAGACAACACTTTAAGTTTTACTTTGATACGGCTAACCCTGGCTCGCGCCAAATCACGTTCAAAACGGGCATCAGCAGCCGCTAAAGAAGCCAACGCTTGACGGTCAAGGGCTGTTCCCTGATTAGCCAACAACGCCTTACTATGAACCGTATCAAACGCAAGTTCAGCCTCAGCCAATTCACGTTCAGCCTCAAACAAAGCCTCAACCCCTTTAGCCGATTCGCTACGAATCGTTTTCAACTCCAGAATGATGCTGTCCGGTGTCTGAAAATCCATTATCAATCCTTTCCATCAAACGAACCGCCTCAGCTTTTAAATCCTCAGCAGTATTCAACTGCCCAGAAGCCCAAGCAATGTTCGCAGCCTCATTAACTTCCGTTGCTGCCGCCCACAGAATCTTTGTCCGCAAATCCATCAGCAATAGCCTTAATCTGATCTAGCACCAAATTTGGTGCTTTGTTTGCTCGCGCTTCTGCCCATAATGCTCTTAGTGTATCTTTGTCATCAGCATAGGTTGCTTCAACAAGCCAGTCACGCCCAATAGGTGTAACGCCTCGTTCAACTTTTTCCATTTCCTGACGGCTCGCACCCTTAGAACCACCCAAAGCCCACCGCAAACATCTGCCCAAAGCTGAGGTGCTGGCATTTTCCAACGCACTCGTTTTGTTGGCCATACCAACACCATCAATCTCAAAAGCCCACTCAGTTGCTTTAGGCAAATCGTTAGCCTGATCTTCAGCGTTCAAATAAACACGAGCCTCAACAACCCAAGTTTTAGCAGCCCTATCGTGTGCTGTTGTGTGGTTGATGATGACACAACGCAAATCAGGGTGCAACGCTAAAGCCCTGGCGTGACGTTCCTCAACTGTTTCGTAAGCTGCCAAATCAAAGTTCGCCATTAACAGTCACCTCAATCTTTTCAAACGTGTCAAAGAAGTGGTCAATGCCAGCAACCTCAAAACGGTAGTGGTCTGGGCTACGAAACGAATAACCTACACGAATAACTGTGCCGATCACTTCAGTAGCCACAGGGTATTTCTCGTCACGAACAACAATGCGAACAAAATCGCCTAACTTTATTTCCATTACTTCACTTCCTTATTTACTAGAAAAGGCGAACCGCCGTTACGGCCAGCCTGTCGAACCACACGCACCTCACCGTTAATACGCCCAGCCTTAACTGAACCCATCAAAGAAAGAATGTGTGACTTTAGGGTGTTCAAAGTTTCTTCAACCTGTTTGCTGTTGTTCAACGCAATCAAATAATCGTTGCCCAACTGGTTTGGTATGTCCACAACATCATCAACAATGTCAGGGTTTTCGGCGCGAACAGTTTCATAAGTTGAAGTTGATCCATCCCACGCAGGGGCTTCACCATTGTTCAAACCAATCCAAAACAATGTTGCCAACTCCAAATCGGTTTCCTGAGCAAACTTGTCAGCAACAACCAAGTATTCACGATACTTTTGCCCACCAAACAACACAGACACAATCGCTTCACCAAAACCCATAACACGCAAATACCATTGCACCTGTGCGTAATAGCTGCGCGGAATGTGTTCACCCGTGCCACGTTCACCACGTTTAGGCAACACCCAATCATCTTCAAACCTGGCAGTCTTACACTCCCACACACCAAACGACCCATCAGCAGTTTGATAAATTGCGTCAGGGTTTGCGTGTGACCAGTCAAGTTTCCAAGTGCCAACATCACCCCAAATTGTTAGGTCAGGGTTCAACCGTTCAAAGTATTCGGTCAAAATAAACTTTTCCAACAACGTGCCGGCTTCCATCGCTTCCGACTGTTCAACCTGATCAGGAATCAAACCCGACTTTTTAGCCCACAAAGTGTAAGCAGATTCCCATTTGTTTAGGCCACAAATAGTTCCAACCTCTGAACCACCAATACCCTGTTTACGCAACTCGTGCCACTCAGCTGACCCGTTAGCGTGATTGCCAATGAATACGGCGTGAGTGTGTGCGTTATCAAACACTAAACTTGTTACTGGCACAATACTTCCTCTCTTGTGTCGTGAACGGGTTGCCTGAATTGGTGACCCGTTTCACACTTTACACACATTTTTTGTGTATAGTCATAAATCTAATGAGAGGCACAGACATTGATTCGTGAAATAAGTTCCACACACACAGATTTGAGTTGTGATTTTTGTAGCAGCAAACTATCCGACTTTATTGACGAAGTAAAAAACCAACCCAAAGATGCACAACAGGCTTACAAAACAGCTGCCGTGTTTGGTTGGGTTTTCAAAGCAGGTTGGGAGTTGTGTCCAACGTGCAGTCGCTAAGAACAGAGTTTAACCGTCTTGTTGCAGACGAACACCCCGAATGTCAAAACAACCCTGGTTTGTTTGATCCCGATTTTTACCCAAAACCAAACACACAAAATGTGAGACAGTTTCACATCAGCACCGATAAAGAAACAAGGGCTATCGCGTTGAGTGCTGCTCGTAACATTTGTAACGCTTGCCCGTTAGCTGAAATGTGTTTACAAGTCGCTTTGACTTACAACGAAACGGCAATGATTTGGGGCGGTTTTACGCCTGAAGAGCGTGAAAAAATGCCTAGTATAAGAAAACCCCCTATCAAGACACCTTAAGGGCTTGTAGGGGGCTTACAAGGCTGATAAGACTACTTCTTTGGGTCTTTAGCTTGCTCTTCAATACTATCGGCGGCTTTCTTAAACGCTCGTTGCAGATCATCCACAGCCACACGCATTTTGCTAATCATTGTTCGACCAATTTCACCAAACACGAGCAGCAACGCACCACCAACCATAACGGTTATACCAGTCACCCAGTCACCTGTGATTGCGCCCATAGCAATACCAGCTGACCCTGCCACAAACACTAAGGCGATTGAGAACCACACAAACCAACCAAGTAGTTTGGCAATCATTTTGACTTTATCCATTATTCGCTTTCTTCAAATAGTTTGGCTGGATCAACAAGTTTATCGTAGGGTGCAAGGTGAACATTTTTGGTGGTGGCAACAGAAAGATGAAGGTGACAACCAGTCGTTAGTGTGCCGGTGTTTCCAACGTGACCAATAACAGTTTCGCCAGGGTGAACAAGGGTTTTAACCGCAATGTCTGGTTTCTCTTTCAAATGTGCGTAGATAACAAACTTTTTGCCAGCATCCCCTGAATGAATCAAATACCAACCCAAACCGTCAGACCAAGCAACTTCTTTCACCTGACCATAACAAATAGCTTTGATTGGTGAACCTTCTGGAACACTCCAGTCAAGGCCACGATGCGGTCTGCCTTTACGGTAAGGGGCAAGGTTACCGAATTCGTCACCGCGTTTCTTTTTAGGGAACGGTTCAATCCAAACGGTCATTAGTTTTCCAATTCTTCGGCGCACACGGTTAGTGCAGCTTTGATGGTTTCGATTGCTGCGCGTGAAGCGTTTGCTTCGTCTGATTCGCCAGCACCAACAGCATCAAACTGTTTTACCAACAACTCGTGCTGGTAACCTTCAAGGTTTAGTTGTTCGATGCGTTGTGCCAGGAGTGCGGCTTTGTTTTCTGGGGATACGTTGAATGCGCTCATGTTTTCCTTATTGTGGGATGTTATCTAAAATGGTGGTTTCTGCGCCTGCTGCACCGGCGCGAACAACAAGTTTAAGTGTGCCAGCAGTAGTGCCGTCACGAAAGTAAAGCGTTGCCTGATTA
>Ga0114976_10001310_pt1 | contig 15514 bp, 19 predicted proteins | sample S_130805_EF_Meta_FD_87319 | JGI IMG/M metagenome (GOLD analysis project Ga0114976, IMG submission 87319) | Freshwater microbial communities from Lake Simoncouche, Canada to study carbon cycling - S_130805_EF_MetaG | ecosystem: Environmental > Aquatic > Freshwater > Lake | place: Lake...
AGGGCCGGCAGTGCGAGTGTCTCCATCGCAAGAATGACTCACACCGACCGGCGTCGCGCCAAGCGAAATCAGCCAGAGCAAAACGCTATCTTAGCGCCTATGGGACAGCGTCCCCCTCGAACGCCGCGCTACTCCGCCGCCAGCCTTGCCCGTTCCAGCAGCCCCGCCGCCACCAGCGCTTCGCCGATGCGGCCGATTTCGGCGCTGGTCAGCTTCTTCAGCGGCGGCCGCACCGTCGCGCGCGGCAGCTTGCCGAGCAGGACGAGGGCTTCCTTCATGCGGTTGTGCATGTCGAAGAAGGGCTCGCAGTAGAAGGCCTCCGCGGTCGGGCGGATGCGGGCGTTGAGCGCCTGGGCGCGCGCCAGGTCGCCGGCCTCGACGGCGGCGAAGAGTTCCGACTGCAGCGGCGCTATCACGCTGCCGCTGCCCGAGAGCAGGCCATGCGCGCCGGTGACCAGCGAGGCGAACAGCCAGGCGCTGTGGGTCGACAGCACGTGCAGCCGCCGGCGGTGACCCTGCAGCGCGACAATGTGCTTCTCGGCGAGTGCCGGGTCGTTCGACCAGTCCTTGATGGCGCGGAAGCTGGGGACCTCGTCGGCGAGTTCCAGAAGTGTGGCCAGCGGGTAGGTCAGGCCGGTGACCATCGGGTACTGGAAGAGGATCAGCGGCAGGTCGGTCGCGGCCGCGATGGCGCGGACATGGTCGGCCATGCAGTCCGGCCGCGCCTGGTTGCCGCGGCCGAGCACCTGCGGCGGGAAGACCAGCAGGGCGGAGGCGCCGCCCCGCTCGGCCATCTTGGCGAGCTTGACCGCCTGCAGCGTGCCGTCGGCGTAGATGCCGTTCACCACCGGCAACCGGTCGCCGATCTCGTTCACGGTGATATCCAGCACCCGCACCTGCTCCTCGAAGTCGCAGGAGGCGACCTCCGAGGCATGGGCGTTGGTGGTGATGGCGGTGATGCCCGGCGTCGCGCCGACGTCGCGCAGATGCGCGCGATAGCTGGCCTCGTCGATCGAGAGGTCGTCATGGAAGGGCAGCAGGACGGCCGGGATGACGCCCTTGGGGTCGAAGCCGGGGAAGCGGGCGGGCATGGACGTCTCCTGGCGCTGGCGCTGCCGCAGCCTGGGTAGCCGCCGCCCCGGCTGTCAAGCGTGCGACGGCCCTCGCCCCCTTGTCATCGCAGTGGCGCGCTCGCGACGGGCTGTTCGCGAGCCAGGGTGCTACGCCCGCTATCCGATGCCAAAGCATCCGAATCCGGTCCCTGCACCTGACATGGTCGTGCTGGAACCGGAGCCTGATCGGAGCGCTCGGGCTCGCGTATGGAGGGACCCTACCCATGGACGGCATGCCGAAGACCCCGGTCGCCGAGACCCAGGCAACCATGGATTTCCACGCCCAGTTGATCGCCCTGCTGCCCCGCCTGCGGGTGCAGGCGCTGGCGCTCGCCCGCAACCGCGCCCGCGCCGAGGATCTGGTGCAGGATGCGGTCGCGAATGCGCTGGCGGCGCAGTCGAGCTTCACGCCGGGGACGAATTTCGCCGCCTGGATGCACCGCATCGTGCGCAACCGATTCATATCGACCCTGCGCAAGCAGCGGGAGACCACGAATATCGACGATCTGCCGATGTCGGCCTTGGCGGTGCATGCGCCGCACATGGGCCGCCTGGTGCTGAAGGAGCTTGCGGCCGCGGTCGGCCTGTTGCCGGCTGACCAGCGCGAGGCGCTGTTCATGGTGGTGCTGCAAGGGCTTTCGTATGAGGAAGTCGCCGAGGCCAGCGGCTGCGCGGTGGGTACGGCGAAAAGCCGGGTATTCCGCGCCCGCCGCCAGTTGCAGAAGGCGCTGGCCGGCGAGGAGCGCACCGAGCGCACGATGCAGCGCGAGGAGAAGCCCGCCCCGCGGCGCCTCGAGGCGCGGATCTGAGACGACGAAGGGGGAGGCACCAGCCTCCCCCTTTTCTGTCGAGGCGAAGCGTTTCACGCCGCCAGGCGGCGCTCCGCTTCGTTCAGGCGCTGAGCGCCTTGGCGAAATCCGGCGGCGCCGTCCGCTCGCGCTTCGCCAGCAGCTTGTTCAGCGCATGCACATAGGCCCGGGCGGCGGCGACGATGGTGTCGGTATCCGCGCCCTGCCCGTCCACGAGCTTGCCGTTCTCCTCGAGCCGCACGGTGACGCGCGCCTGCGCATCCGTCCCGCCGGTCACGCTCTGCACCGCGAACAGCTTGAGTGAGACGTCATGCGGGAAGGCCTGGCGGATCGCCAGGAAAGTCGCATCCACCGCGCCGTCGCCGGTCGCCATGCCGTCGTGCCGCGCGCCGTCCACTTCCAGCGCCAGCGTCGCCATCGGCCGCACGCCGAGGCCGGTGGCGACGGTGAGGCCTACCAGCTTCACCCGGTCATTGCCGCGAACCACCTCGTCATCGACCAGTGCGGCCACGTCCTCGTCGTAGACCACCTTCTTGCGGTCGGCGAGGTCCTTGAAGCGGCGGAAGGCGTCGTTCAGCTGGTTGTCGCCCATCTCGCCATAACCGAGCGTCTTCAGCTTGTCGCGGAAGGCGGCGCGGCCGCTGTGCTTGCCGAGCACCAGGCTGTTGGTCGACCAGCCCACGCTCTCCGGCGTCATGATCTCGTAGGTCGAGGCGTCCTTCAGCACGCCATCCTGGTGGATGCCGCTCTCATGCGCGAAGGCGTTGCGGCCGACGATTGCCTTGTTCGGCTGCACGTCGAAGCCGGTGATGGTCGCCAGCAGCTTCGAGGTCTTCAGGATGCGCTCGCTGGTGATGCCGTTCTTCACGGGGATGGCGTCGTGGCGCGTGCGCAGCGCCATCACCACCTCCTCGAGCGAGGCATTGCCGGCGCGCTCGCCGATGCCGTTGATCGTGCTCTCGATCTGCCGGACGCCGGCGCGGATCGCGGCGAGCGTATTCGCCACCGCGAGGCCAAGGTCGTTGTGGTTGTGCGCCGAGAACACCACCTGGTCGGCGCCGGGCACGCGCTCGCGCAGCATGGTGAAGATGCGGATCATGTCCTCCGGCACCGCATAGCCGACGGTGTCGGGGATGTTGATCGTGGTGGCCCCGGCCTTGATCGCCGCCTCGACGCAGCGGCAGAGGAAGTCGGGCTCGGTGCGGGTGCCGTCCTCGGCCGACCACTCGACGTCGTCGGTGTGCTGGCGTGCCAGCGAGACGCTGGCGGTGACCAGTTCCAGCACCGCCTCGGGCTCCATCCGCAGCTTGACCTTCATGTGCAGCGGGCTGGTCGAGACGAAGCTGTGGATGCGCTTGCGGGCGGCCGGCTTCACCGCCTCGGCCGCCGACAGGATGTCGGCCGGCGAGGTGCGGGCCAGGCCGCAGACCACCGGGCCGTCCTTCGAGAAGCGCTCGGCGATGGTCTTCACGCTCTCGAAGTCGCCGGGCGAGGCGATCGGGAAGCCGGCCTCCATGACGTCGACCCCGAGCTCGGCCAGCGCCTCGGCCATGCGCAGCTTCTCCTGGATGTTCATGGAGAAGCCGGGCGACTGCTCGCCGTCGCGCAGCGTGGTGTCGAAGATGATGATGCGGTCGGGGTCGAGCGTGCCGAAGCTCGGATGGGTGACGGGCATGGTGGCGTTCCTTGGGATATCGTTGAGCCGCAGGCGAGCGCGAGGCGCCCCAGGTCCCCCTGAGCAAGTCGCCGGCTAGCAGCCGGGCGTCAGGCCCAGGGGCGGCTAAGTCGAAGGAGGAGGAGCGCGCGCGCGGCCGCGGCGGGAAGCCCGCTGCAAGGTCCGGCGAGGGTGGCGCGCTGCGTCATGCGGGAATGACCCTAGACAGGCGGCGGGGCGGCGTAAAGCGCGGAATGCGTCAGCCCGCCGTCCAGGGATCGATCACGGCGATGCCGAGCCCCGCAAAGCCCGCCGCGTCGCGCGTCGCCACCGCCGCGCCCTGGACCGCGGCGGTCGCCGCGATCATCAGGTCGAGCGCCGCCGCGGGGCGGCCGGCCCGCCGGCGCGCCGCAACCATCTCCGCATAGGCGAGCGTCGCCGCGCCGTCGAAGGCGAAGACGCGGCCGGCGAAATCCTCCTCGAACATCGCGCGTGCCGCCGCCTCCAGCACGCTGCGCCGCCGCCCGGCCGGCAGCATGGCGAGGGCCGCCAGGATCTCCGCCTGGCAGATGCACGAGGTACAGAGCGTCGCCATGGCCTGGCCAGCCAGCCAGCGCGCCACGCCGGGCGGCGGCTCGGGCAGCATCAGCGCCGAGAGCACGTTGGTGTCGAGCAGAACCATCAGCCGAAATCGGGCAGGTCCCGGCCGGCCTCACGCGGCGGCAGCTCCAGGTCGACGCCGCCGAGCGGGGCGAAGCGCGCGCGCAACTGGTCGTACGCATTGCGCTGCGACACCGTGGCCGGCTGCAGGGCGACGCCGAGGATGCGCCGCGCCTCCGCTTCCATCGAATGGCCGCGTTGGGCGGCCTGGACGCGCAGCCTTTCCTTCAGGATGGGATCCAGATTGCGGATGGTGATCATCGCCATGGCGGCGAATGTAGGCGTTGCATGCATTGCATGCAACATCGCCTTGCTCGCCCGCCTGCTTGCACCCCCTTGGCCCATCCCCTATACGGCGCCCCTCTCGCGGCCGGTCGGCATCGGCTGCGCATCCCTATGCGTGAGCATCCCATGAAGCCCGACCTGCACCCCGACTACCACGAGATCAATGTCGTCATGACCGACGGCACGACCTTCAAGACCCGCTCCTGCATGGGCAAGCCGGGCGACACGCTGCGGCTCGACATCGACCCGAAGAGCCACCCGGCCTGGACCGGCGTGCAGCGGATCATGGACACCGGCGGGCAGGTCGCGAAGTTCAACAAGCGCTTCGCCGGGATCGGCGCGCTCAAGAAGTAGCGCCGCCGGCGCGTTCGGACGCGTTCGGGCGCCGCCCCCTTGAACCGGGGGGCGGCGCTTTCCAATTCTGCTGCCGTCAGGGGCGCCCGCATGGGGTCCCGGACGCGGCCTTCGCCCGCACCGGCGCCCCGATGGGGTCGGCATTGGCGATGGACCGCCGGCAACAACGGAATGCTCCAATGGAGGTTCTTATGAACGGCTTCGACCTGTCCCCCCTGCTGCGCACCGCCATCGGCTTCGACCGCCTGGCCCGCACCCTCGAGACCGCCCGCAGCGTCTCCGAGCCGCAGGGCTATCCCCCGTACAACATCGAGAAGACCTCGGACGACACCTACGCGCTGACCCTCGCCGTCGCCGGCTTCGGCCCGGAGGACATCGAGGTGGTGGCGAAGGAGAATGTCCTGACCATCACCGCCCGCGCGCCCAAGGCCGAGGAGACCGGCCGCTTCCTGCATCGCGGCATCGCCGGCCGCGCCTTCGAGCGCCGCTTCGTGCTCGCCGACCACATCGTGGTGGATGGCGCCCAGCTCGAGAACGGCCTGCTGCAGCTCACCCTGCGGCGCGAGGTGCCGGAGGCGCTGAAGCCGCGCACCATCCCGGTGCAGGCCGGCCAGCCGCGCCGGATCGAGGCGAACGACCAGGCGCCGCAATCCGCGGCCGCCTGAGGCTCGACAATCAGAGGGCCCGGGGGATCAGTCCCCCGGGCCTTGCTTCATCCCTTTGGCGGCATCTTGAAGAACGCATCCGCCGCCGAGCGGTGCGACTCCCGCGACGCGATCGCCTGCTCGGCGCGCGCGATCTCGGCCTGCAGCGCCGCGATGTAGTCGCGCAGCTGGCCGACATCCCAGCCGTCGAACACCATGGGCGTGACTACGCCGCGCTTCGGCCGCGGCAGCTCGTCTTCGATCATCGTGAATACCCTGTCCGTTCCGGGCTTTGACCCGGCCTGATCGCGCCACTATATCCCGGGCGCCGCCGCGCCGGGGATGCCCGCACCAGACCCACGGGGCCGAACCCTCCGCGCGACCAGAAGGTTTTGCACATGACCCAGCCTCTCATGCCGAAGGCCACCGCCGTGTGGCTGATCGACAAGACGTCCCTCACCTTCGAGCAGGTCGCCGAGTTCGTCGGCATGCATCCGCTCGAGGTCCAGGCGATCGCGGATGGCGAGGTGGCGCAGGGCATCATCGGCTACGACCCGGTGATGAACGGGCAGTTGACGCGGGACGAGATCGCGCGCTGCGAGGCCGATTCGAACGCCCGCCTGCAGATTGCCGCCACTGCCCTGCCGACACCGAAAGCCCGCGGCAAGGGCGCCCGCTACACGCCCGTCTCGAAGCGCAACGACCGGCCGGACGCCATCGCCTGGGTCCTGCGCAACCACCCGAGCCTGCCGGATGCGGCGGTCGGCAAGCTGCTGGGCACGACCAAGGAGACGATCGCCAAGGTGCGCGACAAAAGCCACTGGAACAGCGCGAACATCAAGCCGCGCGACCCGGTGATCCTCGGGCTCTGCACCCAGTCCGACCTCAACGCCACGCTGCTCGCCGCCGGCATCAAGCCGACCGCGGCGCCGCTGGCGCCGCTCGAGGCGGAAGACAGCGCGGCCTGAGGGCGTCGTGCGCTACTGCACGCGCGGAGAAGCGATGCGCTACTGCACGCGCGGAGAAGCGATGCGCTACTGCACGCGCGGAGAAGCGATGCGCTACTGTACGCGCGGAAAAGCGATGCGCTACTGCACGCGCGGAGAAGCGATGCGCTACTGCACGCGCCGCAGCCGCTCGATCTCTTCCTTGAGGCGGAGCTTCTCGCGCTTCAGGCGGTGCAGCTCCGTATCGTCGGGGCGGGGTCGGGTGTCTTCCTCGAAGAGCTGCTGCTCGAGCATCGCGTGGCGTTCCTCGAGTGACCGGAGCCTCGGCGCAAGCGACATGCAAATGCCTCCCTGGGGCATGCTTGCGCGGCGCCCGGACCGGCCGCCGCGCGCCGCGATGCTAAGCCCCTGCCGGGCCGGAATGCACGCTTTCCTTCGCGTTCACGAAGTTCAATTCTCAGGCCTGCCCGGACCGCGAGGCCACCATGCTGGATGACCGCGAATCCCTGCTGCGCCGGCTGCACGAGTTGCGCAGCGAGCACCGCGACCTCGACACCGTCATCGCCCGGCTGACCGAAAGCTTCGCCGACCAGCTTCAGCTGCAGCGCCTGAAGAAGCGCAAGCTCAAGCTGAAGGACGAGATCGCCTGGCTGGAGAGCCGCATTGTCCCCGACATCATCGCCTGAGGCTGCTACGCTCGTCGGCGTCATCATGGGCAGCCGCTCGGACTGGGAGACGATGCGCCACGCCGCCGAGGTGCTGGAGAAGCTCGGCGTGCCGCACGAGTGCCGCGTGGTCTCCGCCCACCGCACCCCGCAGCGGCTGTTCGACTATGCGCAGCGCGCCCGCACCCGCGGCCTGAAGGTGATCATCGCGGGCGCCGGGGGCGCCGCCCACCTGCCCGGCATGGCGGCCAGCATGACGCCGCTGCCGGTGCTCGGCGTGCCGGTCGAGAGCCATGCCTTGAAGGGCATGGACAGCCTGCTCTCGATCGCGCAGATGCCGGGCGGCATCCCGGTCGGCACGCTGGCGATCGGCAAGGCCGGGGCGACCAATGCCGGGCTGCTCGCCGCCGCCATCCTCGCCCTGTCGGATCCCGCGCTCGCCCAGCGACTCGACGCCTGGCGCGCGGCGCAGACCGAGGGCGTGCCGGAAACGCCGGCGTGAGCCGCCCGCTCCCGCCCAACGCCACCATCGGCATCCTCGGCGGCGGCCAGCTCGGCCGGATGTCGGCCCTCGCCGCCGCCCGGCTCGGCTATCGCTGCCATGTCTATGCGCCGGAGCCGGACAGCCCGGGCATGCAGGTCGCCGCCAGCCATACCGTCGCTTCCTATGAGGACACCGCCGCACTCGCCCGGTTCGCCGCCGCGGTCGACGTGGTGACCTTCGAGTTCGAGAACGTCCCCGCCGCGACCCTCGACGCCCTTGCCCCGCTGGTGCCCTGCCGGCCCGGAGTCGCCACACTCCGCACCTGTCAGGATCGGCTTGCCGAGAAGCGGTTTCTCGAATCGGCCGGCGTGCCCGTCGGCCCCTGGCGCGCCGTCTTGACGGAGACCGACCTCGCGGCCGGCATCGCGGCACTCGGCCTGCCGGCCGTGCTGAAGACGACGCGACTCGGGTATGACGGTCGTGGCCAGGCGGTGATCCGCGCGCCGGCGGAAGCCGCTGCCGCCTATGCAAGGCTCTCGCCCAAGCCCCTGATCCTCGAGGCCTTCATCCCCTTCGCGGCGGAATTGTCCGCAATCGTCGCGCGTGGCGCGGATGGCGCGACGGCGGTCTTCGACGCGGTCGAGAACCGCCACCACCACCACATCCTCGACCTCAGCTTCGCCCCGGCGCGCGTCGCACCCGGCATCGCCGCCGCCGCGCAGGCCCATGTCACGGCCGCCGCCGCCGCGCTCGACCTGATCGGCGTGCTGGCCCTGGAACTCTTTTTGCTGCCGGACGGCCGGCTGCTCGGCAACGAGATGGCGCCCCGGCCACACAATTCCGGGCACTGGACCATGGATGCCTGCGCCGCCGGCCAGTTCGAGCAGCACATCCGCGCGATCGCCGGATTGCCGCTGGCCGACCCCGCCCGGCATCACGACGCGGTGATGCGCAACCTGGTCGGGCCCGAGGGCATGGCGCGCTGGCCCGACCTGCTGGCCCTCCCGGGGGTGGTCCCGCACCTCTACGGCAAGGCGGAGGCCCGGCCCGGCCGCAAGATGGGCCATGCCAACCGCCTGTTGCCGTTGAATTCCCTGGCCGGGCTGGACGACGCCGGCGCGCTCCGGGGCCTGTGACGTATTTGCCATGGCGACCTGTGGCCGTCTTGCCACATTGATGCGGAAATGGTCGCTTCCGGGGTGCCAATGCCCGGAAAGCGGTGTAGGTAACCTCCACGCAGCGGCGGAATCGCCTGGGGAGACGCCCAGCAGTTCCCGGGCGCGGCGAACGGATTGCCTCATATGGATCGAGGAGAGACGAGGATGACCCTCAAGAAGGCCCTTCTGGGGGCGACGGTGCTGGCAGCCCTGCCGGTCTTCGCGCAGGCCCAGACCAGCACCACCCGCCCGCGGACCACGGCTCCGGCCGCCGCCCCGGCGCCGGCTCCCATGGCCGCACCGGTCATGACGCCCGCGCCGGTTTACGTTGCGCCCCGCACCAACCTGGTCTCGGGCCTCTACATCAGCGGCGCCCTCGGCGCGAACTGGATGTCGAACCCGTCGTCGAACGGCCTGAGCGCCGACATGAAGACCGGCTGGGTCGGTCTCGGCGCCATCGGCTGGGGCTTCGGCAACGGCCTCCGCGCCGAGGTCGAGGGCAACTACCGCTCGAACGAGATCAATGGCTGGAACACCTCCGCCCAGGTCTCCAAGGGTGGCGGCGGCACCATCCAGAGCTACGGCGTGATGGTGAACGCGCTCTATGACTTCGACATCGGCTCGGCCTTCGTGCCGTACCTCGGTGCCGGCGTGGGCTGGGCGCAGACCGAGCTGAGCGGCGCCCGCCGCCAGGCCAACAACCCGGCGAACGGCGCTGCCACCGGCTACTACGGCAACGACGTCGACGCGACGAACTTCGCCTACCAGGCGATCATTGGCGCGGCCTACAACTTCGGCGGCGGCCTCTATGCCACCCTCGAGTACCGCTACTACGGCGTGACCGGCACGCAGTACGGCATCTCGCGCACCAACTCCGCGCCGCAGATCCAGAGCAACGTGGCCAACGTGCCGCACTTCTGGAGCCCGTCGAACAACAACAACTCGTTGCTGCTCGGCTTCCGCTACGCCTTCAACCAGCCGGCCCCGCCGCCGGTTCCGGTTGCGGTCGCGCCGGCCGCCGCCCGCACCTACCTGGTGTTCTTCGACTGGGACAAGTACAACCTGACCGATCGCGCCCGGCAGATCATCGCCGAGGCGGCGCAGACCGCGCGTAGCACCGGCACCACCCGGATCGAGGTCGCCGGCCACGCCGACCGCTCGGGCACCCCGCAGTACAACCAGGCGCTGTCGCAGCGCCGCGCCGATGCGGTGGCCGCCGAGCTGGTCCGCCGCGGCGTCAACCGCAACGAGATCGCGATCTCGGCCTACGGCGAGAGCCGGCCGCTGGTCCCGACCGCCGACGGTGTGCGCGAGCCGCAGAACCGCCGCGTCGAGATCGTCCTGCGCTAAGCGCAGGCCGCAGGCACGGATTTGGGAAGGGGCCGGCTCGCCGGCCCCTTTTCGTTTGTCCGCCGCTCGGGTATCAGGGGTGACGCAATGACGTGCGCGAGTGATTCGCGCGTGACTGAGTCGCTCGAGGAGACCACCCGATGGCGCTGAAGCGGTTCCTGCTGGCCACCACCCTGCTCGCGCCGCTCGCCGCCCATGCCCAGACCGCCGGCACCGCCATGGCGCCGGCCGGCATCGGCACCACCACGGCCGCTCCCTCGGCCACCACCCTGGCACCGGGCACCGCGATGGCGCCCGCGCCGAATATCGTCGGCCCGGTCACCGGCCCCTACATCTCGGGCGGCGTCGGCGCGAACTGGCGCAACAGCCCGCAGACCCCGCAGGCGCGCCTGACGCCGAGCACCGGCTGGCTGGGCCTCGGCGCCATCGGCTGGGGCTTCGGCAACGGCTTCCGCGCCGAGGTCGAGGGCAACTACCGCGACAACGAGGTGAGCCGCTTCTACCCGAGCACCGGCGGCGCCAATGGCGGGTCGATGAAGACCTACGGCGTGATGGTGAACGGCTACTACGACATCGCCACCGGCACGCCCTTCGTGCCCTATGTCGGCGTCGGCCTCGGCTATGTCTGGAACGAGATCAACGGCGCCACCACCGCCTACACCAATGCGACGGGCACGGCGGCCACCACCTACAAGCTGAACGACACCGACAGCAGCTTCGCCTACCAGGCGATCCTCGGCGTCGCCTATGATTTCGGCTCGGGCGTCGCCGCGACGCTCGAGTACCGCTTCTTCGGCAGCGCCAGCAACACCTACGGCATCGCCCGCGTCGACAGCAACCCGGCGGTCCAGCGCAACGTCGGCAACATCCCGCACTACTGGAGCCCGAACAACAACACCAACAACTCGGTGCTGGTCGGGCTGCGCTACGCCTTCAACACCCCCGCCCCCGCGCCGGTGCCGGCCGCCGTCGCGCCGGCGGCCGCGCGCACCTATCTCGTCTTCTTCGACTGGGACAAGTACAACCTGACCGACCGCGCCCGGCAGATCATCGCGGAAGCCGCGCAGACCGCGAAGACCACCGGCACCACCCGGATCGAGGTCGCCGGCCATGCCGACCGCTCCGGCACGCCGCAGTACAACCAGGCGCTGTCGCAGCGGCGCGCTGATGCGGTGGCCGCCGAACTCGTCCGCCGCGGCGTGGCGCGCAACGAGATCGCGATTTCGGCCTTCGGCGAAAGCCGGCCGCTGGTCCCGACCGCCGACGGCGTGCGCGAGCCGCAGAACCGCCGCGTCGAGATCGTCCTGCGCTGATCCGCGGCATTCCGGCCTACGACTTGGAAGGGGCGCCCCGCGGCGCCCCTTTTCCTTTGCGCTCTCAGATCACCTTGAGCAGATAGAGGATGATCAGGATCGGAATCGGGATGCCGAGGAGCCAGAGCAGGATGCCGCGCATGGCGAGTCTCCGTTGCGTTACGACCCCGGGGGAACGCGGCGCGACGCCCGGCGCTCCCTCCCCCGCGCTCGCTCGCCGGCTCGTGATGCTGGGTGCGCTCGGCCTCGCCGGCTGTACGCAGGACCCGGTCGCCGATTGGCTCGGCGGCTTCGGCGACCCGGTGCGCGGCGCCGCCTTCACCGCCCCGCGCAACCTCGGCGATACCAGCCGCTGGCGCGGCAATCCGGTGCAGGCCGCGCTCGCCGCCGACCAGCTCGAATTCCTGTTCGAGGCCTTCACCACCGATCCACGCTACGCCCCGGCCGCCAGCGCCTCGACGCTGCACGCGCTGCGCGCCGGGCGGGCGGAGATGCGCGGCTATCTCGGCATCGACCCGAACGCCGATACCCTGACCGTGCGCCAGGGCCTGCGCGGCGCGGCGCAGGCGCTGAATGCCGGCAGCACGGTGCGGGCCGAGGCGGCGCTGAACGGCGCCGCCTTCACCGCCGGGCCGCAGGAGACGCTGCGCCGGCTCTCCGACATGCCGCGGCTGCCACGGGTCGCCGATGCCGCGGGGGCCGCGGCGCGCCAGGTGAGCCAGATGGACAATCGGCGCTGACGGCTCAGCGCGGCTCGAAGACGAAGTTGTTGGCGTAGGCGGGGTTGCAGTCGAGTCGCTGGTGGATGTCGAGTACGAAGCGCTCGACGGCCAGGCGCTCGCCCTGCCAGAGGAACCAGCCGGCATAGCCGCGCTCGCCGAGATGCTCGAACAGGTTGAACGGCGCCGCGGGGTGATGCAGCGCCTCGCTCTCGATCAGCAGGACGGGCCGGTCGGCGCGCAGGATCCGCTCGGCGCCGCGCAGCACGGCGAGCTCGTGGCCTTCCACGTCGATCTTCATGAAGCCCACGGGCTGCTCGACCAGCTCGTCCAGCCGCGCGACCGGCACCGTCAGGCGGTCGCCGGCGACCGCATTGTGCGGCTCGAGCGAGGCGCGGCCATCATCGGGCGGCACGCGCAGCACCGCCTCGCCGGGCTGGTCGGAAAGCGCGACGGCATGGATCGTGGTGTTGCGCGGCAGCTTGCGGCGCAGCTCGGCGACCAGGCGGGGCTGCGGCTCCACGCCATGGACCCAGGGGCAGAGCTCGGCGAGCCGGCCGGCATAGAGGCCGCGACTCGCCCCGACATCGACCGCCGCCCGCTGCGGATCCACGAGGCTGTCGAGCAGCAGCCATTCGGGCTCCATGGTCTTCCAGCGTCGCAGGCGGCGGAGCTCCAGCCGGAAGGCGAGCGGCGCCGGCGCCAGTCGGATGGCGGCGTCAACGAGCGGCGACAGCAGCATCCCGACCAGCTCCCGGCAAGGCGCGGAGGTTTCTGTATTTGCGCACCGGGATCAACAATCAACCGTTAAGGATATCGATGCCCTGGATCGGATGCAGGTGATGCGCTTCGGCGCTCAGCCCGCGTCCCAGGCCACCCGGTTCCGGCCGGCCTGCTTGGCGCGGTAGAGCGCGGCATCGGCCCGCGCCGTCAGCCGGCCCCAGCCCTCCTGCGGCGCCCGCACCGCGACGCCGGCCGAGACCGTCACCGCACCGAGATTGCGGCCGGTCGCCCGGACCGAATAGGTCTGGCCGGCGACCGCCAGGCGCAGCCGTTCGGCCGCTTCCAGCGCGGTGGCGAGGTCGTGGCCGGGCAGCAGCGCGCAGAATTCCTCGCCGCCGAAGCGGCCGCAGAGAAACGCCGCCGCCGCCGCCTCCTGCAGCGTCACGGCGACGTGCCGCAGCACCGCATCGCCGACCGGATGGCCCCAGGCATCGTTCAGCGCCTTGAAGCGGTCGATGTCGAAGAGCGCGACCGCCAGCGGCCGGCCCTCGGCATCCGCGAGGGTCGCCAGCCGCGCCGCCTCCTGCTCGATCGCGCGGCGATTGGGCAGGCCGGTCAGCGCATCGGTCCGCGCCTCGCGCGTCGCTTCCTCGAGCCTGGCCTGCAGCTCGGCGACGATGCGCGTCGAGGCCTCGAGCCTTGCGCCGAGGCTGGCGCTGCGCTCGGCCATCTCCTCGGTCGCGGCGCACATGCGGGCGAGCGCGGCCGCCAGGTTGCCGGCGGGCTGCGCGAGCGCCTGGCCGAAGGCGCCGAGCGAGCGGCCATACTCGCAGGACTGGCCGCCGGCCTCGGCCAGCAATTCGACGACCTCGCCGGTCGCGGCGTTCAACCGGCGCGAGGTCTCGATCAGCGCCTCGGATTCCCGCCTCGTGTCGAAGAACCGGCCGTGGATCTCGGCCAGCAGCGCCTCGGTGATCGGCTTGCCGTTGCTGATATAGGTGTCGATGACGCGGCGCAGCAGGACATTGTCGCCGGCATGGTAGTCGAACCAGATCGCGAAATGCGCCGGCGAGGGCGGGATCCCGTGCCGGAGCAGCGAGGACATGGCGGCGTGGGCGGTCGCGACCGTCGGGTCGCGCGAGGCGTCATGGCGCGGCTGCTCCAGCGCGGCTGCGGTCATCGGTTCCCAGTCCCGGCGTCCGCAGCCACCCTATCGCCCAGGGGTAAACACCCGCTGAGCGGATCAGAAGGCGATCAGCTGCCGCACCACATGGCCGCCCTTCAGCCGCGCGAAGCCCTCGTTGATCTCGCCGAGCTTCAGCGTGCCGCTGATCAGGTGGTCGAGCTTGAGCCGGCCCTGCTGCCACATGTTGAGCAGCCGCGGCATGTCGGTACGGAAATGGTTGGAGCCCATCAGCGAGCCCTGGATCCGCCGCTCCCGCAGGAAGTCGTAGCCGTGCAGCTCGATCTTGGTGCCGAAGGGGATCATGCCGATGATGGTGGCCGTCCCGCCCGGCCGCAGCATGGCGAAGGCCTGCTCGGCGGTGTTCTTCAGGCCGAGCGCCTCGAAGCTGTACTGCACCCCGCCATTGGTCAGGTCCTTGACGGCCTGGACCGGGTCCTCGTTGCCGCCGGCCAGCACGGTGTCGGTGGCGCCCATGGTGCGGGCGAGTTCGAGCTTCTCGGGCAGGGTGTCGATCGCGATGATCCGCTCGGCGCCGGCGAGCGCCGCGCCGTTGACCGCGGCGAGGCCGACGCCGCCGCAGCCGATGACGGCGACGCTCGACCCCGCCTCGATCCGCGCCGTGTTGATCACCGCGCCGACGCCGGTGATGACGCCGCAGCCGACCAAGGTCGCCTTGTCCAGCGGCACCTCGCGGTCGATCTTCACCAATGCGTTCTCATGGACAAGCATTTGTTCCGCGAAGGCCGAGAGGTTGAGGAACTGGTGCATCACCTCCCCGCCCTTCCAGGACATCCGGCGGGACTGGCCGGGGACCAGCTTCACCGTGGTGTCCTCGCAGAGCACGGTGCGGCCGGAGGTGCATTGCTGGCAGGCGCCGCAGAAGACCGAAAGGCAGCCGATCACGTGGTCGCCCGGGGCGAGATAGGTGACGTCGGAGCCGACGGCCTCGACCACGCCCGCGACCTCGTGCCCGGGGACGGTCGGCATGGGATAGGGGTAGAGGCCTTCGATGAAATGCAGGTCGGAATGGCAGAGGCCGGCATAGGCGACGCGGACCAGCACCTCGCGGGCCTTGGGCTTGGTGAGGGTCACGTCCTCGATGGTCATGGGCTGGTTGGCGGCGTGCAGTACGGCGGCCTTCATGGCGCTGCTCCTCCCTGGGGTCGCCATTCTGCACGGGCGGCGTAAGATCGGCCAACATTCACGGAGGAAACCGATGAGCCAGGACCTTCTGGTCGAGAAGCAGGACGGCGTCGCCCTGCTCACCCTGAACCGCCCCGACGACCTGAACGCCCTCGGCGGGCAGATGATGACCATGCTGCTGCACGCGCTGCAGGAGATTACCCTCGACCTCGATGTCGGCTGCGTCGTGCTGACCGGCGCCGGCCGCGGCTTCTGCGCGGGCGGCGACATGAAGTCGCGCGCCGCCGGGACCCGCCCGCTCGAGGGCAC